>JAAUXZ010032734.1_pt1 | contig 26488 bp, 29 predicted proteins | sample 7278131 | NCBI WGS metagenome assembly JAAUXZ01 (sample SAMN14350119, study PRJNA611818) | marine sediment metagenome | isolation source: surface marine sediment (3m) | place: French Polynesia: Moorea | collected 2018-08 | reverse complement strand
TTATATAACCAACGGCAGTAAAAATGCGCGGATCCCTAAAGATGTAGAAGATCCGGCAACGCTTGATCTGGCAACCTGCGAGGAACTTCTGGAAAAGGCCCCCGAGCCACGTTCCCGACGCAAAAAAGCGGCGGCCAAAAAAGCAGTGAAGAAAGCCGCCAAGAAAAAAACGACAGCCAAGAAAAAGGCTGCTAAAAAAACCGCCGCCAAGAAAAAAGCAGCGACAAAAAAGAACGCGGTAGCCAGCGCCGGTTAAGTCGAAAGTGACCGGGTCGCGGGTCAGCGATCGGCGCCAATGGTGACAGCAGTTTTCATCTGGCCAACCTCTAACACAATATCTGGAAAACCGTACCATGACCATCGACAGCAAACGAGTTGCCGACTATCTCACGGCATTACAGCAAACCATCACCGATCAGCTGCAAACCCTGGATGGTGAGGCTTCTTTCGAGATTGATAACTGGAGTCGTGACGAGGTTGCAACCAGCAACAATGGTGGCGGTGGTCGCACCATGGTGTTACGAAGCGGCAGGTTGTTCGAGCAGGCCGGAGTCAACTTCTCCGAGGTAACCGGAGATCAGCTACCGGCATCCGCGACAGCTCATCGCCCCGAATTGGCTGGCCGTCAATACCAGGCGATGGGAGTATCGCTGGTGATACATCCTTTTAATCCCTATATCCCTACTTCACACGCCAACGTCAGATTTTTCATTGCCGAGAAAGAAGGCGAAGCACCGATCTGGTGGTTTGGCGGTGGTTTTGACCTGACCCCTTATTATGCCGACAAGGAAGACTGTCGCCACTGGCATCAGGTTGCCAAAGAGGCCTGTGATCCCTTTGGCGAGGACGTTTATCCACGCTATAAAAAATGGTGCGATGAATACTTTTACCTGAAACATCGGAACGAGGCGCGCGGTATTGGCGGCCTGTTTTTTGATGATCTGAACGCACCCGATTTTGAACAGGCGTTTGCCTTCATGCGCAGCGTCGGTGACCACTACCTACCGGCCTATCTGCCAATCGTCGAAAAACATCAAAACGATGCCTATGGTGAACGGGAAAGACAGTTTCAGTTGTACCGACGCGGTCGTTACGTCGAGTTCAACCTGGTTTATGACCGCGGCACCCTGTTCGGGCTGCAATCTGGTGGTCGCACCGAGTCGATCCTGATGTCACTGCCTCCTGTGGTTAACTGGGCCTACAACTATCAGCCCGAAGCAGGCAGTGCAGAAGCCCAATTAACGGAAGAGTATTTGCCTGCGAGAGACTGGCTCGCCTGAGATCGATATGGGCAAGCAAAAAAATATTGATGTGGCATTTGATGCTGAACCGATCAGCAAATGCGACCTTTGCACAAACTCCAAGTGCTGCACTTATGTCACCCAGCAAATCGACACCCCGAAGTCGAAATACGATTTCGAAATATTACTGTGGCAAGTTTCCCATGAAGGTGTTGGCGCCTACAAAGACGAGGATGGCTGGTTTGTGATGTTTGAGGCGCGCTGCAAGCATCTGGCGTTTGATGGCCGCTGCAATATTTATGATGACCGTCCAACCATATGCCGCTCGCATAGCAACGACTACTGCGAATATGATGCGCCCGCCGAAGACGGCTTCGACCTCTACTTCCCTGACTATGACAGTCTGCTGGCGTTCTGTAAGAAGAAGTTCAAGAAGTGGACGACCGGTAATCCGCCCCCGCAATAAACCAGTCAGTCCCTGCGCAATTTGTCGTTTAATGCAATTGGCGTCGGATACTTGGCAACCACGTAATAGGAAGAGAAAACAAAACTGGCCAGCGTAGCGATCTGGATCAGGTATGAAACCTCGGGGCGAATGATTGCGAGTTCGGTCGCCATCACCGCAATCAATAATGAAAATTCACTCATTTGCCCAAGGCGCATCGACACTTCGATGGAACGCTTCGACGACTCCTTGCTAAACAACATCAGCACGCGGTAAAGCGCCGGCTTGACGACCACCGCGAGCACAAACAGACCAAGCGCTGCCAACCAGACATCGGGCAATACACCAAGGTTGAAATTAGCCCCTAACGCGACGAAGAAAATGATCAAAAAGAAGTCCCGCAGTGGCTTCAGATTCTCCGCAATGAATAGCGCAATCGGGCTTCTCGCGATACTGACGCCAGCAATAAAAGCGCCAATCTCATGCGACAGCCCCATGAGCTCGGCAGCCTCGGCAAGCCCAAGGCACCAGCCAATGGCTATCAGGAAAATATACTCCTGAATACGGTCGAACTGTCGGATCAGGCGCGACAGCAAATACTTTTCCATGAGGAAAGCACCGAGCGCCAGCAATGGCAGAAACAACACCGGTTTGCTCATCTCCAGCCAGCCCATATCAGAGCGGGTGCTACCCTCAAGGAATAACATCAGGAAGATCGCAATAATGTCCTGCAGCAGCAGGATACTGATGATAATTTCGCCGGTGCGCTGATGGTGCAGCACCGTGGTTGGTATCAGTTTCAGGCCGATTATGGTGCTGGAAAACAGCAGGCTGGAACCAATGATCAGGGCTTCAATTGGACTGTAACCAAACATCAGGCTGTACACATAGCCCAATGCCAGTAACGCCAGCGAACTGACACCGGTGACCAGCGTTGACTCTCCCGCCATCTTGATGAGTTCCTGGGGTTGCAGGTTGAGCCCTAGCAGGAATAACAGGAAGACAATGCCGGCACTGGCAATATCCTGGATTAAATCAACATCGCTGATCAGGTTCAAACCCCAGGGACCAATCAGCAATCCGAGGCCGATGTAGGCAATGATCAGTGACTGACGTATGGCCAATGCCAGTGTTGCGAAGATCGCGGCACCGGCAAAAATCAGGAACAGAATGAAGAGAATCGACTGGTCTTCCATGACCTCCAGCATAACCTATTTAATGGCCCGTGAGCGAATAGGGTTATAACGCAGCTATGATTAGAACTGGCCACACAGTTTATGGTTAACTGGACTACTCCCGGTCGGCTTCAGCAATAAAACGAATCACCAACTCGGCCAGTCTTTCCGGCTGATCTTCCGGGGCCAAATGTCCACACTGCGGCAGAATGCTGAGCTGGCTTCCCGGTATCGCTGCCTGCAGCTTATGGGCCCAGTCGGTGACTTGCCAATTATCATTTTCTCCCCAGATCAACTGAACCGGCATCGAGCCGAGCTGGAACAATTGCCCGGTCAATTTCATGGTGTGCACGGGATCATAATGTTTGATTTGATGTTGAAATAAGCTGGCCTGCCCTACCGGCCCACAAATCATATCGAGATAGAGATCCATGGAGTTTTTTATCAATTTCTCCGGTTGCGCCGTCGCCGACAGAATCCATTCTCGAAAATGAGCCCTGTGTTCAATATCAGGGGCGGACATTAACTGCTCCAGGCCCTGCTGCATTTGCTGCCGGGTTCTTTTGGAAGGCCAGCTATCGAAGCTGACACAGTCAATCAGGGTCAGAGTCCGCAGCCGGTCTGCGTGAAAGATCCCCAGTTGCTGGGCAACACCTCCGCCAATATCGTGCGCTACAAAGTGGGCCTTCTCGAGCTTCCAGTAATCCAGCAGCCCGAGCAGAATCGGCAGTTGACCACTCACTGAGGTGTCGATAGAGGAATCGGCAGGGCGTTCAGAGTTGCCAAAACCCAGCAGGTCATAAAGATGAACCTTGAAACCGGCAGCCACTAGTCGCGGCAGTACCTGGTGCCAGATCCGTGAATAGAATGGCGTGCCGTGAATCAGTACTAGAGGTATTCCTTCCCCATGAACACCACAGGCAATCCGCTGGCCATGAATCAGTACATTGTCGTCTAGCAGTTTATTAGGCATGGCTGTCTCCGATAATTGAAACCGACTATTACAAATATTTTTGTATGACTCAAACGACATTTATTCATATAATCCATGACAGTTTGTCATTCTGAGTTAATTCATGAATCAACGACTCGATATCGATCTGCTGCGCACCTTGAAGGCCGTCCATGATTGCGGCGGCGTTACCCGGGCCGCCAGCCGCCTGGCTCTAACACAGTCTGCAGTCAGCCATAAAATTCGACGTTTTGAGCATAACCTGGGATGCACCCTGTTGCGACGGGAGCCGCGAGGCGAACTGCTAACCCGCGATGGCAAGCAACTGGTGGCCTTTGCGGAAAAAATCATTTCCATTCATGACGAAGCATTGAATGCCATCAACAAACCCCAATTGGAGGGCACGGTCAGACTGGGCATTACCGAGGAGCTGGTCTCAGCCGGACTGGCTGTGATACTCGGTCGATACCGCAGGTTATACCCGGAGGTGAAAATCAATACCCTGGTCGAACAGAGTCTGGTGCTGGATCAAATGCTGCAAAACGATGAAATTGACATGGCGGTCATGCAAATCTTTGCCAAGGATCTACTGCCAAACGATCATCTGTTGTACCAACAGTCGTTGCGATGGGTGGCCAGCGATGCCTTCGAATACGAGGCCGACAAACCGTTGCCATTCATTGCTTTTGATGAGCAGTGCTTTTATCGCCAGTGGGCGGAAGCCACCATGGTGTCACTGGGTCGCAAACTCGATATCGTTCTGCAATGCGCGAGTAATGAGGGCGTTAGGAATGCGGTAGACGCGGGAATTGGTGTGGCCCTGCTCGGAGAGAAACACTGGTTCGATCGGATGACTAATCTGCCGTTACCCAGGCCACCGGATATTGCCTTTGTTATTCGAACTCAATCAGAAGCCATCTCGCCCCACCTGACGGTGCTGCAGGAAGATATCAACAAAACCCTGGGGCAAAGACCTTAGACTTACTCTGGAGCAGAGAAATTGAAGTACATCTTCCCGGGATCAAGTTGGTAGCTCCAGGGTAAACCGGCGTTTTTCCAGCCGTTGACAACACGCTTACCCTGCTGCGCTCCGCTGGTTGCCTTTATCCCCTCAAATCCCTGGTACTGCGTATAAACCGTTGCAAAGCCCGCTTCATGTAAGATTTTTGCGGCCCGTGGCACTCGCGAACCCGATTGACACATCAGAATAACCGGGCTCTGCCGATTGAGCCCCAGTGAAGTCATCAATCGGTCGACATCGTTAACAAAGTCAGCATTAAATTGCGTGCGATAAGTTGATGACTTGTTACTCCAGGCATAATCGTCATGCATGAAACGCACCGGAATATGGCCGTCAACACTGGTGGCCATACCAATGTATTTAACCTCTCCCCGGGTTCTGACATCGATAAATGCGATCTGGTCGCCTTGCTGCTGCTTTAATTCAAAGGCTTCCATCGGAGTCAGATAAAGGTCGTATGGAGTATGCCATTTCGCTTTAACCTCTGATTTGTCTGCAGCTACTGCAAGACTGGATAACAGGAAAAACAGCACCACAGCGAAACAGCGGCCAAACATAAATGGATTCGGCAAACGACCAGTTAAATTTAAAGCGTCAATACTGTTCATGCGCAACCTGATTTTTAATCGAAGGCCAACACGGTTTCGATCATTTTTTTCACTTCCTTGATCTCGAAGGGTTTGTCAAAAATCGCCGATACGCCGTCTTGCTGGATAGCCGATAAGACGCCCTGGTTGCCTTCGGTAGTAACCATAAGCACCGGCACAGACGACTGCGCACTCTCGTTACGGATATATTTGAGGAACTCGTGGCCATCCACCTCGGGCATGTTGTAATCGGTGATGATGAGGTCATAGGTTTTATCGGAAATCATATCGATACCCTGCTTGCCGTCGGCCGCCTGATCAATATTCTCGATGCCTATTTTTCCCAGAGTACGGCATATCATCTTTCGGGCCATTGCACTGTCGTCAACGACGAGCACATGCAGATTCTCGGGATCATAATCAGCCAGTTGCAGAAGCGTTGTTTCATCCCAGTCCATGGTGGCATTCACTGCTCTGCGCAAATCCTTTGCCTGGAAAGGTTTCGGCAACACTGCACTGGCGCCGGCTTGCTTGATTGGATCGAGCGCCGCAAATGACGTTTCTGTCGAAATCAGCATGAAAGGGGTGTTTTCGGTCGCCTCGTGCTCGCGCATTTTAAGGACAAGGTCCTTGCCCGACATATCAGGCAAATAAAGCGAACTGATCACCAGATCCGGGGTATCACCGAAAATGGATTCCAGTGCAGCGGCACCCTCGTCAAAGTAGGCGTACTGGGTAATCCCCAACTCACTAAACTGCCCCTGAATGATCTTGGCCTGCGCATGCGAGGGTTCAACCAGAACCACATAGAGTGACGAGAGAATATGTTCCATAAATCAATGTTACTGGCAATCGGCTTATCTGACTCCTGTATAGCACAACCCGCCGAGAAATGAACCGCTTTGCGATCGCAACGGTTGTTTAATTCCCGTACAGGAACCCTATCTTTAGCAGTCGACACCTGACTCCACTTATTCATCACTTGATTTTCACTGGCTGTTACCTACTCTATAGCGCTTTTTTACAGCGAGCTGTCGCATGCTAGCGCTCGAAATATCCAATCTCACAAAAACCTATTCCAATGGCCTGCAGGCACTGAAAGGCATTAATCTGCAGGTTGAAGAGGGCGATTTCTTTGCCTTGCTGGGTCCTAATGGTGCTGGCAAATCAACCTGCATTGGTATCATCTCAGCACTGGTTAATAAAACTGCCGGTGATGTTCGCATTTTTGGAAAATCCATTGTCGAGGACACGCTGGCGGCCAAAACTCTGCTGGGATCGGTGCCCCAGGAAGTCAATTTCAATGTCTTCGAACCGATACGCGAAATTGTCATCAATCAGGGCGGTTACTACGGTGTGCCGCGGGCAGAAGCCGAGCAGAGAGCCAATCAGCTATTAAAGGAGCTGGGCCTATGGAATCATCGAAAGGCGCAGGCCAGGCAACTCTCGGGCGGTATGAAACGCCGACTGATGATCGCGCGCGCTCTCGTCCATCAACCGCAGCTGTTAATTCTCGACGAGCCAACCGCCGGAGTCGATATTGAACTGCGCCGCACGCTGTGGGAATTCCTGCGACAGATCAACGAACAGGGCACCACTATAATTCTCACCACGCATTACCTTGAGGAAGCCGAACGCATGTGCCGTAACGTCGCGATCATCGACGAAGGCAACATCATTCAAAACACCCGCATGAGCACTCTGCTTCGACAACTTCACTCACAAACCTTCGTACTGAGCCTCAGAGATGAAATCGAAAGTGCGCCACAGCTTAGCAGCTTCCCTGGCGTTCGATTGCTGGAACCGTTAAGCCTCGAAGTCGATGTCGACAATAGCAACAGCATTAATCAACTGATGTCGCAGCTCGACGCGGTAGGCATCACCGTTAGCAGCATGCAAACCAAGGTTAACCGGCTCGAAGAATTATTCATCAAAATGACCAGTAAGGTGCGCGAGGAGACATTAGCATGAGCCCACTGCGAAGATTCTGGATTGCTTATCTGACCATTACACGCAAGGAAATCCTTCGGTTCTCCCGCATCTGGATTCAAACCATTATTCCGCCGGTGGTCACCGTTGGTCTTTATTTTGTCATATTCGGTAACCTGATTGGCTCTCGCATAGGTGAAATGGACGGCATGAGTTACATCGACTTCATCATGCCCGGGCTGGTCATGATGTCGATCATCACCAACTCCTATTCCAACGTTGTTTCGTCATTTTATAGTGCCAAATACAACCGCCATATCGAGGAAATACAAATCGCGCCGGTACCAAATCTGGTCATACTGCTGGGTTTTATTACCGGTGGCGTTGCCCGCGGCATGACCGTGGGTGTCGCAGTAACCGTGGTGTCGCTGCTTTTCACCGATTTTTACGTGCACAACCTGCTGATTGTTATGCTCGTCGCGTTACTTACCTCCTGCCTGTTTTCAATCGGGGGTTTGCTGAATGCCATTTTTGCGAACAGCTTTGATGACGTTACCATCATCCCGAATTTTGTCCTGACTCCGTTGACTTACCTTGGCGGAATTTTTTATTCGATCAAACTTCTGCCCGAATTCTGGCAGCAGGTCTCCCTCGGAAATCCAATTATCTACATGGTCAACAGCTTCAGATACGGATTCAGGGGTGTCACCGACATCGACCTGCTTACATCAGTTGCCGTTCTTCTGTTCTTTGTCGCATCGCTATTCTCGCTGGCTTTATACCTGCTGCATAAAGGTACCGGCATCAAACAATGAGCGGCCTGGTTGATATTGGTGTCAATTTAACCAACCGGAGTTTGCTTAAACAGCTTCCCGACGTCATGCAACGAGCAATCGATGCCGGTGTCAGCCACCAGGTAGTGACCGGAACCAGCGAACAGGAAAGCCGGCAGGCCATCGAGCTCTGCGAGACTTACCCGGAACACCTGGTATCCACCTGTGGCATCCATCCTCATCACGCCTCGGAATGGAAGCAGCAGAGTTACCAGCAATTGAAGGCGCTTGCCGCCAACGACTGCGTGCGCGCCATTGGCGAAACGGGGCTTGATTTCAATCGCAACTATTCGCCGCCAGACGCTCAGGAACGCGCCTTTGAGAAGCAGATGCAACTGGCAGCCGAACTGGACCTGCCGCTGTTTTGTCACCAGCGCGATGCACACCAACGTTTTGTGCAGATGCTGCGCAGCCATCGCGACAATCTGCAGGCGGTGGTGGTGCATTGTTTTACCGATAGCCAACAGGCGCTGATCGAGTGCCTCGATCTGGACTGCTATATCGGCATTACCGGCTGGATATGTGACGAACGCCGCGGCAAGGAGCTGCAGGAGATAGTTCATCTGATTCCAGACGACCGACTCATGGTGGAGACCGATGCGCCCTACCTGCTGCCCCGTGACCTGAATCCCAAACCATCCAGCAAAACCAACGAACCCTGCTTTTTGCCGCATATCGTCAACAGCATCGCCAGACACCGTCAGCAGCCAGCAGCTGAGGTCGCCAAAAACTGCAGCGTTAATAGCCAGCGTTTTTTCTCCCTGAGCTGAGACAGACTCGACAGAAAAAGACTGCAATCCTTTTTCCAGTGTCTACAATAAAAAACCAGGCGCTTTTTTCAGACCACGGAATATTGTGAACGACCACGTTAACATCAGTTTTTTTGCTTCAGCGGAGGAAGCCTGTGGTTACCTGGAGGGCCAGCAGTCGGTCAATGCCTTTGCCAATCCACATGTCGACATGGACATGGCAACCTACAGTGTTCTCATCCGTTATGGCTTCAGACGCTCTGGCAATTACGTATACCGCCCGCATTGCCCACAGTGCAACGAATGCGTGCCGGTGCGCATACCGGTAAAGGAGTACCGTTTTTCCCGAAATGACATGCGTTGTCGGCGCCGCAACGCTGACCTTGAGATCCGCCGCATGCCGGCACGGTTCAAGGAAGATCAATACGAACTGTATGCGCGCTATATCAACAGTCGCCATGGAGACGGCAGCATGTCAAATCCGAGCAAACAGGATTACATGCGTTTTCTGATCAGCGCCTGGGCCGATACTGAATTCATCGAATACCGGCTGGGCTCCCGTATTCTGGCAGTATCGGTCTGTGATGTGATGCAGGACAGTCTCTCCGCTGTGTACACGTTTTTCGACCCGCAACAGGACAAACGAAGCCTCGGTCACATGGCCATACTCGATCAGATCGATCAGGTACAAAAACGCGACATGGACTATCTGTATCTGGGTTACTGGATCGCCAACTGCGACAAGATGGCCTACAAAAGCCGATACCAACCACTACAGGTGTTCCGTCAGGAACACTGGCATCAATTCAGCGATTGGTACCCCGGCTACAACGCCAGTTCAACCAACCAAAGCACTACCAGCGCGTAAAGAAACGCGCGGATGATGAGTTGACGGGCTGAATCAGCGCGGGTTGCCGAATCGGTAATTTCATCACCCAGCGATGCCTTGCCAACACTAGTCACACGCGCCTCATTGAGCTCGGTAATGTTCTCCGCGATAAACGGATACAGCATGAACTGTCTAAAGCCGTCTCGAGCTTTGCCGGCCAGTGAAATAAACACCGAAGTTACGAAGGTCGCTGGCCACTCCATCCAGCCGCGAATCGACCTCAGGATTGAGGACCATTCGTCGTAACCAGCCAGTTCTTCCTTGTCGGTCATCCAGACAATGAGCCGATAGGTTAGACCTGCAAACGGATGCACCAGTACAAACCAGACTGCACCGCAAAACAGCGCACTGTTGGCACCTGGAAAATCTGCGTCCTCCCCGTCATTTCCCTCAGACGACTGCACGGCAGGCACATCGAGAATCGCCCAGGCAATCAGGGTAAACAGGACGAGGAAGAAAAATCCCTCGAACCAGTCTTCCAGAATACCCACTGCAAGCACTAAAGGAAAAATCAGAAACACCGGCAACCAGCCACTGTCCTGCAGGGAGAAAGTTTTAATGAGCCAGTCACAATATGACTGTATAGGGGTAACAAACAGCTTGTCGCGCCACTCGGGCAACGCAAATGACAGGATAAAAGCGAATAAAAGCGTAATACTGAGCATGCTCAAGCCACCAGTTGTTTGAATTTGGTCCAGTCAAATGACGGGCCCGGATCAGTCTTTCGCCCTGGCGCAATGTCACTGTGCCCGGTTATCGATTCTGACAGGATGCCGGGGTAACACTGACGCAACCTATTGACCAGCGCCGCCAGGACCCGATATTGCGCTTCGGTATAACCACCATCGTCGGTACCCTCAAGTTCAATACCGATGGAAAAATCATTGCAGCCACTATCGCCGCACCAATTGGATTCACCGGCATGCCAGGCCCTGTCCCGGAAAGAAACAAATTGAACCACGTGTCCATCGCGTTCAATCAGGCAATGTGCGGATACCTGGAGGTCACAGATTTCGGCGAAATAAGGGTGTGAGTTGCTATCAAGCTGGTTACAAAAGAACTGTCTGATATGATCGCCGCCATACTGTCCGGGAGGCAGACTGATCCCGTGCACAACAATCAGACGTATTTCACTGCCCTCAGGCCTTTCATTAAAATTTGGCGACGCTACAATCTCTGCCGATTGAAGCCAGCCATCTTCATCGATGGAATAGTCTGTCATTCGCATCACTGCACCAGTGCATGGAAAATGGCACAGATTTACCTGTCCTGAAACGATAGTCTGCACGACCTTAGAGCATCTGAATTGAACCTGCAAGACCTGAATCAACAGCAACAAAAAGCCGTTACCAGCATCAAAAATCCCTGTCTGGTATTGGCTGGTGCAGGCAGTGGCAAAACCGGTGTGATCACCCGCAAGATTGCCTATTTGCTGCAAAACGGCTACGAGGCAAAGCAGGTGCGAGCGCTGACTTTCACCAACAAGGCGGCGCGCGAGATGCAGCAGCGTGTTGGCAGATTGCTTGGCAACAAGAAACCCAGGGGTCTGGAAATCTCAACCTTCCACACGCTTGGATTGCGTATCCTGCAACAGGAAATCGGTGCAACCGACTACCGCAGGGGCTTCAGCATCATGGATGCCAGGGACAGTGAAAACTGTCTCGCCGAGTTAGCGAAACGCTCACCGCTCGATACTGAGCTGATCAAGCAGGCACAACATCGTATCAGCGGCTGGAAAAACGACTTTATACCGCCATCGCAGGCCATTGCCGGGGCTGAAAACCAGCTGGAACAGCAACAGGCCCTGTTATACGAAGCTTATCAACAACACCTGCTGGCCTGTAATTCGATGGATTTCGATGATTTGATCATGAAACCCGTGCAATTATTCAGGGACCAGGCAACTATTCTTCACAAGTGGCAAAACCGTATTCGCTATCTGCTGGTCGACGAATATCAGGACACCAATACCAGCCAGTATGAGTTGATCCGTCAACTCTGCGGCGATCACCAGAAGCTGACCGTGGTTGGCGACGACGACCAGTCAATTTATGCCTGGCGCGGCGCCAGACCTGAAAACATTCATCGCCTGCAAGATGATTTTCCCAACATGCAGGTAATTAAACTGGAGCAGAATTACCGCTCCAGTAATCGAATCCTTCGAGTCGCCAATGAACTGATTAGCCATAATCCCCACATTCATCAAAAGCGTTTATGGTCGGCAGCAGGGGAAGGCGAATTGATCAGAGTGTTTCCGTGCCGAAATAGCGAAGACGAGGCCAGTCGGATCGCGGTCGATATCATCAGCCGTCGATTTCAGGATAATGCCCGCTTTGATGACTTTGCCATCCTGTACCGGAGCAACTTCCAGTCCAGAGGATACGAGAAAGCATTACGCGAAAACTCCATTCCCTATCGGGTAACCGGCGGTACGGCCTTTTTCGAACGCCGCGAGATCAAGGACATCATGGCCTATTTACGCCTGCTTGCTAACCCAAAGGATGACCAGGCCTTTCTGCGCATCATCAATGTGCCGCGTCGGGAACTGGGCACCACATCAATTCAGACGATGGCAGAGTATGCTCGCGGTCGTCACAACAGTCTGGCAGCGGTGATGTCCGAGATCGGCCTCAAAGAAGCCCTGTCGAAGCGCGGCTGGACCCGACTACAGGGATTCGCGGATCTGTATCAGGAGCTATTACAGCGCAGTGAGCAAACCGACGCCATGAGTCTGTGTCGTCAACTGGTGACCTTGATTCATTATGAGGACTGGCTGAGTGAAACCTGCGGTTCCAGCAAGCAAGCGGAGACAGCCATGGAAAACGTGGAGGAACTCATCAGTTGGATCGGCAATCTGCAAAAGAATCTCGACGATACCAGCATCAACGCCGTAGTCAGCCAACTGTCATTGATGTCGATTTTAGAGAAGGATGAAGAAAGCAGCGATGACGATGCCGTTCAGTTAATGACATTACATGCCGCCAAGGGGCTCGAATTTAACGAGGTTTATCTCGCCGGATTCGAAGAAGAAAGCCTACCGCATCACCAGTCAATGGATGACGATGGTATCGAAGAAGAACGACGCCTTGCTTATGTCGGCATTACCCGGGCACGACAACGCCTAACCCTGAGCCACGCCAAGACACGCCAGAAGTTTGGAGAAACCCAACACTGCGAAACCAGCCGTTTTCTGTTTGAATTACCTGAACAGGACCTCGACGGTGCCGAGCACATCAGCAGTCAGAAAACTGATGAAGAGAAAAAGCAGGAAGGCATGGAGACCTTCGCTAACCTGCGAGCAATGCTGGGCATGGAGTAAATCCGCCTGCGATACGATCAGGGCCACAGGTATTGCAACAGGTAAAGCACTGACATACCTGCAAATACAGCGCCCAACACCGTTTTAAAAGCCATCCCTACCAAAATAACGGCCAGGGCTGCCAATAACCGCGGCAAATCGGTCTCGCCACCGGTTGCGGCCGGCCACACAACCAGCGGTGCAACCAGACCCGGTAACACGGCTACGCCGACATATTTCAGGTGCTGTAGCAGCCAGCCGGGCAAACTACGACCGCCGATGATACCCAGAAAAGAATATCGCACCAGGAAGGTACCCACGGCAAGACTGGCAATGACAATCCACAGTGTCGTTTTATCAATCATGTCGTTAAGCGCCGTCTGCTGACCCAGTGCTCGACCTGCACCGCGGCCGACATGGCTACAAGCGCGGCCACCAGCAAACCCAGGTTATAGGGCATCCAGTACAACAGCAAAGACAGGCAAATGGACACCAGCACGGCTGTCAGGTTTGGCAGGCTGCGCATCAGTGGCGCAAACATTGAGATGAAACAAACCGGAAGCGCAAAATCGACCGAGTAATGCGCAGGTATACTCTCACCGATCAGCGCGCCGAGCAGTGTGAACCCATACCAGAAGGGAGCCACAGCCGCCGCGGTACCAAACAAATAAGAGGTTTTTTCAACCAGCGTCATGGACTCGCCGTGTTCAAACCGATTCGCCGAGACGGCATAAACCTGGTCAACCAGGAAGTAAGCAGCGAGCGCTCTCGTGCCACGTGATGCCTTGCCAATGTGTGGCACAAGCGCCAGTGAATACATGGCCATTCGCAGGTTAACCGCCAGAGAAGCCAATACGATAACAATGGTGGGGGCCTGCTCCTGCAGCAACGCAATCGCAGTAAACTGCGCCGCACCGGCAATCACCAGAATAGTCATGCTCATTGTTTCGATGAGATTAAATCCGGCCTCGGATGCCACCACACCGAACAGCAAACCAAACGGTGCGACCACCAGTATAAATGGGGCACAAGCCAGGTAGCCTTGCCAGAATGAAGGTAGGTCGAAAGCTTTGCTCATTACGGAGAAACGCTAGTTATTCGACAGGTGACGAAGCGGCAGTTAGCCCGCAGGGGGTCGACTGCTTATTCCCACTCCATTTCAGTGAAAACCTGTTGGGCATTGCGCCCCGCCAGATCATCAAAATTTCTCAGATAAGCAAAAGCACTTTGATCGATGCGACTGATTTCCGAGATATCGTTGCCCTCATCAATAAACTCACTCACCGCTTGTCGCAGAAACTGCAGGTAATCCAGAGTATCGGACTCGGCCTGCTGTAAATCTGTTGGGATACCGTGACCGGGTACCAGGTGACGGGGATTGTAGGCGGCCATCGCCTCAAACGCGTCAACCCAGCTTTTGCTATTCGAGACATCGTTAACGCCAAGCATGCGCTCAACATAAACAATATCTCCGCTAAACATCACTGAGGATCCAGGCAGCCAGACAAAACTATCACCCGGAGTATGTGCGGCACCTGCATGCTGCAACTCGAACTCAACACCACCCAGAGTAAATGAAAGCGACTTTTCAAACTGTACATCAGCGAAAGCTGGTCTTGTCTGCTCTAGCAGTGCTTCACCGAGCAAACCGGACAATCTGAAAAATTGATCGTCCACCCGTGCCCGCTGATCTTCAACAGCGGCTTCACTGGCGATGATTTCAGCACCCAGCGAGCGAAAATAGTCGTTTCCCAGCCAGCGATGGTCCTGCCCACCAGTATTAATCACTTTCACCACGGGTTGTTCGGTAACCGATTTTATTACGTCATGAATGGCTTGCGCTCCGGCCATGGTCGCACCCGAATCAATCAGTACAGCACCCTCGCTGGTGACTACCAACCCAAAGTTTGCATTGTTACCCAGGTTGTCAGGCGAGCGATTACCGAGCTCACCCACAATCGCATACACCGAATCCGCAATTGGTTTCAGCCGTAACGCAGCATTGTTTTCCGCAAGCACCGTGGTGCTCAACAAAAACAGCAGGCAAAGCAGAAGCGATCTGAAAAAGGCAGGGAACATGGTGCAGTGTAAAGCCGCTAGACTGGGAGCGGTGAAGAATCAGCCGGGCAAGTATCTGCCTGCCCGGCTGAGACGAAATTTAATGCGCCAGAATCTGGCTCAGGAACAGCTGAGTCCGTTCATGCTGTGGATTATCAAAAAATTCATGAGGTTCATTCTGCTCGATGATTTCGCCACCATCCATAAAGATCACGCGGTTCGCCACGGTCTTCGCAAAACCCATCTCGTGGGTTACACAAAGCATGGTCATACCCTCTTCCGCCAGCTCGATCATTACATCGAGTACTTCCTTGATCATTTCAGGGTCAAGTGCCGAGGTTGGCTCGTCAAACAACATGATTCGTGGATTCATGCAAAGCGAACGCGCAATCGCCACACGCTGCTGCTGACCACCGGAAAGCTGCCCCGGGTACTTCAATGCCTGTTCCGGAATCTTTACACGCTCGATGTATTTCATGGCAACTTCTTCGGCTTCCTTCTTCGGCATTTGCTTCACCCAGATCGGCGCCAGGCAACAGTTTTCCAGAACAGTCAGGTGTGGAAACAGGTTGAAGTGCTGGAAACACATTCCGACTTCGCGACGAATGGCATCAATGTTTTTCAGATCATTGGTCAATTCCACATCGTCGACGATGATCTGACCGTCCTGATGCTCCTCGAGCCGGTTGATGCAGCGGATCATGGTTGACTTGCCTGAGCCGGAAGGTCCACAAATAACGATACGTTCACCCCGATTCACCTCAAGATTGATGTTCTTGAGCACATGAAACGCACCGTACCATTTGTGCATGTTTTTAATTTGTATCACGACCTCGTCGGATACTGTCATTTTGCTCTGTTGTTCAGCTACTTCTGTCATTGGTGAACCTATCTGTCGGTGAATTTTTTAGAATGTTGTGCGCTTTCTGTTAACTATGCGTACCTAATGTCCGGTATGTAATTTCTTCTCCAGGTATAACGAGTATCTCGACATCGCGATACAGGAGACAAAGAAGAAAATAGCAACGAATACGTAAACCTCGGTCGACAAACCCTGCCACTTGATGTCGGCCAGCGAAGCCCTGCCCACTCCCAGTGGGTCGAGCAGTCCGATAACAATAACCAGCGTGGTGTCCTTGTAGAGACCGATAAAGGTATTAACAATACCCGGAATCGAAATCTTCAGGGCCTGTGGCAGGATGATAAGCCGCATTGACTGCCAGTACTTCAGGCCCAGGGAATCTGCTGCTTCAGTCTGACCCTTGGGAATGGCCTGCAAGCCACCACGAACAACCTCAGCAATATAGGCCGAGGCAAACAGCGTAACCATAATCAACACGCGTAATAACAGGTCAAACTGGGTTCCCGGTGGCAGGAAGTAGTTCAGCATCGTTGATGCAACAAACAGCAGCGTGATCAACGGCACGCCACGAATGAATTCGATGAAGGCAACACTGACCATGCGCACGGCAGGCAAATGAGACATTCGACCCAGTGCCAGCAAGATACCTATCGGCAGTGAAAAGATGATGCCGGTGACACCAATCACCAATGTCAGCATGAAACCACCGAATTTGTCGGTAGACACAGGTTCCAGACCGGCACCGCCGAGCAGCAACCAGCCGATTACGAATGGTGCAATCAATGAAACAATCAGCAGCTTCTTGCGCTGTGGCACGTTGTCAAACAACACCGGCACCAGCATCGCAATCATCAGGATAAACGACAGGTCAACGCGCCAGCGCTCTTCAGCTGGATAAAAGCCGTACACGAAAAGCTCAAAACGTAAGCGGATAAATGCCCAGCAGGCACCACGAGGATCATCGGTAGCATCCATGATCGCCCGGCACTCGTCACGCGAGGTCGCCTCGTTATACACCGAATTAAAGAACAACCAGTCCAGTGCGGGTGGAATAATCAGGTAGAGGAAATAAAAGGTCAGCAGCGTCATCACCGTATTGGTGGCGTTCGCAAACAGATTTTCTCTGACCCAGCCAATCACACCAACCGTATTGGCTGGCGGCGGTAAACTCGGATGCGTACCTGGTGCGTATGTTTGTTGTTCGCTCATGACTATCTCTCCACCAGTTTCATCTTCTTGTTATACCAGTTCATAAACGCCGATATCGCCAATGAAAAGCATAAATAAAGGGATAACACGATGATCATGCATTCCATCTCTCGTCCGGTTTGGTTCAGAGATATCCCTCCTATCGTCGCCACGATGTCCATGTAACCAATGGCAATCGCCAGCGAGGAGTTTTTGGTGAGGTTCAGATACTGACTCGACAGTGGCGGAATGATCACGCGCAGCGCCTGCGGAATGATTACCAGGCGCATGGTGCGACCGGGTGTGATACCCAGCGCATGAGCAGCCTCGGTTTGTCCGTGGCTGATAGCCTGGATTCCGGCACGTACGATCTCGGCGATAAATGCCGCGGTGTAAAGCGACAAAGCCAGCCACAAGGCAAGGAACTCAGGACGCAGTACCAGGCCGCCCCTGAAGTTAAAGCCACGTAGCTCGGCGTACTCGAAAGTAACCGGTGCACCGGTGACCAGAAAGACCAGGATTGGAAAACCGATAATGGCGCCGAGACCGATCCAGAAAACCGGATAAATCTTACCGGTGGCATCCTGGACCTTTTTGGCGTATTTGCTAAACCAGACGGTGAACACAATGCCGACTACGAAAGCAATGAAAACCGCCCACATCGCCGGCTCAAACAGCGGTTTTGGCGTGTAGAAACCGCGATTGGTGAGGAAAAACGTGCCATCGATATCTATGGCTTGTTTGGGTACCGGCAAGGTATTCACGATAATGCCGTGTACCATCAAAATGTGCAGCAATACAGGTACGTTACGCACGTATTCGATGTAGCTGTATACAACCTTGTTAATCAACCAGTTGTGCGACAAACGCAGCACACCGAGCACAAATCCGACGATGGTTGCCAGGATAATGCCGGCAATAGCGACCATGGCAGTGTTCAGGATGCCGACGGTCATCGCCCGCAAATGCGTGCTTTGCGAGTTGTACTCTAATAAGGACTGATTGATATCGTAATTTGATGCATCCCAGAGGAAATCAAAACTGAAGCCTTTACCAATGGCTTCAAGATTGACGATTGCATTACGGATGATGAAGAAGAAAAAAGCGAACAACAGAAAGATAGTGAGTATCTGAATCGCTACCGAACGCGTTTCCTTATCGTTAACTATCCGATAAAAAAGCGATGGATTGCTCGCTGTTGCCATACTGGTCGCCCTGTCAGTTATTTATTGTTTTGAGAGCATTGTTGTCATGCTCTTCCTTCATGATTGAAACGGCGGCCCCGATTGACCGCCGTTTCGGTTTCGTTAGTGATTAACGAATAGGAGCAGCGTACATCAGGCCGCCGTCAGTCCACTGGGCATTCAAGCCACGAGCAAGACCAAGCGGAGTGCTTTCACCAATGTTGCGCTCAAAGATTTCACCGTAGTTACCTACAGCAGAAATCGCACGAACAGCCCAACCGTTGTCGAGTCCGAGCATCTCACCGAAGTTACCTTCGGTACCGACAATACGGTTAATCGACGGGTTGTCACCAGCTGATGAAGCCAGTTGCTGAACATTTTCTGAGGTAATACCCAGTTCTTCAGCAGCGATCAGCACTTTCAGAACCCAGCGGGTAATGTCAGCCCACTCATCGTCGCCCTGGCGAACCGCAGGTCCCAGAGGTTCTTTGGAAATGATCTCTGGCAGGATGATGTGGTCATCAGGGTTGTCGAAGGTAGAACGAGTAGCCGCCAGACCTGATGCGTCCGTGGTGTAGACGTCACAACGGCCAGCTTTGTACTGAACCTGACCTTCTTCGTTAGTCTCGATCGGCACAGGCTCGTAACTCATGCCGTTGACACGGAAGAAGTCAGCCAGGTTAAGCTCGGTGGTAGTTCCTGTCTGGATACAGACTGATGCACCGTCGAGTTCTTTGGCTGAGGTAACACCCAGTGACTTAGGAATCAGGAAGCCCTGGCCGTCATAGTAGTTGATACCGACAAAAGTCAGCTTCAGGTCAACGTCACGACTCATGGTCTCTGTAGTATTCCGATACAGCAGATCGCCTTCGCCAGAGTTCAGTACGGTAAAACGAGTCTTACCGGTAGTAGGGATGAATTTAACAGCTTCAGGGCTACCCAGTACCGCAGCTGCAGTGGCACGACAGAAATCAACGTCGAAACCTTCCCAACGGCCGGCATCATTTGGCGCTGCAAAACCGGCAACACCAGTGGTAACAACACAGTTCAGCTCACCACGAGCAGCAACTTCAGTCAGAGTGTCAGCAGATGCAACACTTGAGGCAGAAGCTGCGGCTGCGACGGCAGCAGACACTGCTAGGGTTTTATATAATTTCATTTGAGATATCTCTCCTCTTGGACATAAAGTTTTTTCCCTCTAACCCCGGTTCTTGTCGCCAAGTATGAATCAGAGGGTAAATTGTCGAAGGTTATTATTTAGCTTCGCGAGCCGAAAGTACCACAATCATATGGCATAGCCAACATTTTGATCCCCCCATAGCGGGCGCTACAATGCCATGAACATGCTCTCTGCGATGGCCAAACCGACATGATTAGAGAAATGCTCAGTGGCGATGCCGCGCAAATCCTGCGCATCTATCAAATGGGCCTTGATCAGGGTAACGCGTCGTTTGAAACGCAGGCACCTACCTGGCAGCAATGGGATATCAAGCACGATGCCTTGTGTCGCCTTGCTTTTGAGCTAGACGGGCAGATTGTTGGCTGGGCGGCACTGGCGCCAACCTCGGCCCGCGACTGCTATCGTGGCGTCGCCGAACTGTCCATATACATCGATCCCGACTACCAGGGTCAGGGTATTGGGTCTCAGTTGATGAGCGCCATCGTCAACTGTTCCGAAAAACACAATTTCTGGACGCTGACCGCCTCGGTTTTTCCCGAAAACGGGGCAACACTGGCGCTTCACCGGAAACATGGATTCCGCCAGATCGGCAGGCGGGAACGGATTGCAAAGCATCACGACCGCTGGCGTGATACTCTGCTGCTGGAAAGGCGTTCAACCAACATCGGAATAACGTAAATGAGTCAAGCTCTGCCTCCTGCCAGGGAGATGATCAAAAGGCTGATCGGCACGCCCTCGGTCAGCTGTATTCATGAACATCTTGATATGAGTAACCGCCCAGTCATCGAACTGGTAGCTGAGTGGGCGGAATCACTTGGCTTTTCCATCGAGATACAGCCAGTGGATGAAAAGAAAAGTAATCTGATTGCCACCATTGGATCCGGCAGCGACGGACTGGTGCTCTCTGGCCATACCGACACCGTACCCTATAACGAGGAACTGTGGAGCAGTGACCCCTTTTCCGTGGAAGAGCGCGACGGCAAATTGTACGGCCTCGGAACCTGCGACATGAAATCGTTTCTGGCCCTGGCGCTACAGGCCGCCGCTAATATGGACCTGAAAAAACTCAGTCGGCCTTTGACCATTGTTGGCACCGCCGATGAAGAAACCACCATGAACGGCGCCAAACTGATTGCCGACAATGGTCGTCGCCTTGGCGCCGCCTGCCTGATTGGCGAACCCACCAACATGGCTCCGATTCGGCAACACAAGGGGGTTCTCACTCTCGAGGTAAAAATGCTGGGCCGCTCCGGCCATGCCAGTAATCCCGCACTGGGCAACAATGCCATGGAGGGTATGGTTGAATTTATCGGCATGTTGCTGGCTTACCGAAATGGGCTGCAACAGACTTTTGATAATCCGGCATTTGAAATTCCCCAACCCACGCTCAACCTGGGACATATTCACGGCGGCGACAGCTCAAACCGAATTTGTGGTGATTGCACGCTGTTAATCGATATCCGTTATTTACCCGGAATGAAAATCGAGCAGCTCTACGCAGAAATCAGTGAACTGGCCAGTGAAGCGGGTTTACATCGGAACTTGCATACCGACGTACGGATTACCGGACAGGAGGATGCCATGGATACCTCCGAGGCCAGTGAAATCGCGCAATACCTGAGTCACCTCACCGGCAAAAAGGCGGCCAGCGCGGCATTCAGCACCGAAGCACCGTTTTACAATTCGATGAGCACCGAAACTATCGTGCTTGGTCCGGGATCCATCGACCAGGCCCATCAACCGGACGAATATTTGCCAGTTGAGCAAATCGATCCGACCATATCGCTGATAGAGAATTTGATCGACCGTTTTTGCTACCGGTGAGGATTGTTGCGGACAGCAAGATACCGCGAATCACGGAGGCCATGGAAAGCCTGGGTGAGGTAGAACTGGTCGACGGTCGTTGCATCAGCAGAGAACACTTAAAGGACTGCTCCTGCCTTCTGGTGCGCACCGTCACTAAAGTTAACCAGCAATTACTGGAAGGTACCGCGGTGCAGTTTGTGGGTACTGCCACCATCGGCACCGATCATGTTGATGAAAAATGGCTAGCCAAACAGGGCGTTGGTTTTGCCAATGCTGCGGGCTGTAATGCCGAGGCAGCCTCGGAATATGTTATTAGTGGCATCTATGCGCTGTCCGCGAGACACGGTTTTAATCCCAGCAAAAAAACCGCGGGCATTATTGGCTACGGTAACGTTGGTTCACGACTCGCTAACAAACTCGAATTGCTGGGATTCAACGTGCTGATCAATGATCCGCCACTAGAACGACATGGCGATAGCGAAATCAACTTTGTGAGTCTCGAGGAAATCATCCGCCGCTGTGACTTAATCAGCATCCATGTTCCGCTAACCCGCTCGGGTGACGATCCTACCCGCCACCTCTTTAACGAAGATCTCCTCGGAAATCTTAAATCGGGATGTCTGTTGATCAACGCTGCTCGCGGTGAGGTGGTCGATAATGTGGCGCTATCGAGATTGTTAACACAGAGAGACGATCTCTACGTGTTCCTCGACACCTGGGAAAACGAACCAACTATCTCAAGCCGATTGATGCAACAGGTTGACCTCGCCACACCGCATATTGCCGGTTACAGCGTGGAGGGCACACTGCGCGGCACTCAAATGGTTTGCGACGCGGCCCATGCCCACTTTGGTATTGCGCCAAACTGGCGCATGTCACGCTTGTTGGATGATGCCGGTACCTTGACCATCGACTATGACGGGGATGACCTTCCCTATTGGCAATCGTTGATGCAGCAACACTGCAATATCTGGCGAGATCATGAAGCCTTATTGGCCGCAAGTTATCTGCAGGCCAACGAGTTCAGCCAGTATTTCGACGGCTTGCGGCGTGTTTACAGTGATCGCAGAGAATATGAGTACTATCGCATAGCGGGGGTTGCACCTGATCGAATCCTCGCAACTGCCGCAAACCTTGGATTTTGCACTGAGCGGATGTAATTCGAAAAATGTCTGATAAAACCTACGTCGCAGCCAGCGAAATTCACGGACAGGGTCTGTTTGCTCGCGAGGAAATTGCCGCTGGTGAAGTCATCGGCTGGCTTCGCGGTGAAACCTGCAAGGTCGACGGCAGTTATGTATTGTGGTTGAGCGAGACCGAGGGTTTTCGCGTCACCTGCGATCTGCGATTTATCAACCACTCCGATACGCCGAACGCCTGTTACTACGATGACCTTAGCGTTGTTGCGCTTCGTCCAATTTCCGTCGACGAAGAAATTACCCATAACTATGCAACCGCCGACTGGTAACAAACTAACCGTGAGCAATTAACCACCCCGTGGGCATGTGAATTTATGATCGCTGATATATAATCCGCCCAACACTGCCAGTTAATGGAACAAACTCATGAGCACGATGCAAAGCGCCCGCTTCAACATGATCGAACAACAGATCCGCCCCTGGGACGTTATCGACTTTAAAGTGTTGCAAATCATGGAAGAAATCGATCGGGCCGACTTTGTCGGCGAATCCTTCAAGGGCCTGGCATATGCCGATTGTCAGATTCCCGTTGCTGAAGGCATTAAAATGCTGCCACCCACCATTGAGGGACGTTTGATGCAGTCTCTACAAATAGAGCCAGAAGATACTATTTTGGAAATCGGTTGCAGCAACGGATACCTCACCGCCTGCCTGGCGAGCCTCGGACAACATGTCGTTAGCTTGCAGAATGATGCCGATATCTTGCAGCACGCTGCTGCCAACGTTGAATCATATCAACTTGAAAATATCGAGTATCGTAAGGGTAGCAGCAATACCATCGATGAGAGCAAAACCTACGATGCGATAGCAGTAACTGCTTCCCTGCCGACAATACCCGACAACTTCAAGCAAGCCCTGACTATCGGCGGTCGATTGTTCATAGTGTGCGGCGAATTACCGATTATGGAGGCCATGCTGGTAACACGCACCAGCGAAACTGACTGGCAGACAGAATCACTATTTGAAACCAGCCTGCCACGGCTAAGCTGTTAATCCCGGCAGCTGCAACATGCAACGATTAACCGCGCAGCAACTTGCAGCGCACCTGCAGGATGCTGAACCTTATTTACTGGATGTCCGCGAGCCCTGGGAATTTGAGATTTGCAACATCGAAGGCAGCGTTAACATACCGATGTCACAGATCATGGCGCACTCGGAAGAAATTCTTGAAAACGAAGAAATCGTAGTTATCTGTCACCACGGAATTCGTAGCATGCAGGTCGTTGGATTTCTGCAGACACGCGGCGACGCTAATTTAATCAATCTCGAAGGTGGCGTTGAAGCCTGGGCCCGGGAGATAGATCCTGACATGGCGGTTTACTGAGCCGTTGAAACTTATATTGCAGGTTTAATTGGATATCACAATGAATATTAGACACATTATTTTTATCTCAGCACTGCTGCCCGCCTCGCAGGCCGCACTGGCTCAGGATCTGATGCAGGTATATGAGCTCGCACTGGAGCAGGATGCCGTGTTACTGGTAGCGGAATCTGAATATCAGGCAGCTACCGAGTCAGTTTCAATCGCCAATTCCGCCGACAAACCCCAGGTATTTCTGGGCGCACAGGGCAACCTGCGGGAATCTGATAACTCGGATACTGGCGACAACACCAATACTTCCCTGGGTGCCAGTGTCAACCTCAGACAAAGCCTTTATAACCGTGAGACCGCCTCGAGCATCTCGGCGGCCGAGTCCGCTGCGGTAGCCGCCCTGGCGCAGCTTGAAAGTGCGCGACAGGATTTGATTCTGCGGGTTGCTGGCGCTTACTTTGACGTATTGGCTGCCCAGGACACCGTTGAATTTGCCGATGCAGAAAAGACCGCAATTTCGCGACAGCTGGAACAAGCTCAGAAACGCTTTGAGGTCGGCCTTATCGCCATTACTGACGTGCAGGAAGCACAGGCTCGCTTTGACAGTGCCGAGGCACAGGTAATTGTCGCCAACAATCAATTGGAAAATGCCTTTCAGGCGATGCAGGTCATTATCAATCAGGCGCCATCTCGACAGCCTGCCAGACTGGGTGAAAACCTGACACTGGAACTGCCCAATCCTGCCTCCGCTGATGCCTGGGTCGATCTTGCATTGGAGAACAACAAGGACCTTGCCGCGGCAAGATCCAACCTTGATGCAACTCGTTTCCAACGCGATCAGACCTCCAGCAATGACGACCCTACGATCGATTTTGTCGCCAGTTTTGGCAGCAGCCTGATTGACGATGATCGTCTCGGTGAATATGACCAGACTGACCTGGTAGTTGGCGTCGAATTCGAAATGCCACTGTTCACTGGTGGTAGGAACAGCGCCTTGCGTTCACAGGCAGAGGCCAATCTGAGTGCCGCCAAAAATCAGCTGCTGCTGCAGACACGCCTTGTTAATCAGGAAACTCGTAATGCTTACCTGGGTGTCGTTTCGGGAATTAGCCAGGTGCGTGCGCTGAAGCAGGCACTGGATTCCAGCAACGTCGCGCTGGAAGCAACGCAGGCGGGATTCGAAGTAGGTACCCGAACCTCGGTTGATGTACTGGTATCGCTGCAGGAGACCTATCGTGCCGAGCGCGATTTTGCCGGTGCCAGGTATGCCTACCTGCTGAATCAATTAAACCTTCGCGCGGCCGCGGGATTACTGTCCGACGACGACCTGCGTGCTATCAATCGCTGGCTCACCGACTAGCGGGGCAGGATTTTTACGCGCGCGGATGGCTAAACAACAATCGTCGGTTTTCAGGGCGTCTGATTACCTCCATCCCCGTTTCTGGCCCATGTGGTTATTACTGGGTCTGCTACGGCTGATTTCGCTGTTGCCGTTTTCCTGGCAAATGTTCATTGGCCGTCGTTTCGGCGATCTGCTTTACTTCGGCAGCGGATCCCGGCGCTTCATTACCGATACCAACCTGAAACGCTGCTTACCCGGCCGATCAGACTCTGAGCGTAATGCCATCAAGCGCGCCTGCTATCGAAACATCGGCGTATCAATGGTGGAAATCGCGATTTGCTGGTGGTGGCCCGAAGAAGACCTGATCGACATGGTCGAAATTGAAGGCCAGCACCATATCGACGAGGCCCTGCAAAACGACAGGGCAGTGCTGCTGCTCAGTGGCCACTTTACCAGCCTCGAAATTGGCGCCCGCCTGCTGGCCCTGTTTACCCCGCTACAGGTCATGTATCGGCAGCAAAAAAACCAATTGTTTGACAGTTATTTGTATACCAAGCGCTCGGGTTATTTCGTTAACACGGTTTCCAGAAAGAACACCCGATTACTGATCAAGGGGCTGCACCAGAAAATCCCAACCTGGTATGCACCGGACCAGGATTTCGCCAGGGAAAAGAACGTTTTTGCACCGTTCTTTGATATTCCTGCCGCCACAATTACTGCAGGTTCGCGTTTGGCGAAGGCTTCCAATGCCGTTATGCTGCCCTTCTACCCTCGCAGAAAAGAGAACGACAGTGGTTATCTGCTTACCATTGGACCACCACTGCAGAATTTTCCCAGCGGTGACGATGTTGTCGATGCCACAGCGATCAATCAGGCCATCGAACAGCATGTTGAGGACTATCCTCAAAACTACATGTGGGTGCACAAACGCTTTAAAACGAGGCCTGCAGGCGAGCCTGCCTTTTATGCCCGCTCACGCTAGACCGGGCTAAAAGGCATGTTATACCGACTGATTTCACTGCTCCTTTTTCCGCTCTGGATCTTGCATGGCTGGCGCCATGGCAAACAGCGGGGACGTCAGAATTACCTGCAGCTTCGTCTGGCCAGAGCCCTGCCAGTCGCGCCGCGGCATTTGACCTGGTTTCATGCTGCTTCGGTCGGTGAAGTTGAGGCCATCACCCCGCTCGCCAGGCATTATATTGAAACCGGCAAATCATTGATTATCACCAGTTTCACTG
>JAAUXZ010106543.1_pt1 | contig 26585 bp, 26 predicted proteins | sample 7278131 | NCBI WGS metagenome assembly JAAUXZ01 (sample SAMN14350119, study PRJNA611818) | marine sediment metagenome | isolation source: surface marine sediment (3m) | place: French Polynesia: Moorea | collected 2018-08 | reverse complement strand
TGATTTGCATAAGTTACCTCCTGAAGGTTACACATTCCTCATACCGGGGTATGAGTGGTTTTTGCCAGGGCTTCGCTTAGCCCGCCCTGCCAGTTGGCTCTCCTGGTTTCAGAAGAGACGTTTTCGTTCATTGGATGGAGGAATATTCATGGCTTCACGATACTTAGCTATCGTTCGACGAGCCACATTGATTCCTTGTTCATCCAATACAGCAGCAATTTTGTTATCACTTAACGGTTTGTTGGCATTTTCCGCGGCGATCAGTTTTTTGATAATGGCCCTGATGGCGGTTGCCGAACACTCTCCACCATCAGCAGTACTGACATGACTGGAGAAAAAATATTTAAACTCGAGAATACCACGAGGCGTATGCATGTATTTCATCGTGGTTACTCGGGAAATCGTAGATTCGTGCATGTCCAGTTCTTCTGCGATATCCCTTAACACCATGGGTTTCATGGCTTCCTCACCATATTCTAGAAAATCCTGCTGGCGTGCCACAATGGCCCTGGCAACGCGTAAAAGGGTGTCATTGCGACTTTGCAGGCTTTTGATGAACCAGCGTGCTTCCTGGAGATGATCACGCAAGTAATTGTTTTGATCACTATTATCGCCCCGCTTGACCAGGCTTGCATAGGTGTCATTGATTTTTAATTTGGGTGCGCTTTCACGATTAATCTTCACCAACCAATGCCCATTATCCTTGGAAACGTAAACATCGGGTGTGATATAGGGTGCGTGGGTTTTACTGACCAGCTCTCCGGGATGGGGATTAGTGGTTTGAATCAGTTTTACGATTTCAGCAAGCTCGGCATCGCTGGCCTGCAGACGACGCTTTAAAATGGCGTAATCATTACTGGCAAGATAATCCAGGTAGCGTTCAACCAGCGCCAGTGCCTTGGTTAAATGAGGTGTATCGCTGTCATATTGGCGTAACTGAATCGCCATGCATTCAGCCGGGGTCCGTGCGGCAACACCGATAGGGTCGAAATGCTGGATGAAATGCAACATCGCTTCAATTTCATCCATTTCAATTTCAGGATTTTCGATCAGGAGTCCTTGATGAATATCCTGAAGGGTTTCTGTCAAATAACCACGGTCATCGACGCCATCGATGATGGCCAAGCCTATCTGTTTATCAGTTTCAGTCAGGTGTGCACATTCCAGTTGCCAGATCAGATGTTCATAAAGGGCGTCAGCAGGTTTGGCCTGGTTTTCAAAGAGGTCACTGAAGTCTTCCCCTGCAGCATTATGCGTCTGGCTCAGCGCTGCTGTGGGGGCAGGATCGTAGATATCATCCCAGCCGGTATCGATGGCCAGTTCATCCGGAAGTGTTTGTTCTGCACGGTTTTCCTGAACGTTATCAGCAGCGGTCTTGATTTCAGTGATATCTTCCGGATCTCGATCAGGGGTTTTATCCTGTAATTGGATTTCTGACAGGTTGTCTTCCTGTTCCAATAACGGATTCGATTCCAGGGTTTGTTGAATCTCAGTTTGTAATTCTAAGGATGATAGCTGAAGCAGTTTGATGGCCTGCTGCAACTGGGGCGTCATGGTCAGACTCTGACCGATTTTCAACTGTAGGCTTTGTTTCATAAGAGCGGTTCCCTACAGTATTATTGGCTTAAGCCTTATTATTGTGCTCATATTCACTTTATAGCTTAAAATCATCACCCAAGTAAATCTTTCTCACCATTTTATCAGACAGAATATGATCAGGGTCACCCTCTGCTAAAATACCGCCCTCACCCATAACATAAGCATGATCACAGATACCCAGAGTCTCTCTGACATTATGATCGGTAATGAGTATGCCAATTCCACGTTTAGCCAGTTGACGAACCATATTCTGTATATCAATGACAGATATCGGGTCGACACCCGCAAAAGGTTCATCCAGCAGTACAAAACGCGGATCGTTCGCGAGGGCACGCGCTATTTCGACGCGACGACGTTCTCCGCCAGACAGAGAAGCCCCGAGGCTGTCTCGAATATGCTGTATTTGAAAATCTTCGAGCAATTGTTCCAGTAGATCCTGCTGCTGGTTTTTTTCGAGATCTTGACGCAGCTGTAAAATGGACAGGATGTTTTGTTCAACGGATAAACCTCTAAATACAGAGGCTTCCTGGGGGAGATACCCCAGTCCTTGTCGCGCCCTGCGATGCATGGGCATTTTCGAAATATCCGCTTGATTCAATAAAATGCTACCGCGATCGCTATTAATAAGCCCAACGATCATATAAAAGCACGTGGTTTTACCGGCCCCATTAGGACCTAACAAGCCAACGATTTGCCCACTTTTTACCGAAAGACTGACCGACTTGACGACTTCGCGACCTTTATATTGCTTGGCCAGGTTACTGGCGACGAGTTCATCCATGGGAATTCAGGGCTGTTTGGGTTGAATTAACATGCGTACCCGTTCACTGCCATCTTGATCACCGGCCTGCAGGGCATTGGTCGCCGTATTAACCGTAATGTTTTCACTTTCGATACTATCCTTGTCACTTTTAAAACGGGCACGTCCCATGAGCTTCAACAGCGATTCTCGGTCATAGTAATGCATGCTCTGTGCTGTTCCTGAAACGGGTTTTCTTTCATCATTGAGTTGATTGAACTGGGCAGGATTACCATTGATTTCAAGCCACTCTAGATCATTTTGTGCGTCAAAATGCAGAATGATTTTATCCGCTTGAATACTCAGGCTACCCTGTTGCATGCGCACATTGCCCTGATAGATGCTGATCTGACGGTTTTCATCGATTTCCAGCTTGTCCGCCTCTATATTAATCGGTTGGTCACGATCACCGGTTAAGGCCACCAGGGAACAGGGTATAAAGAGCAGGCTCAGGATGCTAACGCTGGTTAACCATTTCATGTTAAGCACCTCTTTGATAACTGGCTTGAACGCGATTGAGCTGATGTCGCTTGTTTTGCAGATCAAAAATCGCCGATTCAGCCTGCAGCTGGAGTTCATCTGTTTTTAGCGTCAGACTTTGCGGAATATTCACCAGGTCCTGTTTTGGATTGAATTCCATTAACTCGGCTTCGAGTTGAATTGGATCAATTTCATCGAGTCTTTGCATTTCAACCTGATGAGATAACTGAAATATTTCTGTGGGGTGATGTAAAGAACCCTGTCGTGCCAAAATGTGCCATCTTTGGTCATCCGAATAGTACTGAATATCAGGTTGATTAATATCACTGCGGTCCTCTCGAATGAAATGCTCCAAATAAGGCGATTGTAGTATGTATTGAGGATTCCCATCCTGGTCAAAGGCCTTGAAGTGAACTCCGGAAAGGTAATAATCAATGTTATCTGGCACCTTCAGTTCGCTGGTTTTTGAAATCACCGGGCGTGTATCAAAAAACCAGCCGATACTGACTGCGATAGCTACACCTATAACCAGGATGAATATATGGAAACCTTTCATTTTAGATAACTTTCAAGTTTATCCTGTAACTTATCCTGGGCTTGCAGGATCGTTTCGATGGCTTCTCTGACGGCACCCAAACCCCCCGGTTTTTCAGTGACATAATCCGCATGTTTTAAAACAAAAGGGTGCGCATCCTGTACGGCGATAGCCATGCCCACCTGAGTCATCACCGGTAGATCGACAACATCATCTCCCATATAGGCTATTTGTTCTGGATCTAACCCGGTTTGATTTAATAATGCTTGAAATGCGGGTCGCTTATCCCGGTAGCCCTGGAACACAATTTCTATACCCAGATCCTGCATGCGATGTTTAACGACATTCGATTTTCGACCCGTGATGATCGCGGCTTGGAGCCCACATTCAATCAGCATGCGCATGCCATGACCATCTTTAGAGTTAAAAGCTTTGTACTCTTCACCGTCATCCCCGATGAACAAGGTGCCATTGGTTAATACACCATCAATATCGAAGATGATGAGTCGAATTTTTTTGGCCAGGTTAATAATGCTATCCATCGGTAATTTTCAACAAAGGTTGTTTAGACGATACCAGCCCTTAATAAGTCATGCATGTTTAATGCGCCCTGAATGGAGCCGTTTGCATCGGTGACTACCAGGGCATTAATGGCATGTTGATCCATGAGTGTCAGTGCATCACTGGCGATTTGATCCGCCTCAATCGTCACACAATCACGCGTCATGTGGTCCTTAATTTGAGCAGAATGAATGTCATTAATTTGATCCAGTGTTCTGCGCAAGTCACCATCAGTGAATATACCTGCCAGATGCATATTACCATCAGTAATGGCGGTCATACCGAGACCCTTGTTAGACATTTCCAGCAGCCCCTGCTTCAGACTTGCTTGAATATCCACCACGGGAATTCGGTCACCACTGTGCATAATATCCCTGACGCGTAATAACAATCGACGACCCAGACTGCCGCCAGGATGAGAGCGTGCAAAATCTTCTTCAGTAAATCCTCTGACCTCGAGTACGGCAATTGCCAGGGCATCCCCCATTGCCAAAGCGGCCGTGGTGCTCGAAGTGGGTGCCAAACCCAATGGACAGGCTTCTTTTTCCACGGATATATCGAGGTTGATATCGGCAAACTCTGCCAGTGTAGAGTTTATATTGCCAGTCATTGATATTAATGGGACCTGAAGACGTTTTAGTAAAGGCAGTAAGGTCGTGATTTCTGCAGTTTCACCCGAATTGGACAGGGCAATAACCAGGTCCTTCTCTGTGATCATACCGAGATCGCCGTGACTGGCTTCACCGGGATGCATAAAAAATGAAGGTGTACCCGTACTGGCCAAGGTGGCAGCGATTTTATTGCCAATATGTCCGGATTTGCCCATGCCCGTAACCACGATTCGGCCCTCACAGGCCAGGATCATATCGCAGGCATGATGAAAAGAACCATCAATACGTCCGATCAGGGTTTGAATAGACTCGGCCTCGGTTTGAAGGACAGCTTTGCCCAGTTGCTCGTAATTTTGCGTGGTCATTTTCATTTTAGAGTGCTGGTAACCTGATAATACAAAAGGCCTTGATAAATCACAAAACAGCTTAATAGTAAGGCGCCTTTGAACCGGTTGAGGCGACAAAAACTTTGTTTAGGTGTATGGGCCAGAACAAACAAAAGACCGGTGAGTCCGAGTGTTACCATCAGGTCGCGGTTGACTGCAATGGGTGATATAGAAAAATTGATCATGATAGCGGGCAGGCCGATAACCGCAAGGGAGTTAAACAAGTTGGAACCAATCACATTACCCATGACCAGATCAGGTTCGCCTTTGCGTACCCCGGCAATTGCTGCCGCAAGCTCGGGTAGGGAAGTGCCCACGGCAACGATGGTTAGGCCTATGATCAATTCGCTGATGCCCAGCATCGTTGCAATTTGAATAGCCCCCCAAACCAGCAGTTTAGAGCTGCCAATGAGTATCAATAATGCGACCAAGGTGATGATTAATGCCTTTGACGTACTCATTTCCTGTGGAATTTCCTGCTCCAGTTCGGGAGATAAGGGGTCATCCAAATCCGTCTTACTGAAGCGAACCAGGTAGGTCAATGCCACGATAAGCAATGTGAGTAAGACCCAGCCATCAACCCAGTCCAGTTGATTATCCCAAAGTGCCCAGGCCAGAATAATGGAGGCAAAGATAAGGATAGGAAACTCCCTCATTAACAGTTTTGAAGTAAAGCAAATGGGAATCACCAGGGCGGTCACACCAAGGATGAGGGCAATATTAGCAATGTTGGAACCGAGGGCATTACCGATCGCGAGATCAGGCGTGTTATCAAATACCGAAAAGATGGCGATGAGAATTTCTGGAGCTGAGGTGCCAAAGCCAATGATCGTAATCCCTATAACCAGTGGAGAAACTCCCAGGTTATAGGCCGTTGCTGAGGCGCCTTCAACAAACCGGTCAGCGCTCCAAACTAGCAGGGCCAACCCGATAATGATGGCGCCGACGGATAGTAACATGAACTAAAAATCGTCAGTGGAGGTAAACAGGCCCACACGAAGGTCTTTTGCACTGTAAATTTCACGGCCATCCACTTCCATGGTGGCATCAGCGATTCCCATGACCAGTTTGCGCATAATCAAACGTTTGATATGGATTTTATAAGTGACCATCTTGGCATCAGGAAGGACTTGTCCAAAGAATTTGACCTCTCCAGAACCCAGCGCGCGGCCATGTCCGGGGCCTCCTTTCCAACCGAGAAAGAATCCGACCAATTGCCACATGGCATCCAGTCCAAGGCATCCAGGCATCACCGGATCCGAGTTGAAATGGCACTCGAAGAACCATAATCCCGGATTGATGTCGAGCTCAGCCTCGATATAGCCTTTATCAAAATGACCACCGTCTTCGTGGATTTGGGTGATGCGATCAAACATCAACATGGGGGGCAATGGCAGCAAGGCGTTTCCTTCACCAAATATCTTGCCGTTGCCGCAATCAATTAATTCCTGGTAGGTGAAGCTGTGTTGATCAGTAAGTTCTGCCATAATCGTTGCCGTTGTTATTTAGGGTGCGAACACTAACGATTCTGCACCATTATTTCAATACATACTAAATCATATGCAACAAACCATTCGTGTGGGGGTCTTTAATTGGACTCGATTCATGTCATCAGGCGGGTTTTACCCTGCCGATCTGCCTGAAGACTGGCGGTTGTCATTTTATGCCAACGAATTCGAATCTGCCTGTATCAGTCTGTCTGAATTGAACGGTAAATGGGCAGCCTTTCAAGAATGGCTGGAAGATCTGGAGACATCTTTCGAATGGTCTTTGTATATTGATGATCTTCGCCAGTTGGATTTTCTCGAGTCCTTGCTCAATGAGCAATTGATACCGCGCTGGCTCATTGTAAGTCCCCAGCTTTATCCAACAGACGTGGTATCAGCGTGGTTGAATACACAAGACCCAGGCATCAAACACCCGCAAGTCATCGAAGCGCAGAAGCTATGGCGCCCCGAATATCTGCAAGCTGAGTCCCGTATTGCACTACTGCCAGGAGCGCAAGCGATGAAAAACTACCGTATTTGGGTGGAAGCGTGGTTGCGTTTACGACCTGCCGCTGATCAGAAAAAGTCTTTAACACTTTGGCTGGATGCATCGACCAGCAATTACCAGACTTTGTCTGACTGTCGTGTGTTGGTGGAAATGATGGGTTATTGATCCTTTAAATAGTGATGTTTTTAATGTTTTAAGGCCATAACGTATTGGGCGCTCTTTAAACTACCAACTTAACATGGAGTTCAATCGATGATGTTGATAGACTCGCGTCTCATTTTGAAGCAAGCATCATGGCACAACCTCTAGTCCAAATCCGCAATCTGCATTTTGCCCGTGGCGATAAAATCATCTTTGATGGTGTGGATATGGATATCCAGGCAGGACGTATTACAGCCGTGATGGGACCCAGTGGCACGGGCAAGACCACGTTACTCAAATTAATCGGTGGTCAACTCATCCCGGATCAGGGTGAAATCATCGTTGATGGACAAAATGTTCATCGCTTAAAACGGGCCGACTTATATCGTCTGCGAAAAAAAATGGGCATGTTGTTCCAATCGGGGGCCTTGCTGACGGATTTGAGTGTATTTGAAAATATCGCTTATCCCTTGAGGGAGCATACCAACCTGAGTGACTCTATGATCCGCAGCATGGTTCTGATCAAGTTACAGGCCGTTGGTTTAAGTACGGCCCATGGCCTGATGCCTTCAGAATTATCTGGGGGCATGGCGCGGCGAGTCGCTTTGGCGCGCGCACTGGCACTCGATCCCATGATGATTATGTACGATGAGCCTTTCACAGGTCAGGATCCGATATCGCTGGGTGTGCTCGTAAAATTGATTCGAGATACCAATCATGCCTTGAAGTTAACCAGCATTTTAGTCTCGCATGATGTGACGGAAACCTTATCCATTGCAGACGATGTCACAATCATTTCTGAAGGCAAACTGGTTGCTCATGGTACCCGGGACGAAATTATGCATTCTGAGTCTCCCTGGGTGCGACAATTTGTGGACGGTGAAGCGGATGGGCCGGTCCCTTTTCATTATCCGGGTGATAGTATCGAACATCAGTTGATGCAGGAAGTGAAGTGATCCATCCGGTGAATTCACTCACCCGTCTCGGACGGGGAACCTTGTTTTTGTTGAAAGTCCTGGCGGGCATTCCGCAACTATTTGTGCGTTTTGGCCTGGTGACAAAACAAATGTATTCAGTGGGCGTTCAGACCCTGCTGATTATCCTGGTCGCAGGCCTGTTTGTCGGCATGGTATTGGCCTTGCAGTTGCATTACACCTTGAGTACTTTCGGCGCGGAAGATACGCTAGGCCTACTGGTCGATTTGGCTCTGGTCAGGGAACTCGGCCCCGTCGTCGCTGCCTTATTATTTGCCGGGCGTGCGGGTTCAGCCCTGACTGCCGAGATTGGTTTAATGAAAGCCACCGAACAGTTATCAGGCCTGGAAATGATGGCGGTTGATCCCGTAGAGCGTATTATTGCACCCAGATTTCTAGCCGGCTTTCTGTCCTTGCCGTTGTTAGCGGCCATATTCAGTGCAGTGGGTATTCTGGGAGGTTACATGGTGGGCGTCGATTTTCTCGGTGTGGACTCTGGTGCTTTCTGGTCGCAGATCCAGGCCAAGGTCGATTTTTATGATGATGTTATGAATGGAGTGATCAAGAGCATCGTGTTTGGTTTTATAGTCAGCTGGATTGCAGTTTTTGAGGGTTATGACTGTTTACCGACATCGGAAGGTGTAGCCAGCGCCACCACCCGAACCGTCGTCAATTCTTCGCTGGCGGTGTTGGGAATGGATTTTGTACTTACTGCGATCATGTTCAATTGAGGATAAGTCATGTTTAAGAGCATAGAATTAAGCGTCGGTATCTTTGTCGGTGCGGGACTGGCAGCTTTATTTATGTTGGCCATGCAGGCCAGCAATCTAAGCAGTATCAGTAGTGATGGCTTCTACGAAATCAGTGCCCGTTTCGATAATATTGGTGGACTCAGGGTTAAGTCTGCGGTGAAAGTGTCGGGTGTGAAAGTAGGGCAGGTTAAAGCAATTGATTATGATTCCGAATCGTTCGAGGCGGTGGTGACCATGCAGGTGGAAGATAAGTATAACCAGTTCCCGAAGGATACCATCGCCAGTGTCTTTACCTCCGGATTACTCGGAGAACAATACATAGGCCTGGAACCCGGAGGTGATGAAAAACTGTTGGGTAATCAATCCGAAATCCGTCACACTCAATCTGCCATGGTGTTAGAACAAATCATTGGTCAATTCCTGTTTAGCAAGGCTTCTGAAAATGACAATCAAGGTTTCTAAAACAATCATTTTGCTCGGGTTGTCTGCGCTAGTGTCGATCCCGGCACAGGCAGAGACCACGTTAAATCTTGATCAGGCTATTGAAAGAGCCTTGGTTGCTGATCCGCGTATTGATGAAAAACGAGCGTTTGTGCGCAAGGCTGAGGCACTGTTGCAAGAAGCCGAAGGTAAAGGGGGGCTGCGTTACTCTGTCAATTCATTCCTGGCGCTGACCACGGGTCTTGAGGGTGGATTTTATGAAGGCGGTGCGGAGAGTTGCTCCAGTAATTGCACCCCACGTGATGATGCCTACGATTTTGAGGACGGTTTATCGCTCTGGGCACGATTGACCTTTAGTATTATCAAGCCATTAACCACTTTCGGACAACTTGAAAATTACCAGGAAGCCGCGCGTCAGAATATTTTAATTAAACAGGAAGATATTACACTCGAGAAAGAGGTCATCAAACTTCAGGTGGTCAAAGCCTATTATGGTTATTTGGCCGCCCGTGACAGTCGTTATTTATTGGAAGACACCCAGAAACGCCTGAATTCAGCCTTGGAATTGGTGACAGAGTGGCTGGAGCAAGATACTGGTAAGGCCAAGTTGGCCGATCAATATGCCCTCGAAGCGGGTGCAGGCCTGATCAGACGTTACCTGGCCGAGGCCGAGGGCTTAGAGAATATTGCCATGGAGGGGCTGAAATTACTGACGGGTCTCGATAAGGCTGAGGAACTGGAGCTTGAAGATACCCGTTTACGTCCTGTTTCTTTACCGGATAAAACACTCGAAGAATGGGTCGATCTGGCTTTGCTAAATCGCGCAGAATTCAAACAGGTAGATGCCGGCCTGGCTGCGCGCCGAGCATTGGTGGAAGCTAAAAAGGCCAGCAAGAAACCGGTTGTATTTGCAGGATTAGGAGGTTCAGCATCCTATGCGCCGGGTCGTGATACTTTAGATAATCCTTACATTTTTGATGAATTTAATCACTTGGTTTTATCTCCCTTAGTGGGTATGCGTTGGCAGTGGGAAGCCGATGCCCAACCGGCACAGGTAGCCCAGGAGCAGGCTGAACTGGATGCTTTGGTGAGTAAGGCAGCATTTGCACGCAAAGGCATTCCTTTCCAGGTCGCGGAACAATATCATATGGTGGAATCTAAACATGAAGCCATGCTGGCCATGAAAGACAGCGCCCAATCAGCTCGCCGCTGGATGATCGCGGCTTATACCGATTTTGAAGCTGGATTGGAGGAAGCGGAAAAAATACTGACGGCCATGCAAGCCTATGTGTTGGCCTATGCCGAATATGTTCAAATCGTGAATGATTACAACAATCACGTGTCAAAATTAAACAACGTTAGCGGAGTCTACGAATGATAAGGTTGGCCCTCTCAAGAGTGATATTGCCATTAGTCGTCCTGTTAAACCTGCAGCCCGTCTTGGCAGGAGATTCAGAACCCGAGAAACTGGTTAAACAGACCGCCGATGAGGTACTGGAAATCATCAAGACCAATCAGGCAGAATTTAAAGAAAATCCGTCCAAGTTATATTCCCTGGTCGATGAAAAAGTATTGCCGCATTTCGATTTTAATCGTATGACCGACCTGGCATTAGGGCGATACAAGCGTAAGGCTAACAAAACTCAGAAACCCCAACTGGTGGAAGAATTCCGTCACTTGCTGGTTCGAACCTATGGTAAAGCCCTCTTGGAATATAACGACCAGACCATTGCTTATCTGCCCATGCGTGGATTGTTAAGTCGAGGTGAGGTTACGGTGCGCACAGAGATTGAACAAAAAGGTGGCTTTCCAATCCCGCTGAATTACGAATTGTACAAAAAGGATAATGGCTGGAAAGTTTATGATATCAGTGTGGATAACATCAGCCTGGTTACCAACTATCGTTCTACTTTCGCCAAGAAAATCAAAGCGGATGGAATTGATGGTTTGATTAAATCCTTGCAGGATCGCAATAAAAGTGAGTCTTAACCTAAAGGATATCAATCAGCTAACTTAAGTCATGAGTATTGAAATCAACTTTGACAGCGATAAGCAATATATCCAGGTAAAAGGAATTCTGACCAGCACAACCGTGATGGATGCTTTAGCCCAGTTTGCTCGTGAATGTGAAGCTTTACCGTCATGGGTGATTGATTTCACCAAAGTGAGTAAAGTGGATAGTGCCGCAATAGCCTTGCTGATCGAGCTGAAACGCAATGCTCGTAAAAAACAAAAAACGGTTAAATTTATTTATCTGCCCGCCGCATTGCTCAAGATTGCGAGTCTTAGTGAGGTAGAAGATCTACTCACTGAAAACACCGCGTCATGACAGCGTTCATACTGCGCCCGTTACCCAGAACAGTCCAGCATTCACTAAAGGATCAGCCATCTGTTACAATGCGCGGTTTTTCTGGCTAGGCAAATTGTAGTTCCAGTCTTATGAATAAATTAATCATCAACGGAGGCGTCCCGATATCGGGCATGGTCAGAGCCGCGGGCTCTAAGAATGCCGTGTTACCGATACTGGCGGGTACCTTGCTGGCAGATGGCGTTACCCAGATCAGAAATATACCGCATCTGCATGATGTCACCACGACCATGGAATTGCTGGGTCGCATGGGTGTGCAGCTGACCATCGGCGAAAAGATGTGTATCGAGGTGGATTCCAGCAAGATCGAAAATACCTTCGCGCCTTATGAATTGGTTAAAACCATGCGCGCCTCCATATTGGTCTTGGGGCCATTACTGGCCCGTCATGGTTCGGCTGAAGTCAGCTTGCCCGGAGGCTGTGCGATCGGTGCTCGCCCGGTCAATCTCCATCTTATGGGCTTGGAGGCGATGGGCGCGGATATCAGCGTGGAAGAGGGTTATATTCGTGCCAAGGCAGATCGTTTAAAGGGTGCTCAGATCGTCATGGACCAGGTCTCGGTAACCGGAACCGAAAACCTGATGATGGCTGCGGCACTGGCCGAAGGGATCAGTGTTATTGAAAATGCTGCACGTGAACCCGAGGTGGTCGACCTGGCTGATTTCATCAATGCCATGGGGGGTAAAATCAAAGGTGCTGGTACCGATACCATCACCATTGAGGGCGTTGAGCGTCTCCAGGGTTGTGATTATTCTGTATTGCCAGATCGGATTGAAACCGGCACCTATCTGGTGGCAGCGGCCATTACCGGGGGTAAGGTGTTGGTGAAAGATACCAATCCCCAGCTACTCGATGCCGTGTTAGCCAAATTGGAAGAAGCCGGAGCTATCATAGACACGGGTGACGACTGGATAGAACTTGACATGGAAGGACGAAAACCAGAATCCGTCAATATTCGCACGGCACCATACCCTGCTTTTCCGACGGACATGCAGGCCCAGTTCTGCGCCCTGAATGCGGTCGCGGCCGGAACCGGCTCAGTCACCGAAACTGTTTTTGAAAACCGCTTCATGCATATCCAGGAAATGGTGCGTATGGGGGCAGATATTCACCTTGAAGGGAATACCGCCATCATTAAAGGGGTGAATAATCTGAATGCTGCTCCAGTAATGGCAACGGATTTACGCGCTTCTGCCAGCCTAATCCTGGCAGGACTTGTGGCACAAGGTGAAACCGTGGTGGAACGTATCTATCATATTGATCGGGGTTATGATCATATTGAAGAAAAGCTCGCTTGCCTGGGTGCACGTATTCGTCGTACCACCAATTAAACACTAAAGACATGTCTGATCTGATCACTATCGCCCTGGCTAAGGGACGCATCCTTAAAGATACCTTGCCCCTGCTGAATCAAGCCGGCATCGAACCCTACGATGACTTGGAAAAAAGCCGCAAGCTGATTTTTAAAACCAATCATGAAAATATCAACCTGGTGCTCATCCGCTCGGCCGATGTGCCGACCTATGTGCAATATGGTGCCGCGGACATCGGTGTTGCCGGTAAGGATGTCCTACTCGAACATGGGGGTGAGGGTTTGTATGAGTGGGTTGATTTGAAGATTGCACCCTGCAAGTTAATGACAGCAGGATTTGCCGATAAACCCTTGCCATCCGGCCGGTTGAAAGTGGCTACCAAATATACCGAGATTACTCGGCAGTATTTTTTACAACAGGGACGTCAGGTTGAACTCATTAAACTCTACGGCTCTATGGAACTGGCACCTATCGTGGGCTTGGCTGACATGATTGTTGACCTGGTGGATACCGGGAATACCCTGAAGGCGAATGGCCTGGTACCGAAGGAATTTATCATGGACATCAGCTCGCGGCTGATTATCAATCGTGCTTCGCTTAAAATGAAAAACCAGGCAATCAAACAAGTCGTAGAAAAAATTGAACAGGCTGTGGAGGCTGCCTAAGCTGCAGAGTTTATGATGACCCTCGATATTAAACAGTTGAATAGCCAGGATGAACATTTCTGGCAGGACATGGATAATTTGTTGTCCTGGGAAGCGGTATCCGATGAACAGGTTTTTACCACAGTGTCAGATATTATTAAAAGGGTACGCAGTGAGGGTGATGCTGCAGTACTGGAGTTGACGGCTCGTTTTGATGGTTTAAACGTTGCGGAAATGTCTGAACTGGAGATGCCACTCAGCACGCTGAAACAAGCTTATGAAGGCTTACCGGAAGAACAAAAGAACGCCTTAAAGCAGGCTGCTGAACGTATCCGGCGATATGCCGAAAAACAAAAAATGGATTCATGGGAATACACCGAGGACGATGGTACGGTACTCGGGCAGCAGGTCTCACCCCTGGACAAAGCGGGTTTGTATGTTCCCGGAGGTAAAGCGGCTTATCCCTCTTCGGTATTGATGAATGCCATACCGGCCAAGGTGGCGGGTGTCGGTGAATTAATCATGGTCGTGCCCACCCCCAATGGTATCGTGAATGATTTGGTCTTGGCGGCGGCCTATCTTTCTGAAGTGGACCGGGTTTTTACGATCGGCGGCGCTCAGGCTGTGGCAGCACTGGCTTACGGGACCCAGAGCATTCCCCAGGTCGATAAAATTGTAGGGCCAGGCAATATATATGTGGCTACGGCCAAACGCATGGTGTTTGGTGCTGTCGGTATTGATATGGTGGCCGGCCCTTCAGAAATACTGGTGGTCTGTGATGGTAATACCAACCCCGACTGGATTGCGATGGATCTTTTTTCCCAGGCCGAGCATGATGAAGATGCACAATCGATACTGGTCTCACCCGATGCACAATTTCTCGAGCAGGTGAGATACAGTATCGATCGATTACTTGAAGAAATGCCGCGCAAGGCCATTATCCATTCTTCTTTGAGTTCGCGCGGGGCCCTAATTCATGTACAGGATATGGATGAGGCGATCGAAGTCGCCAACTACATAGCCCCGGAACATCTGGAACTATCGGTAGTCAATGCTCAGGGAGTAGCCAAATCCATTCGCCATGCGGGTGCCATATTCATGGGGCGTTATACCGCAGAAGCACTTGGTGATTACTGTGCCGGCCCTAATCACGTACTGCCAACCTCGCGCACAGCACGTTTTTCCTCGCCGCTTGGGGTTTACGATTTTCAGAAACGTTCGAGTTTGATTGGTTGTTCAGCGGATGGTGCTTCTCAGTTGGGTAAAGTGGCCTCGGTATTGGCTCATGGTGAAGGACTCACCGCGCATGCTCGCTCAGCCGAATACCGAATCAAAAAATAGTACGTTACCTGCTTAACGATCACATCCAAAAAATTGATTAGCATCATTGCAGGCGTATTTTCACCTGTTATATTTAAAATTGAACAGGGAAATACCAATTATGCTGAAAAAAGAAGTTATTATTTTTTTTACTGCCTTAACACTAGGACTATCTGCTCCCTTGTTAGCTGCAGAAGGCGGTCAAAGTGGTCAGGGCCAGGGCCAGGGCCAGGGCCAGGGCCAGGGCGACCAGGTCCGAGATCAGCAACAGGGTGCGGATGAACAGCCACCTGTTGGAGATGATGCTGCGGCAAGTGATGGGCTCGTCGTTCCGGATTTGCCTATTCCGGAAGATAAATATGTTATCCAGTTTAAGAGCCGGGTTGGATTAGTCACTTTCCGGCATAAATTGCATGCCGATTTCAAAATTACTAAATGTGTAACCTGTCATCACAAAATGATGCCCGAGGATACCGTGGTAAAACCTTGCCATGAATGCCACAAGAAAAAAGCCAAGGAACCTGAACCCCCTAAAACCATTAAAGCTTTTCATGACCGTTGTGCGGGTTGTCATGAATATACCATTGCGGGTGGAAGCAAAGCCGGACCTATCTTAAAGAAATGTAAACTTTGCCACATTAAACCCGCAAAGAAGAAATAAATGCCTGGTAAAGCGCTGGTAATTTTATAAAAGCGGAGAACGTTTACTTACCTTAAAGTAACGTACAAATAAAGCGTGATTATGGAAAAGTTAGGCTTTCTGAAACAGCGACCTGAACAACACTAGGCCATTACCGATTTCACTCAAACTGATAGACCGCTGACAACAAAATTGCATGGACATCATAGTCCAATGTTTCATTACCCAGTAGCAAGGCATTTTCAACACTGGTGACATCGTAAGCGGCTTCGTAGTCATCTATTACATAGTTATCTACCGAGTAATCCTCGTACCAGTAGCTTACTTTGTAAGCAAATTCCTTGCTATGTTGAAAGCTGGCCCATAACTTGAGACTCATGAGGTCCGTTGTGACATCCGGAAACTGAAATTCTGTTCCCGGGTTATTAATGTCAGTTAAATTGATCTTGCCGGTAGCTTGGCTGTAAACAAGGTCAGCGCCAACCTGCCACTGGCCTAGATCGGTCACCTTGATACCAATTCCGAGGGTGTCTATATTATCTTCGAAATCTGCCAGCCATTCGCCAGTGGGAGAGGGCGATACATCAAATCCAGTTTGACTGGACTCGATATCTTCGATGGTATAGTAACCATAGGTTGAAACATTACTGCGTGGTTGATAAGAAAAATCGAGGCTATAGACAGGCTGTATCGCTTCGGTTAAACCGACCTCGGAATTAATATAATCATCCTTGTTGTAATCGGCTTGAACACTCAGGTACAGTTTTTCGGTCGCCTGGAAATCCACCGACGCGCCGACTCTGGTGCGTTCACGGTCAGCTAAAAAGTATTTACGCAAAGAAGGATTAACATTGGGCGCGGTATTATATTCGCTACCATCCCGGTCACTTATTTCAGTGTATAACGCGACATCAACAGTGGAGCGTGGTTTTACTTTCCACTTCAAAAATAGGGTGTCCTGTTCGGTTTTTTCTCGTTCGGCATCCGTATAATCACGCTTCATTTCATCGTATTTATAACCACCTTTCAGGCTGGACAGGGAGTTGAATCGATAATTGGCAGTCAGATTAAGCCGGTTATTTTTATAACTGTAAGGCCGGTTTTCTGCATCCACACTGACAAATGAATCCATGACAACATGGCTGTAAGTATTCACGTCTGTTTTATTATCGCGCTCGTCGTAACGCAGTTCGGCCGTGAGTCGCCACTTATTTGCAGGGCGAGAGGTTAACTTCAATTGCGCGGATTTTAATAATACTTCAGCATCCAGGGAATCAACCGGTAGTGCCGTTGTAGTGAGCGCGCTATTAACGGTATAAGGATTAAAGTCATCATCCTGGGTCATACGCCCGATGGATAACACGCCTGTGAGACGGTTGCGTAAAGAAAGGTTATATCCACCGGTGATCGATAACTGATGAAACTCATTTTCCGGCTCCAGGGACAAACTACCCACGCCGGTAGCCGGATTAAAGGGGTCTTGCCAGGTCAAAGTATCAAGGTTGTTATTAAATAATGACATGTGATAAGCCAGTTTAAGTTGGCCATCCTTGCCACCATAATTCATGGCCGCATTGAACTCGTAGGTTTCCTGATCGATGGGTTCCGGCAGCAACGCAAAAGTGGTATTACCCACCACCTGGGTTGAGCCGTTCGCGATGGCAGCACCTATCACATCGACGCCTTCTTTCTTTTCATGGGTGAAATCAAAGTCAAATTTCCATCGTTCTGCTGGAGTCAAACGGGAGCCAACGGTAAACCGATCACGTTTGGTTTCCCGCTCGAATTGTTTCAGGTTAGCATCCAGGTTAGTGGTGATATCAAAACCGGCAGGTAGGGTGAGAATATCACTACCCGCATTTTCAAATGGGGTATTGACGGTATCGTCTATATAATTCGGTATGCCCTGGTAGGTTAGGAATATATTGTATACACCCTGGTCACCGCTTTTAAAATCTAGGAAGCTTGATTCGAGCCCGAGTCGAGTACCTCGTAAACTCCAAAAGCGACCGTCAGGATAATAATCACGAGCTTCAATATCAGCGATCAGAAAGAGCCCTTCACTCTCAAGGCCAGAGTAGCGACCAAATCGGTAGGCGTCATCTGCAATATAACCGAGTCCATATTCGATTTCATTGTAGATCGGTTCGGAGATATAAGCAGCAGGGACAATAGCTTCCTCTTCGGCTGCCTGTTCACTCTCTTGCGCGAGCGCCATGGTGGAAATAGCGCTCATACTTGTAAAGCTTAAAATCAGTAGTATTTTTTTTATATTCATAATGATTTAACCGCCTGATCAATTCACCTGTAATTCATCGCTGTAAAGCCCGGCCCGATGGGTGGTTAGAACCATGCACTTTGCTATGACAATTCAAGCAATTCGAACCCGCAATAAATCGTGCACGTCCGGGTGAGCTTTTATCGAAATCAAGAAAGTTACTGATATGGGTACGGCCACCACCGGCACTGATGGCGGCATGACATTGCTGACACAGTCGCGGTCCCGGTTTGTTCAACAGTGCCTGATGATTGGAGCCATGAACGTTATGACATAAACGACAATCTTCACTGGCAGGTATATGCTCCCACAGGAAAGGCCCTCGTTTTTCGGCGTGACAGCTGTAGCAGTTTTCATTCACAGTAAACTGTTGCAGTGACGATGGCCCCGCTGAGCCGTGAGCATTATGACAATCACTACAGACCAGGGTGCCGTCTTTTATGGGATGTGAAGAGGCACGAAATGATTGCGCGCGTTTGTCCTGGTGACAGGTATAGCATTTTTCCGCTTGGACGGTTCGTTCGGTAACATCATGAGGCTTGTGAATCGAATGACAGCTGACACAGGCCAGACCCTCTGTCTCATGTGCGCTTGAAAACCAGTGAATTCGATTATCACTCTGGTGACATTGAAGACAGATATCATTGCGCATTTCAACCGATTCACCGTAGCGTCCGGTCATGCTGATGGTGCAATTACCTTCGGTTTCAAAATGCAATTCGCCGGGACCATGGCAGGTCTCGCAGCCCTCTTTACCAAAAGGTGAATTAGGATCCGCAACCTGTCCATGCGGGCTCATCATCATGGTATCGAGCTTATCCTCGTGACAGGTCACGCAAATATCCGGGCCCATGAACTCACCTTGCATCATGCCTTCGCAGGGGTTGGCTTTTTTAAATGCGTCTTCAGCTTCACCCGCTTCAATGCTATCGGTTGGGCTGATTTCTACCGGGGTGGGTTCGGCGGGAGGCTCAACTTCTACGGCTATTACTGGAGTACTTGCAAAGAACAAGAGGGGCGCAAGTATCAATAATGCAGGATGCTTTGTAAGATTCATTATTTTCGAAAATTTTTATAAGAATTATATCTAAATTGAAGGCCAAAATTATTGAGCGAGATCATTAAAATTTATTTTTTAACAGTTTCTTGCGGTAGCTCAAAATCTTCTCAGATGTTGCTTTTTAAACCGTCATTGCTGTGTTATAAAATTTTATGCTACCAGAGTTGATTATTAGAAATGGAGACTTTTTATAATACTATTGTGGTGCCTGGTTTAAATAGACTATTGCAATCTGCAGGGAAGGTGATTGGGCTTTTTCTGTGTGTTACGGGCATGGCCTACGCCACCCTGACGGCTGATCATGCCAAGTTCAAGGAATTACAGATCGAATTTAAAACAGGACCCGAAGTCACCCGGGCCTGTATTGGCTGCCATACCGAAGCGGCCGGACAACTTCATAAAACCAAGCACTGGACCTGGGAATTCCTCAATCCTGACAATAAACAGCGACTGGGCAAAAAAAATATCCTGAATAATTTCTGTATCACCCCGCAGTCCAATTTTGCGCATTGTACCGCCTGTCATATCGGTTATGGCTGGGAGGATGAGAATTATGATTTTACCGTGCAGGAGAATGTGGATTGCCTGGTTTGTCATGATACCACGGGTAGTTATTTCAAATCTCATCGCGGCCTGCCCCGGGAAACAGTGGATCTGGCCTATGTGGCCCAGAATGTCGGCAAAACCAGTCGTGATACCTGCGGGGCCTGCCACTTCTTCGGCGGGGGGGGAAACGGGGTGAAGCATGGCGATATGGATACGTCGCTAACAGTACCGGAGCGCGAACTGGACGTGCATATGGATGCGCTGGGTGAGGATTTTACCTGCGCGACCTGCCATAAGCATATCGAACATGATGTCGCGGGTAGCCGTTATATGCCGGATGCAACACATACCGAGGGTTATCATATTCATCGCCGAGAATATGCCGAAGAAAACAATGCGCATTGCCGTGCCTGTCATGGCAATGAACCACACGAGAGGGATGACAAAGCCCGCCTCAATCATCATGCGCACACGATTGCCTGTCAGACCTGTCATATACCGAGGATTGCGCGGGGCGGAGTGGCAACCCGCATGACCTGGGACTGGTCGACCGCCGGTATCCTTGATACGAACAATCAACCGATTACGGATAGAGAGGAGGGTAACCTGGTCTATTCGAGCAAGCGCGGTAGTTTTACTTATGCAGAAGATTTGATTCCCGAGTATATCTGGTTTAATGGGGGCGTGCGCTTTGTGTTATTCAATGAAAGAGTGGTAGCCAATGAGGATGGCTATGTTGAAATCAACAGTTATGAAGGCAGTCCTGATGATGGCCGATCGCGTATTTGGCCAGTCAAGGTTTTTCGTGGCCATCAACCCTATGATCCCATACTCGGCACCATGGTGGTCCCGCATACAACAGGATTAAATGAAGATGCGTACTGGCAAAATTTTGACTGGGAAAAATCCATTACCGCCGGCATGCTCAGTGCAGGACAGCCTTTCTCAGGCAAGGTGGACTTTATTAAAACCCAAATGTCATGGCCGATTAACCACATGGTGGCACCTGCAGAAAATGCGGTAGCTTGTAATGAGTGCCACAGTGCCAATGGACGTTTGAAAGACATCGAGGGTATTTATATCCCTGGCCGCTATTCCTGGGAAACCATCGATAAGGTGGGCTGGTTCATTGCCTTGGTATCACTCATTGGGGTTGTTCTGCATGGATTGGGCCGCTTTTTCACTTATATTTGGAGTAAGCGATCATGTCACGAAAAGTAAAGATTTTTGGGCGCTTTGAGCGTTTCTGGCATTGGACACAAGCGGCACTGATCATTGTGTTGATGCTGTCAGGTTTTGAAGTTCATGGCAGCTATGACTGGTTCGGTTTTGAACGTGCCGTCGATATACATGTAGTTGCTGCCTGGTCACTGGTGACCCTGTGGGTGTTTGCGATTTTCTGGCATTTCACGACCGGAGAATGGAAACAATATATTCCCACCCTGCAAAAAGTCGATGCCATGATTCGATATTATCTGTTAGGTATTTTCATACGTGCACCGCACCCCTTTCGGGTGACTGTGTTGAAAAAGCATAATCCTTTGCAACGACTGGCTTACTTGTTTTTATGGGTAGTCATCTCTCCCATGATCTGGGCGAGCGGATGGTTATACCTCTTCTATCAGGAATGGGAGCTATGGGGGGTCGAGCAGTATTTAAACCTGGAAGATGTAGCATTTGTGCATTTGATCGGCGCCTTTATGATGTTGACTTTTCTGATTGTGCATATGTACCTGATCACGACCGGTCACACCGTGATGTCACACATGAAAGCGATGATAACCGGTTATGGTGATGTTGAAGACACCGAAAAAACATGAAACTAGGATAAACAATTTTTTAATTATTGAACAACGAGATAACCATGAAATACCAGAAACAAACACTAACCGTGCTGGTGCTTTTACTGCTGGGGTTTTCAACCTCGGCCATGGCAGTAAAAGGTAATTGGAAGACTGGGCGCATCTATTACAAAATGGTTTGTACTGAATGCCATGCCAGGGAGGCGGGAGGAAAGATCTCACCTGCTGATAAAACCAAGGCGGAGTGGAATGATTATTTTGAAAAAAATATTCATGGTCCGCAAGATGTCCCGAGTAAATTTACCGCCAGTTATTTTGTCAGCAAAGAATTCCGTGAAAGCATCAAGGATACCAATCGGGCCGCCAAAAAAATGTTGAAAATACCGGAAGAAAAATTGCTGGCAGATGTCAGGGCTTATGTGGTGCATACCGCCAAGGATTCGGATCAGCCGACGACCTGTGAATAGCGTTTTACCTCTAAATTCGGAGTAGGGTAGCTTGAAGCAAGATACTAAACAATCGGCATGGATGAAGGGCCTCAAGGAGGACTATCAGGCGATACTGGTTGAGCCCTGGTCGGCTTACATCGGTGCGGTTTTACTGGTCATCCTGATGGCGATACTGATGAGTTCCGGCCTGTTCTGGGGCGTGTTCGGGGGCCTGAAGCTTTGGGGTGATTACCTGAATAACGCCATTGGCCTGGGTAGCTTGCTGGGTATCAAGCAGGAACTGGCCAGTCCATTGATGCACCGTATTTCACTGATGGATATCACTCTGTTGATGGGGGCGTTCAGTGCGGCGCTACTGTCGCGTCAATTCCACATTAATCGTCCACCACCGCTGGAATATATCTGGGCTATATTGGGTGGGTCTCTGATGGGGCTGGGTGCCGCCCTGGCCGGTGGCTGCACTGTGGGTGGTTTTTTTATTCCACTGACCATTGCCTCGGCATCGGGTTGGGTCATGTGGGGAGGCCTGTTAATCGGCGCCCTGGTCGGTTTAAAGCTTTTGCTCTGGACCATGGAGCATATTACCTGGGGTATGACTCCGCCTGCTGTTCAACCTGCTCGATGGAAGCAATGGTATCCCTGGTTAGGTATTCTGGTGGCATTATTTATTGTGATCTGGGCCATTGAATGGTGGACTTCAGCAGAAGATAAAAAAGCAGTACGGGCCATATTGGTACTCGCCGGGTTTGCGATCGGTTTTGTGTTGCACCGTTCACGTTTCTGCTTTTCACGGGTATTTCGCGAACCCTTCATGACCGCTGAAGGCGAAATGACCAAGGCAATGATGCTGGTCATTGCACTGGCGGCACCGCTGGGCGCTGTTTTAATTGCTCAAGGGGTTATTGATCCTTACCGAGCGATACCGACCCGTTTCTGGCTGGGTTCTGCTTTGGGCGGCCTGGTGTTTGGTATCGGTATGGTGTTTGCCGGGGGATGTGCGTCGGGTTCATTGTGGCGCATCGGTGAAGGTCATCTTAAGCTGGTGGTGGCCGTGTTCTTTTTCGCCTGGAGTGGCTCCACTTTCAGTGCCGTCTTTCGACAATTAGGCTTATCGACCAGTGATGTGGATATCGATTTCATGGATGGCATGGTAGAAATTTCTGAACTGGGTTTTCAGGCCTATTTGCCGGATCTTCTGGGCGGATGGGGTAATACCCTGATGCTGACTTATGGCTTGCTGGGTATCTGGTACCTATTTGTGCGCTACAATGAATCAACCTCGAAATTCACCGTATTTTAATCGCAACCAAAATTAACACGCACTCTCTGAACAATTAAATCCATGCGGTGTGTCCGGGCTTCAATTTTGATGAGCCAGACTGTGACCCTTTAAAAAAAGTCAAACCAGTCTACAGGCCGATTGAATCAATTGATCTAGATCAAAAAGCCTGTCTTTAGGTCTATCTAAAGCGGCCAATCCTCCCAAAAGCTGTTGATTATCAATGACTTGTTTCCAGTCATGATTTGTGAAGTATTTTTCATTTTAGTGATAAGGATCATTTTTATAAATGAAGTTCTTTTTTAACATGGCAATACATAAAAATATGTAATTGGCTTAAGTAATTTTAGCGAGAGATAAACGATTGTCTCAAAAATAAACTCAGGAGGGAGTGATATGATCACAGATAATTTTTCAATCAAACCGTTCACCGTGGCGATAACGAGTCTCGCCGTATTTGCATCGTTATCGGCCAATGCGGCGATCACCGAACCGAATAACCGAATCAAGCCGAATTATCCACTGGGTAACATGGAGCAATGGTTGCTCCAGGCTGATCAGTTTGCCTTGAACCCGGTCAATATCCGTGGTGGTAAACATCCCGATCGTGATGACCCGAATGATGGTCCATACGATGTCATTTATATCTTCCCGGATGCGGCGACAGCTGATGCCTGGTGGGATGGTACCGGTACGCCTCCGGATGAAATTCCTGATGATGCCGTGGCTTTAGTTCACTGGGAACTGGATAACGGCAGTGGTGCTTTCCCTGGCATTATGTCCAAATCGGATATTCCAGGATTCAAGTCACGCAACTGTGTCATGGCTGCCGGAGCGGAAATCCCGGTTCCAGGTCCGGAAAATCCAGCGATCGAAAAGACCTGTAGTAATCCGCAGGGTTCTTCCAAGCGGTTCAAGATGAATATCCTGAAACCGGATGCTCCGATTGACCTGGTTTATAACGTGGAGCCTGCTGATCTGACCTATAACAATTACGATGCGCTGCCTACATTTGATGGTACCGAAGAATCCGGTCGTATTTACCGTATTCTGCAGAAGTTTCATAACGCATCCGGTATGGACTCTGCCACCGAAACCCGTGATGGTGCGCGTCTTGCGGGCTTTCGCCTGGAACTCGGATCCGGTGTAGGTTCAGCCTTTACTGCAATTCCACAGGCTGCTCAACTGGGCCTGGATCCAGACAAAGAGCTGGGTTTTGAATTGCGTCCCTGTATGCCGGATCATTTCTTCGATGTCACAAGAGATCGTCCGGGCACTGGCCAGAATCCCTGTTCTACCTCGCAAGATACCATGGGTCAGGACCTGCCCCAGGAAATCTGGCTGCAAGAAGAATATTCCACCTTCTCTCCCAAGATGTATTCATTCATTGATGATAAGCGCATGATCCAGATCGGTCTGCCTGGTGGCTGGTGGAATAAACGTCCGGCCGGTATCTATCCTCCTGAAATCCAGACCATGGGTGTCCTGGATAGTGGTTATGCACCCAGTGACGATCCTGCTTATTGGGCCAATCGTCTCGATGGTGAAACCGCGCTTCCCGGTTATTATGGCGCCATGGCACCTGGATATTTCGATATCGTCGCTACCCAGGTAACAAGCAATGTACCAACCCAGGTTGCAGGTATTAACACACCTTCTCCATTTGGCTACCTGATGTTCCACGGTGTCCTGTCCAATGATGATCGGGGTAATCTATCTCAGGGCGTGTATATTGATGAAGACGGTGATCCCTCCTCGGAAGGTGACCTGCATGCCTGGTGGGATGGAGATGAATACCGTTGGGGTGCTGATCCTGATTACAATGGCCTGATCGATGGCGATGCCTTTGGTGTCGTGCCGGAATCGCAACTGGCCGAGTGGGCACTGCATCCGCTGGAAGAAGAACCCGATCCGGTGACCGGTGAATATCCTCCAGGCCCCCTGTATGAAGTAGGGGTAATGGATGATCTGGCCGGACTGAATATCGATTACTTCGTCTACCTGGGCCGTCAGTTCACCGGTAATCAATTCACCGTGCGTCTCACAGCCGTTTCCGTTGAAAATGATGATCCCTACGATACGGGAACACCCAATACAACCCCGGGTTTTCCAATGGTCGGAGGTGAATATGGTAACGAAACACCCGCCTGGGTAGCTAACCCTGCACCGGATTTGATCGATTTTGTCGGCGATGATGGCGTGATCGATCTAAAAGCTTCCGGATATGCGGGTGACCCCCTGTTGATTGCCTTGGCGGATACCGGCATTGTCGGCTCCTTACCCACGGTAGAACTGGAAAACCTGCGCAGCGGTGAAACTGAACAGTTAACCCTGTACCAGGATTCCACCCTCTTATGGAAGTACACCTACGAGGCGCCTACCAATGCGAGCGGTACCGCTGGAACCAACAACGATGGCACTTTAAATGTGTGGCCCAATGACTGGGTACGTGTGACCTATGTGGATGCCTTCGATGGCACCAATGCCAATGTGGTCAAAACTGACGATGTTCAGATTCCGATAGAAGGACTTGAGCCTCCACCGATTGATGATGATATTGATTTACCGGGTGGCAGTAGTGGCTCATTCTTCATTGACTCAAAAGGCCGCCTGGATCTTGGATTACTGATATTGATGGTGATCGGTCTGGGTTATCTGGGGTTACGTCGGAAGATCCGTCGTAGTTAATTCATGATAGAGAATAGCGGCTCGCAAAAGTGAGTCGCTATGATCAGGAAGATGAATATGATGAGTAATAAACTTACAAAATTTTTCTTAGCCTCATTGGTGGTTCTGCCGTCCGCTTTATTCATGGTGGGTTGTTCTTCCAGTGACGACGATGATGATAATGGCGGTTCAGTTGGACCTGATCCCGTTTATCCCACTGACGGCATCACGGGTATCTGGACCGGCACTTTTTCCAAGTCAACGACCGGTGAACAACTCAATTTTGCAGTCACGATGTTTTTCCATCAGCCCAACGTGGATGAGAAAGGCACGGCGGCAGGTGCGGCTTTTGATGTGCTGACCGATGATTTCAGGAAGCATTTCCTGATCGAGGGTGGTTATGATTTCTACGAGGATGCCATTGAAAGTGATCCACTCAAGGATAACGAGACCATAGCTTGTGAAGCCGGTGCCTGGGGTCTGGGTCGATTCGGTATGCAGGGTAACTTCATTCAGGAATTTAAATATGAAACGGGCAGTGCGGGTGGCCCCGATCAGAGAGGTGCGGGTTGCTTGTATCTCAATGGTGATAAGCTGACCGGCAACATGAAGTTTGAAGATGTTGGTCAGTTGGACGTCGACCTGACTTATTCACAGGAAAATATCCGTGCAACCAGCGTGACGGACCTGGCCTTCTATGCTCCGGCTTTTCCAATGGACGATACCGAGTATCATTTATGGTCCAATGATAATGCGGGTAACCACATGTCGATGCAGGCGCTCAACGTGGTAGTTGCGAGTGAATTAATCGAAGTGGATATTGTTGAAGATCGTAATGATACGGCTAACTGCCGCGGTTATGTCAGCATCAACAAGATTCCCAATCATAATCTATTCACGCTGTCCTCGATGGAAAATCTGGGTGGGGTGACTGGTTGTAATATC
>JAAUXZ010072273.1_pt1 | contig 26687 bp, 24 predicted proteins | sample 7278131 | NCBI WGS metagenome assembly JAAUXZ01 (sample SAMN14350119, study PRJNA611818) | marine sediment metagenome | isolation source: surface marine sediment (3m) | place: French Polynesia: Moorea | collected 2018-08 | reverse complement strand
TGACGCGCAGGCGCCTCGCACGGTGGAAGAAGCAGTGCTCGAAGGCCTACAGGCGGGACTGGATATCCAATGAGTGTTTTAGCCAGCAAAAAATCCGAAGGTGAGTTTGATCTGGGAAACGAGATACGCCAGTTACGCAAGGTCAGGGGTTTAACCCTGCAGCAGCTGGCATTGGCCAGTGGCCGATCGGTAGGTTTTTTAAGCCAGGTGGAGCGAAATTTAACCCGTCCCTCGGTGACCGCGCTACAGGATGTGTCCTCCGCACTGGGCGTACATATCGGCTGGTTTTTTCCGGAAGATCCGGGCTCCGATCCGCAAGAACGGGAAATCATTGTCAGGTCGAACCACCGCCGCAAATTAACTTACTCCGAGCTCTCCGGCACCGAGTACCTCGGCTTGCATGATCATTTATTATCCGCAAACCTGAATGGCAATCTCGCCCTCGGCATCTCCCGCTATGAACCGGGTGCTTCGAGTGGTGATGACTGTTATCGACATGAAGGTGAGGAGGCCGGGCTGTTGTTATCCGGTTGTCTCGAATTGACGGTTGATGATCGTGTTTATCGCCTTGAGGCCGGTGACAGTTTCTCTTTCGAGAGTACCCGGCAGCATCGCTACCAGAATCCGTCGGACACAGAAGAAGCCATCGTCATCTGGGCTAATTCACCGATTAATCTTCGACTGTGACCCCTTATTTCGGGTCGAGGCAGTTTTATGAAAATAACCAAAATCTCGCTCTATCAAACTGATTTACCTTACGTCGGTGGTGCCTACGTCTGGGGTGCGGGTAACGCCATTGAAATAGCGCGGGCCAGCGTGGTGGTCATCGAAACCGATGCAGGGATAAGCGGTTGTGGCGAATTTACGCCCTGCGGTGAGAATTACATGGTCGCGCACAGCGGTGCCGTTGAGGGTACTGTGCGCCTACTGGCGCCAAAACTGCTAGGCGAGGATCCGCGGCAGGTCGCCAATATCGAGGCCATCATGGATCACCGCATCCAGGGTCATGGTTATGCGAAAGCACCAATCGATACAGCCTGCTGGGATATCCTGGGTCAGTCGCTGCAAGCGCCGCTGTGGATGTTACTGGGCGGCAAGTTGACCGACGGTGCGCCAATGTATCGGGTGGCACCGCAGAAAGCGATCGATGAAACCATTGCCGAAATGGAGGCTTATCGAGCGCAGGGATACCGGCAGTTTCAGGTCAAGGTTGGTGGCGACTGGGCGAGCGACATTGAGCGCATCCGAAACACCATCCCGTTACTGAAAGCGGGCGAAAAGGCCATGGCCGATGCCAACCAGGGATGGCGGGTGGATAACGCCATTCGTGTGGCGCGAGCAACCAGGGATCTTGATTATATTCTCGAGCAACCCTGCAAAACCTACGAGGAATGCCTGCAGGTTCGACAACGCACGGATTTGCCGATGAAACTCGACGAATGTGTTACCGGCCTGGCGGCCGCTCAACGCATCGTTCACGACAAGGCAGCAGAACTGCTTTGCCTGAAACTTTCCAATCTGGGTGGTCTGTCGAAGGCCAGGAAGGTGCGCGATTTCCTGGTGGAAAATCGATACCCGGTGGTCGCAGAGGATACCTGGGGTGGCGAAATAACCTCGACCCTGGTGTCGCATTTCGCCGCCTCAACGCCTGCCGAGTACTTGCACAACACCACCGACCTGATGAATTACAACAGCCGTTCTACCGGCATTGGCGGCGCCTGGGCCAAAGATGGCAAATTGTACGCGCCGGATGATCCCGGCCTCGGGGTTACACCGGACTATGACAGTCTTGGAGACCCGGTCGCTGTGTTCAGTTGATAAATGTGAGATGCAACTATCGCGGCCAGGCGTCGGGGGTAATCATGCCGTGATAAGTGACGTGGTCGTCCTGCACTGAAAAAACCACCATCACGCCCTCGGGTTTAGGCCAGATACCAAGACCGTCCCTGAGGTTTGAAGTGTGACCAACAATAAGCACATTGGCGTCACCTGGATCATTAATCAGCATCATGCGGTAGAGATACTGGCCTAGCTTTTTGGCCTCTTCGGAATCCTTGGCAATTGAAAACTGCAGCTTTTCATCCATGATGATGTTATTGGCCATCAGTTTCGCGGTATCCCTCGCCCGGCAATAAGGGCTCGAATAAATCACTGAAAAGGATATGCCAAGCTTTTTCACCGCGGCAAAAATTCTGGCAGCCTCTTCTCGGCCCTGTGCGGAGAGGTTGCGCTGTGTTGAGCACTCGGCGAGGTTGTCACGGTTGGTGTCTTTTTGACTGTGATCGGTGTGGGCGTGTCGCATGTAGATGAGATAACCGCCTTGTTGCAAACCACTGATGAGTTCATCCATCGGTTTTTCATCCTTCACAACGTGGTCTGCAGCAGCAGATAGTGCGAGCAGCATTAACAGCAAACTGCTTAAACCGATACTCATTGACCTTGCTTCTCCGCGCATCAAAAAATTCCGAAACAATCTTGCCGGAAATGCTAGCAGCAGACCCTGGGCTAAACCATGACCCATATCAGCTAATTTTTTAATTGAATGCGCAGGCTTGTCAGGTCGATGCAATAAAAAAGCCCCGCAATAAGGGGAAGGCTTGCGGGGCTCGTAAATTATGTCTCAGGAGGGCGACGAGACATACCTTATAGCTATAGTCATTGCTGCCAATTTCAATGCCCCGGGTTAACTATTTCGTTGCGCCAGCAACGGACTGCTGATTGCCGGGTCGTTCAAGCGCTTGCGATAGAGCAGCATCATGATCGCCGGTACCAGGAAAAAGTCTGCCAGCAGGGCCAGTAAAATCGCGCAGGCTGTTATCAGGCCAAAATTAACGGTCGAATTAAGATCGGCGGTCATCGCTACCATCATGCCGGAAATGATTACCACGCTGGTGATGAATATGGCGCGACCGGCACTATGCATGGTCTGTCGAATGGCCAGTTTGATATCACCACTGTGATCCAGATACCTTTTCAGGTTGTGCAGAAAATGAATGGTGTCGTCAACCACCAGGCCAATAGCGACGCTGCCCACCAGCATATTGGAAAAGTCAAAAGGAATGCCGACCCAGCCCATCATGCCCATGACCATAATAATGGGCAGTAAATTCGGGGCCATACTGACGAGACCAAAACGAATGGTGCCGATAAAAAGAATCATCAAAATGGTGATCGTAACCAGTGCAAAGCCGTAACTCTTGAACATGGTGGTGATTACGTCGTACATCGTGCCCACCAGCATGGGGGCGATTCCCGAGAGCGTGATGGTGAGATCGCTGTAGGTGGTAACAAAATGCTCCCGTACCTGGTCGATAACCGGTTTCAGCTCGATGGCATCGGCAAACGGTAACATGATGGTAAATCGCGCCTTCGAATAGTCGTCGTCGACCAGCATGAATAGTTCATCGGCAGCGCTAATTTCGAACAGCAGTAACTCCTGTGCGATGAGCTCGCGGCTGTGCGGAATAGTGTAGAAATCCGGGTCGTTGGCATTTAACGCCTGGTTGACCTCTTTCAGTACCGTCGTCAGGCTGTTGTTTTTACCAATGGCTATGTTTTCTGTGCCCAGCAACGGCAGCTGTTGCGATGACAGATCGAGTTGTTTGATCAGCTCAGGCTCATACAGTCCGTTACTCGAACCGCTATCGACAATTACTTCAATCGGCACAGCGCCGCCAATTGTTTCGTCGATCACCATGGTATCCTGCCGCACCGGGCTGTCATCGGGAAGCCAGGTCAGCGCATTGTGCGACAGCTGCAACTGGAAAGCGCCGGCGACGCCGAATATCAACAAAGCCACGCTGAATCCAATAATGGCCTTGTAGCGGCGACAGGAAAATTCAGTGACCCAGTCCAGCAGTGTATTCGCCAGCTGTGACGTGCTCTTCGATGAGGGTTTTACTTTGACCGGGAAAATGCCCAGCAGCGCGGGCAATAGTGTTACCGAGAACAGGAAAGCCAGCATGATGCCGATGGGTGCGGCGATGCCGAGGTGGTAAACGGGTGCCAGATCGGCGACCAGAAAAGACGCCAAACCTGCCGAGGTGGTGATGCTGGTCATTAATATGGCCAGACCGTTTCTGCCCATGGCATGTTGTATCGCGGCTTTTTTGTCACCTCCATTGCGATCGTATTCACGATAAAAAGTACTTAACAAGTGTACGGAGTCTGCAATCGCTACCACTGACAGCAGGGTCGGAATAATGGTGGTGACCAAATCGAGAGAAATCGAAAACCAGGCCATGATGCCGACGGTTGAGGCAATAGACATCACCGCGATCAGCGTCGGATAGATGACACCGGTGAAGCGCCGGAACAGAAAAAACAGAAAGATCAGATTGATCAGGATGGTCAGGGGGGTCAGTTCGACAATGGTCTGTTCGATCGCACGCGTGAGGCGATCGGTAATGACGGGAAAACCCGTGACATAAATCCGAAAACCTGGCCTTTGGTAGCGTTCAACTATGGGCAGCAGGGCTTCCATCATTTCCTTGTATTCTTCGGTACTGATGAAGCGAAATTCGCCATCTCCGGTGGCTTTTAGCGCCACCGGTTCAATATCAATGAAGGTGAATTGTCCGTCTGCAGATATCAGGTAATCGCGGTAGTAGGCATTGCTGGAGGCTTTTTGTTTGAGAGCCGAGAGCTCTGCTGAGGTTTCCGGGATGACCTCGATGAAATCTTCGACAATTAACTCGTCGTCAATACCGGTGGTATATCGCGCGTTGAGCAGCGAGGTTGATTCTTTCAGGTGCGGAACATCCCGGTTGATGTCCTGCTGCAAGTCTTTGATTTGTTGCAATACCCCGGTTGCGAAGATTTCCTGACTCTCGATGGCAACCACAATGCGATCGTCTTTGCCAAACTGCTGCTGGAATTCGTTGTACTGGATGCGTATGGGATCATCGGGGTGATAAAACGCGTCATTCGACGTGTCAATCGTCAGGGTCGGCAGCTTCACTAACAGCAAAAGCACCAGGGCAAAGGTCAGCGCCACCGTCAGGTAACGATGGTGATAAACGACCCCGCCGAGGTTCGCGAAAGCCTGCTCTGCCCTGTCTCTGATCTGTCTCATTTACTGCGATGGGAATTCCTGTTAGCGCGGCAGCATGATGCGTCAATGATGTGCAAGATAACGTGAAAAAATAACGCTTTACGCCATGTCTTGCCGACTTTGTTCCGGTTAATGATTCTCGACCCCGGCTGTTTTAAGATGGCGGCTGGCAGAGGACAGCGAGACATACGCTCATGACAATCAACCACGAATCAGCCATTCAACAAATCGAGGCTTTGCCCTGCTGGAGTGGTGAGGTCAGCATCGAACCGTTAAGCGGTGGCCTGAGCAACCTCAATTTCCTCGTTGACGACGGTAAAAAATATGTGGTGCGCATGGTGGGTAACGACGAGGTCATCCACAACGTCATGCGTTTTAATGAAATCAACGGCCTCAATGCGGCGCTTGCTGTCGATCTGACCCCGGCCATGTTTTACAACGAACCGGGAATCATGGTGATTGACTACGTCGAAGGTAAAACCTACGAAGCGGCGGATGTTTGTGAGGCAACGAATCTGAAACGTATTGTTGATACGGTAAGAATACTGCACGAGCGCGCCAAACATTACAGTTTCGGTCCGTGTCTGGCGTTCTGGGTGTTTCGGGTGAATCGCAGTTATGCGCAGTTGCTGCGTGAGGGCAATAGCCCGATGGTGCCGCAGCTGGATCGATTCATGGCAGAGAATGATCTGCTGGAAAACGCCGTCGGACAGGTCACCTCGACCTTTTGCCACAATGATTTGCTGTGCGCGAATTTCATCGATTCCGGCGACAAGATCTGGCTGATCGACTGGGAGCACTGTGGTTATGGTGCGCGATTGTTCGATCTCGCCAATATCGCCTCGAATGCGGAAATGCCTGAAGATCTTGAACGACTGATGCTGACCGAGTATTACGAGCAGGAGCCCGATGAAAGCCTGTGGCGACGTTATAAGGCGTTTCGAGCCGGTTCGCATTTGCGTGAGGCGATGTGGAGCATGGCCTCCGAAATTCACCTCGATCTGGATATCGACTACGCGGCTTACACACAGGAAAACCTCGACGCCTTTGAAGTCGCCCTCGACAAGTTCAAGCAGTTATGAGCGAGACCAATCGTTTTCCAGGCCATGCCCGGGTAGTGGTCATCGGTGGCGGCATTGTGGGTTGTTCCACCGCCTATCACCTCGCAACACTGGGATGGCAGGATATCGTGCTGCTGGAACGTGCCAAATTGACCAGCGGTTCGACCTTCCATGCGGCAGGTCTGGTGGGTCAATTACGCTCCAATGCCAATGTCACACAGCTGCTGAAAAACAGTGTTGAGCTCTACCAGACGCTGGAACAGGAGACCGGCCAGGCCACCGGCTGGAAAATGAGTGGCTGCCTGCGTCTGGCAACCAATGATCAGCGCATGATCGATTACAAACGGCAGGCGACCACGGCACGCAGTTTTGGCCTGCAAATGGAAATACTGTCGCCGGCCGAGTGCCTGGAGTTATGGCCAATTATGGACGGCAGCGACCTCGCGGGTGGCTCATTCATGCCAACCGATGGTCAGGCAAATCCCTCGGACATTACGCAAGCGCTTGCTAGCGGAGCCCGTGCGCGCGGCGTTCGAATATTCGAAGAGTGTGCAGTTAACGCCATTCGGATCACTAACGGTCGCGCCAGCGGTGTTTCAACGGATTTTGGTGACATCAGCTGCGAGGTGGTCGTTAATTGTGGCGGACAGTGGGCGCGCGAGGTTGGCAAGTTGGCTGGCGTCAATGTGCCGCTGGTCTCCGTACAGCATCAATACATGGTGACCGAGCCGCTGCCTGGGGTAAGCCGGGATATGCCCACTATCCGTGATCCCGATCGGCGCATTTATTTCAAGGAAGAGGTTGGCGGCCTGGTGGCTGGCGTCTACGAACCCAATCCAGTTCCCTGGGCCGTCGACGGTATCCCAAAAGGTTTTCACTTCAGTCTGCTCGATCCAGACTGGGATCACTTTGAACCGGCCATTGAAGCCTGTATCGAGCGCGTACCGGCTCTTGCGGATACCGGCATCAAACAATTGATCAATGGACCGGAGTCTTTTACGCCCGACGGCAATTTTATACTCGGTGAAGCGCCAGAAGTTGACGGCTTTTTTGTCGGTGCCGGATTTAACGCCTTTGGTATTGCCTCCGGCGGCGGTGCCGGGCGCGCCCTCGCCGAATGGATTATCGGCGGTGAGCCGCCCATGGATCTCGCGCCCGTGGATATTCGTCGCTTCGGGCCGCATCACGAAAATATCGACTGGGTGCGTAAACGGACGCTGGAGCTTTACGGCAAACACTATACCTTGCCCTGGCCATTTGAAGAGCATGAATCGGGTCGGCCCAACAGGCAGTCCCGGCTCTACGAGCGCCTGAAGGAGCAGGGTGCCTGTTTTGGCGAAAAGATGGGTTGGGAACGCCCCAACTGGTTTGCCCCGTACGGCGTAATACCGCGGGATGAATACTCCTTCGGCCGTCAAAACTGGTTTGAGTTTGTTGGTAACGAGCATCGAGCGGTGCGCGAAGCAGCAGGCCTGTTTGATCAGTCGTCGTTTGCCAAGTTTGAATTGTCGGGCGCGGACGCTGAAAAAGTGCTGTCGTGGATTTGCGCTAACAATGTTTCCAGGCCACCCGGTCGGGTCACTTACACACAGATGCTGAACCAGCACGGTGGTATTGAATGCGACCTCACGGTTGCCAGACTTAGCGAGGATTGTTTTTATATTGTTACTGGAACCGGTTTCCGGACTCATGATTTCAGCTGGATTCGACGCAATATTCCTGCCGGCTCTGATGTCGAGCTCAGGGACATAACCGACGAAGGATTTACCCTGTCATTAATGGGGCCAAACTCAAGGGCTATACTTGAACAAGTCACCAGTGACGATGTTTCAAACAACTCCTTTCCTTTTGGAACGTGCCGTTTCATCACAATCGGCGGTGCCAGCGTCAAGGCGCTGCGTATTACCTATACCGGTGAGTTAGGCTGGGAATTGCACGGCAACAAAGAGGATGCGCTGCCTGTGTATAACGCGCTGATGGAGGCCGGCAAGAACCATGGATTGACCAATACCGGTTATCGGGCTATCGAGTCGCTGCGTCTGGAAAAGGGCTACCGCGCCTGGGGCTCCGACATTGGGCCTGACCATTCGCCTTACGAGGCGGGGCTCGGCTGGGCGGTCAAGCTGGATTCGGAAAAACCTTTTATCGGCAGGGAGGCGGCTGCGAGAACGCGGAGCGCACCGCTGAAAAAAATGCTGGCCTGTTTTACGGTTGACGGCGTTGATAATATTTTGCTGGGCCGTGAAACCATTTATCGAAATGGTGAACGGGTAGGATGGTTATCGTCGGCAGGCTGGGGGTATACGCTCGAAAAAAACATCGGCCTCGGTTACCTGCGTCACGCCGGGGGCGTTGACGAAGACTTTGTATTATCTGGCGCTTACGAACTGGAAGTGGCGGCCGAGCGCATAAGCTGCGACGTAGAGCTCAAACCACTATACGATCCCGGCATGTTACGGGTGAAAGCTTAAACGGCTCCTTTGCCGTAGTATGTCAAGCTGATCTGCATCAATTAAGCGTTCGAAGTCACTTCAAAATACGCTTAGCCAGGCGTATCTTGAATCAACCACATCGCCCTTCCCGGGCTGAGCGAAAGGAGTTTGGTCATGGTCAGGTTAGTTCTGTTAGCACTATTTTTATCGGTTAGTTGGCTATTGTCGTCAGCTTCTATGGCGGCGGTCATCGAAGGCAGCGATAAGGTCTTTCGTCAGGGTCAGATCGAAGACGATTATTACGCCGCCGGAGGCGAAGTCACCATTAATGCCGACGTCGATGGTGATGTATTGGCTGCCGGTGGCAATTTGTCGGTGGACGGTCGTATTCAGGGAGATATCTCAGCGGCAGGCGGCTCGATTTCAGTGCGGGGTAATGTCACTGATGATCTGCGCCTCGCCGGCGGGCAAATTGAAATCGATGCCGTCGTCGGTGATGACTTACTGGTAACCGGCGGCGATATCAGGATGGGCCCCTCGACGCGAGTTAACGGGGATACCCGCGTAGCTGGCGGTGACGTTACCGTGATGGGTGTTCTGAATGGAGACCTGAAGGTGGCTGCCGGCAACCTGACCATCAGTGGCAAGGTGATGGGTGATGTCGATTTCGTTGGTCAAAACATTGAATTACTCGATGGTGCCGCGATTACCGGCGACCTTAATTACAAGAGCCCAGAAGACAAACCGATCAATCCCAACGCCTCGGTAGGTGGCAATCTGTTATACGAAGAGGGTGATTGGGATCACGACTCGGGTGGCGGGTTTGGTTTCATGTTTCCGCTCACGCTCATTGTGGCTGCGATTCTTTTCCTGAGGATGTTCCCGAATTATTCGGTGGCTGCGGCAAAACGCCTGTCCGAGAAGCCGCTGAATAATGCAGGGCTTGGTTTACTGTTTCTGATATTCACCCCCATTGTCGCTTTTCTATTGATGGTGATTATTCTTGGTTTCTGGGTTGGTCTGACCCTGCTAGTGCTTTACCTGGTGGCCATACTTGTCGGCTACCTGATCGGATGCATCTTTGTCGGCGACTGGGGCGCTGCCAGGTTCAAGCAGGACCTCTCAACGCGCGGTCGTCGTTATGTCTCGGTCGCGCTGGCTATCGCTGTGCTTACCTTGCTTTACCTGGTACCGGTTCTTGGTGGACTACTGGGATTTGTTTTATTGCTAACCGGTCTGGGTGCGGGTTTGATGCAACTGCATGCGCAATACCGGCAGATTTAGAATTCTCGACCTGCTGTATAACGCCGGAGGCTTAGGATTTTGACAACCATCGAGGTTCGAATTTGAAGGCCCTGATGAACGCCCGGTTTTTGTTGGCCACGGCGTGAAAGGTTAATCGAAGAAAGTCGAGGCTTTGTTGTTCAATAATTAATGCCTGCCGCTTGGTTCTGACAGCGTCACCCGCATGCAAATAAGCCATTGCCAGCAGGTATTGTGCTTCGGGTGAATCAGGATTTGAACGGGCCACCGACTGATAACAGACAATGGCTTGTTCATTGTGAAAGCGCAGGTTGTATGATTTACAGGGTTGCTGCATTGCCAGATAGTCCTCGTTTTTGAATAACAACATCGAGAACTCGCTGTAACTGAGTTTTTCGTATTTTGTAGGCGGTTTTTTTGTTGCGCATCCCGCAAGCAAGAACATTACCAGCAAGCTGATCAGAGATTTCCTGTTCATGATTTACACCTTCCCTGTGTCGATTTAAGTCCATTAGCCCGAATCTCCGGGTTCCGATAATCAGGTTTAAACGGGCTACTAACCGCATCAAATCTGATCGTCAATCACGACTTTTCCAGGCGTCGTGGAAACCAGCTTATTCCTCTCGACGGCTGCTGTCCAGTTGCGGAGCGGTTATCGCAACGCTGAAAATCAGTTACATTGTCACCGTTAGCCGGTTACTAAAGCGCGTTATGTTGATACGAAATTTTCCCCTTTTGGTCCTGTTGTTGCTGCCTGCATCCCTGTGGGCCAGTCACGAGCCCTGGACTACCACGGTGTATCCGCAGGATGTCGACAAGCTTTGGTGGGATGAGGATTGGTGGCAGCAGGGGCAACTGGATCGTCCTGATAATTACGACGTTTCGATGGAGGAGATTTCCTATCGCAATGGTGATATCGATATCCCGGCCTATCTGTTCCGTCCTGAAAAACCGGGTAATTATCCGGCGGTGTTATTTCAGCACGGACGTCGAGGTCTCGACGATTTAACCATCCTGATGCCGCGTCGACTGGCAGCCAGGGGATTTGTCGTGCTCGCGCCGGATCTGTGGAGTGGCCGCTTTCTCGACAGTTACCCGATGGGCCACGACCCGGTATTGAATGAGGACGTCGCCAGGGGTATTGAAACCTTGCTGGCTCTCCCCGGAATCGAAGGTGACAGGGCCTGTGTGGTGTCGCATACCCGGGGTGGTTACATGACGTTGATGGCGCTGGTAACCCATAACAAGCAAAACGAGGGGATCAGTTGTTATGTATCTTCCTATCCGACCTGGCAGGATCCGAACAAACCCGAACCCATGCAGGTGTATCAGTACGCACCCGAGATAAACGATCTGCAGGTACCGGTACTGGTATTCATGGGCGAACATGAGCAGTACCAGCGATTACGACCCATCATGGAAGGCATTAGTGAATTAAAACGACGGCAGCGCAATCCACAGTTGATTGTTTACCCCGGGGTGGGGCGTGGATTTGATTTCAGACCGCCAGCTGTGCGCACTTTTGCTGACGATCTGGCAACCAAGGATGCGCTGCGCCGCACCGAGCTATTTGTCCGCAGGCATTTGCGTTAGAAAAACTACTGCTTGTCGAGGATCGACTGTATCCAGGCCCTGGCACTGTCGGTAGAGTTGAAGACGGCGTATTCGAAAAAGCCATCGATTACCATTTTTTCGGTCTCGGTGTAGACCGGATTCTTATGGCTTGGCAAGACCGCCGCATAGGCCGCCAGATTGCCGCCAAGTTCCTTGAGGCGAACGTAAACAATCGGGTGAAGCGAATAAGAATTGGCACGATTGGAGATGTACCCCCATTCGTCCTTGCCAAACAGTTCTTCGGCAAGCCGAAACGTTTCTTCCATCACATCGACGCCAATATCCTCACCTTCCTGCATTTCGCCGATGATGAGATGGTCCTCAACGGATAATGTGCCCCAATCGTATTCGTATTTAACCACGATTATTGTTTCTTCCTGTATTGCTCGTCGGTGGCTGTGGCGCCATTTTCAACAGGCGCGGATTATAGTTACTGGTCCGGCCAATATATAGTTGCCGGATCGGCAAATTACCAGTGTCCGCTGGCAAAAGGCATCTTGAAAATGATCGCTTCTACTGATTTGGGTCAATCGCCGCAGGCATAGCCGTCGAATAATGAACGCTTCGCAATCAGGATGAATCGAAATGCATCACTCTGACCGTTTGTTTTTCCGCCTTGCCCTGCCACTGTTTGCGGTTTTTTTATTATCCTCCTGTACGGCCGGGCATTCGGATTTTACCGCGACATCACCCGCTGGTTTCTGGTACGGACTGTGGCATGGAATCATTTCGGTGCTGGCGCTGGTCATTCATCTTTTCAACGACAGTGTCCGGGTATACGAGGTGAATAATACCGGGGGTTGGTATGACTTCGGTTTCCTGCTCGGCATTATCTGCATCTGGAATGGCAGCTCTCAGGTCAGTTACAAGTCCAAACAGCAGAAACAGAATGAAAAAGAATGGGAGGAAATCGGCGAGAAGGTTGAAAAGAAAGTGATGCGCCGGTTAAAGGAATGGGCCGAAGACGAGGAGGGCGAGGCCGGGCTCGAGGAATGGGAAGAAATTGGTGAGAAGGTCGAAAAGAAGTTAAAACGCAAGATTCGCGAATGGGCAGAAAAGGATTAGACCGAAGTTTCAGACTTCCTTAAAGGTTTCATAAATCTGCCGGAAATCCTCGATGTCACTGGTCAGGATCTGGCAGCAATCCGGATCAAACAAGGTCGCACTGCGGTCGGCGATGTAACTGACTGAATCATCGAAGGACCAGGCCTTTTTATAGGGTCGGGGATGACTCAGGGCATCGAGTACATCGGCTACTGCAACTATGCGGCCCTCAATGGGTATTTCATCAGCTTTCAACTGCTTTGGATAGCCGCTGCCGTCGTATCGTTCGTGATGGCAGCCGATGACATTTCTCAGTATTTCAATGTGTGCAAAGTCAGCCAGCTCAAATTCTCGGAGTATCGTATGGATGATATCGACACCGATGGTGACGTGAGTCTGGATGATGGCGTATTCCTCTGCCGTCAGTTTCCCCGGTTTCAGCAGGATGTGATCGGGGATGCCAATCTTGCCAATGTCGTGAAGCGGTGAGTATTGCAAAACATACTCGGTGAACTCTTCCGACAGGCCGTGTTTGCTCGCCAGTTTTTGCGCCAGTAAATATGAGTAGTGAGACATGCGGGTTAAATGCAGCGCCGTTTCATTATCTCGATGGTGGGTCAGGTTTCTGGCGGTGTTCAATGCGCCGCGCAGGGTATAGATGGGCGCCAGTTCGTTGATCAGCACCGAACTCACCAGCTCGGCGTAAATATTGAGTGACTGAATCAAAAATTCGTCAAAGTACTTGGGCCGGTCAGCGTCAAAAAAAAGAAAGCCGATTAAGTGATCGTGGCTGTACATTGGAACGGTATAACTGGAGCGAAATCCCTCGCAGACCAGCCAGCGGGAGTGCATCGATGAAGAGCTCGCCAGGTCGTTGAGGTCATCAATAATTCGGGTTTGATGACCGTCTGCCAGCGCCTTTAGAGAGGGTACGTCGGACAGTTTGGCATTGTAATGTCGAATCGGACTGTGATCGGCCGTGCTGTCGGCAAAGGTTTTTAGCAGGTCGGTTTCCTTGTCGTAGATGGCGACTGCGAGACGGCTGAGCTCGGGGAATGATCGCATCAGCTCGCTGTGCAGCGAGAGTATTTTGGCGCCCAGAATATCCTTGTCTGTCGGCATGGGAAGATTTTTTATTTTTTGACCGGCAAAATTATATGTCCGCTACCACTGGGCTTCAATTTGCTGATGCGATCAATGTCGGTTAATTGATATCTGTCAATTGGCTGAGGCCAGCAGGGGGCGAAGTGTCCACAGGCCAAACACTGGGCCGGGTACCAGCAGCCAGAAAATATATTGGATTTCCAAAACCGGCAACAACGCATTCATCAGCTGGATACTGACCACGGTGATCAGGAAACCCAGTGAATTGGCGATGGTGAGCGCAGAACCAACATACTCTCGCGGAGCATTTTCAGCATTCAGCGTTGACAGTTGGGGCGAATCTCCGACTACGGTGATTCCCCATATCAGCATGAACAGCAGGAACAGGCTGAACTCCGCGTGGAAGAATAATGGCGATAACAGGCAGCACAGGCCAGAAATCAGTAACTGCACATAGGCGACCTTTGCACTACCGAAACGCCGTGACAGTAAACCGCCTATGCTGCAACCGAAGAAACCGACCGCAATTACGATAAATGCGATCATCGACAGGTTGAAACGGTAACCCGAAGCAGCACTGTAATATGCCAGCCAGACCGGTATAAAGGCCCACAGGGTATAAAGCTCCCACATGTGACCGAAGTAACCGAAGACCGAGGCGCGAAATTTTTTCGAGCGGAAGATGATTAACAGGGCCCGCGGATTAAACTTCGACGCTTTTGGCAGATAGGGACCGTCGGGCACCAGCGCCAGCATTAAAATGCCACCAGCGGCAGCCAGCAAAGAGACTGCGATCATTACGGTTTGCCACGGCAGGTCGGCACCACTGGCGCGAATCAGGTGGGGAAAAGCAGTGCCCACAACCAGCGCGCCAACCAGGTAACCCAACGCGCGTCCGAGACCCTGCTCGTACCAGCCAGCAGCGATCTTCATGCCAACCGGGTAAATGCCGGCGAGAAAAAAGCCGGTCAGAAATCGTAAAACGGTTAAGCCGGGCAAACCCTCGGGGACACCCAGAATCGCCAGGTTTGACACGGCGCCGGCCAGCGAGCAGATGAAAAATACCAGTCGTGGCGAGTAGCGATCGGAGATTGCCAGGTAAGCAAACAACAGTGTGCCGCAGATAAATCCAAGCTGTACCGAGGCTGTGATTGCGCCTATCGCATCGGCACCAATTCCCCAATCGGCTTGCAGATCAGCAATGATGGCATTACCGGCGAACCATAACGAGGTGCCGGCGAACTGCGAAAATACGATAACCGGTAAAAGATGAGTTGGACGTAACACCGCTTAATGGTAACTCAAGTTTCTGTCAGATCGCGGTTTGGAGGACCGAACAGGCAGCCTGCATCGCTTGATTGCTGCCCGAGGAATTGGTTGCTTGAAACTAGCGTCGAGCTGAGCCTGGTCGCACGTGCATGGCAAGAATACGCGATGACTCCTGCTTGACCTCGGGTCGTTTGCGCCAGGACCACAATAGATCGCGGGCATTTTTGGACGAGGTCTTCAGGTCGACGATGGGTGCCGGGTAGTCGAGGCCATACATTAAACGCTCCATTTCCGTGAGCTCCCAGGGTGTATGAATAACGGGTGCTGGTAGCGAAGACAATTCGGGACACCACTGGCGAATGAAATTACCGTCTGGATCCTGCTCAATCGACTGTTTCACCGGATTGTAGATGCGGATGGTATTGGTACCCGTTACCCCGGCCTGCATTTGAATCTGCGGGTAGTGAATACCCGGTTCAAAATCCAGAAACATGCGGGCCAGGTGTGGTGCCGCGCGATGCCAGTCTATTTGCAGCTGGTGACAAACAAAACTCACCAGCATTGCCCGCATTCTGAAGTTAATGTAACCGGTGGTATTCAGACAGCGCATGCAGGCATCAATCAGTGGATAGCCGGTTTTACCCTGCTGCCATCGCTGTAAATCGGTTTCACTCGCTCCATCTATTCGATAGGGAAACTGCGTGTAACCCTGGTTCACCGGTCGATACTCCATCGCGGCTTCACTCTCAAATTTCTGGATAAAGTGGCAGCGCCAGTGCAGTCGCGAGGACAGCGCCGACAGCGCTCGTCGCCAGCCCGGGCGATCCCAGTGCTTGAGCAACTCCTGATACACCGTTCGCAGGCTGATATTCCCCCAGGCCAGGTAGGGCGATAAGCGCGAGCAGCTGATGCGGCTGGCTTCGGGTTTGGAAATGCCGATGTTGTAGTTCTGACCGCGCTCCAGGTAGAAATCATGTAAAACCCGGTAGGCTTCGGTTTCACCGCCGCTTTGCATCAAGTCATCAGGCTGTTTCCAGTCGTCGGGTACATCGAAGCTGCTGTCTGTATGCAGTGAGACAAAGCGGGTTTTGTCCAAGTCGGCCTCGGCTTGCGGCGCCCGCATGACCTGTTTCCAGTGGCGGTCCCAATCCTGGCGGTTTTTATTGCCGCGAATGACGGCCCCGTAGGGCAATTCGCGCCACTGCACCTGATGGTTGACGCACCATTGCTGAACCAGTTTGTCGCGTTGGTGCGTGCTTGCAATGCCAATCTCCTCGTGACTGAAAATCGTATTGATCCGATAGTTTTCGGAGATCAGTTCGAGACAGCTCAGGGCGTCCTTGGCGATTACCTGTACGGTCGTTTGATGCCTGGCCAGTTGACGGTTGAGATCTTCAATTGACTGCCAGATGAAACGCCAGTGACGCAGCGAGTAATGATTGTCTTCCAGCAGCGCCGGCTCCAGAAAATACACCAGCACAACCGGAAGGTCGCTATTACATGCCTCGGCGAGCGGTGCATGATCCTGCAGGCGTAAATCCCTTTTGAACCAGACGAGATTAACGGCTTGACGGGTTGGTTTATCGCTCAATGGTCTGTGGCAGATAAGCTGAACAAGAGCTGATATGACCAATGCAGACGGCAAATGTTCTGCCGCTTAATCATCTATCGATGAGGAGGTCGGATTTGTTGGATGTAATGGGGCGTGATATAAAACTGTAACAACCACAGAAAAGAGAAGGATATGGATATCGTTCAGCGCCTGATCGCTTTAGGCATACGGGAAAATGGTCCCGCAGATATACTGTTGAACAGCAAACGCCAGTTTCAGCTCATCAAGGAATTTGAAATTGACCTGAGGGCGGACAAAAACAGCCGGTATCGCTGCATGATCGCTCCTAATCCGGGCGGTGAGGTTTTCCAGTCGCCGGTGGTTGGGCATTCCTCGGGTTCATTAATCAGTGGTATGTCCCTGCAGGTCGGCATATTCACGCTGCTGCATTTCAAGCAACTCGTGCCGCTGCTTCCCGTCTTTAAGGATAGTCAAACCAATCGCCTCAGCATCGGCCTGTACCGTATCTCCAACCAGCTGTTTGATCTCGAACGTCTGGTAAAACTGTACAAGGTTGATCGTGTATTCGAGGATTTTCAAAAGATGCTGCCAGATCATAGATCGACACAGTCGGAGTTTCTTGAGGAGTACGATCGCAAGAAAACCATGCAGCGGAAAATTGCCAAACAAATGGATAGCGAAACAACCGTATCATCGCTTCCCGGGATACTCATGGAGGAGGTGGTCGACGAGGAGTTATACAATATGGTATCCAGCACCCTCGAACTGCAGAAATCGCAGTATGAGGACAGCCTCAGTCTCGACCCCTGGGGTCATTCGAGCGAGAAAAAATAGTGCCAGACCTTCCCGAATTTAGAAATCCAGCCTTTTTGCGCGATCATATACAGTCGATCCTCGATTTTTATCAGCACAACATTGTCGACCCGAACGGCGGTTTCCATCAGAATTTTTACGACAATGGTGAAGTCTTCGAACCCTCCAGAAAACACCTCGTCAGCAGCTGCCGGCTGATTTTCAATTATTGCCAGGCAGAGCGTTTGTTTGGCGGTGAAAGCTACCGGCAGCTCTGGCAGCGCGGCTTACAGTATTTGCGAGACAGTCACTGGCAAAACGAGCGACAAGGTTACATCTGGATGCTCGATCAGACCGGTCCTCTCGATGAAACCAATCACTGTTACGGGCTGGCTTTTGTGACCCTGGCCTTCGCAACGGTCTTGAAAGCCGGTGACGAATCGGCGAGAGCCGATGTCTACCATACCTGGGAGTTGATGGAGCAACACCTGTGGCAAGCTGACATTGGTTTATATGCAGACGAAGCCTCTGCCGACTGGCAGCAGGTATCAGACTATCGTGGTCAGAATGCGAATATGCATACCTGTGAGGCGATGATACTGGCCTACGAAGCGACAGGTGACCAGCAGTTTCTTGAGCGCGCCGCCGCGCTGGCAAGAAAAGTGGCCGTAGAACTGGCGGACCTGTCCGACGGTTTGATCTGGGAGCATTACACAGCGGACCTTGAGATAGACTGGGAATATAATCGGGACGACCCTAAAAACCTTTATCGACCCTGGGGATTTCAGCCCGGTCACCAGACCGAATGGGCAAAACTGCTGCTCATGTTGCATCAGCATCTTCCTGAAAACTGGATGCTTGAGAGAGCACGGTTTTTGTTTGATCGTGCGGTAGCGGCTGCCTGGGATGATGTCCATGGCGGGCTCTTTTATGGATTTGATCCCGATGGCAATATTTGTGATGACGACAAATATTTCTGGGTGCAGGCTGAAAGTTTCGCCGCAGCGGCCTTGCTGGCGAAAGCAACTGGAGAGACGAGCTACTGGAACTGGTATGACCGTCTCTGGACCTACTGCTGGGAATACTTTGTCGATCATGACTATGGTGCCTGGTATCGCCTGCTTAGCGCGGACAATACTAAAACCAGTAATCGTAAGAGTGAGGCAGGTGCGAAGTGTGATTACCATAACCTCGGCGCCTGCGCGCTGGTACTGGACCACCTGTAAATAACCACCTCTGCCGGATCGATTACAGCGGTCCCAAAAAATAATCCTAGACAAAACCTGTTCAACTGTTATCCAATTGCACAAAATCTAGTGCAAAACTAGACAGTGTGCCTTTAGTGAGATGTTTGACATGGGTGAAGCGATTAATTCCAGTAGCAATGAAGAGCCAACTTTTCGAATTGGCGCGGTCTGTCGTTTGACAGGGTTATCGCAACATGTATTAAGAATATGGGAAAAACGATACGACGCCGTAGAGCCATTGCGCAGTGATACTGACAGGCGTTTGTATCGTCAACAGGATATCGATCGTTTAACGCTGCTGAAAACGCTGGTTGATAGAGGTCAAGCCATTGGGTCTATTGCCAGTCTCGATAACGCAGAGTTGCAGAAACGCATACAGCAGACCTCTGATTCGCTGCTCAGCCACAGCCCTGAAAAGAAACCAACGCTGGCCCTCATTGGCGAGGGTTTGGCTACCTGGCAACAGGACTGCGAGGAGAGCGAAGTCTTCACATTTTCCGGCTGTTATGCGAGTGCCGAGGAATTGATTGCCGATCAGGTCGTTCCCGGGCTTGATGTTGCGGTGATCGAATGGCCAACACTGCAACCCGGTAATTCAATTGAAATTATCCGCCTGGCTAACCAATTGAATGTGCGACATTTGATCCTGGTTTACGACTATGCGTCGCGCGCTGCCTTGAAACAGCTGGGCAGGGAACGATTTACAGCACTGCGCGCGCCTCTGGACGCGGCCGCACTTGATGCGGTGATTGCATGGCGATTAAAGGGGGGCAACAAGGCCTATTCAGCTTCCGATGACATGGATGCCAGCGCACCACCGCCAAGGCAATTCAGCAAACGCGAGCTGGTATTCCTCTCCGGGCAGAGCTCAGCCATCGATTGTGAATGTCCGATGCAATTGTCTCAGGTGTTAACCAAGCTGTATCACTTCGAGACCTATAGCGCCGAATGTGAAAGCCGTAATGCCGAAGACGCTGCATTGCATCGTTACCTGTATCGCACCACCTCACAGGCGCGAAGCATGATGGAACAGGCCCTGCAGCGCATCGTTGAAATCGAAAATCTCAGCATGCCAACTGACAAGTAGGCACCAACACGTTTTCGCCGCCTCCCAAAAAACCGCCCAGAGCGGCGGTTTTCTGCAAACGCTGATTCATATCAATAGTAATTTCCGCAGCTCGAGTTATGCTGGGCGCGTATGGATAGTTCTGCACAACCTGATTTGTCTAGGTAATATGGTAAAATAATCCGTACAAAATATTTTTTGTCTATATTAAAAATATATTTGACTTAGACAAATATTAGTTTTAATATACCCAACATCAGATTGGGAGTCTGTTATGAAAAAGTTAAATCGTCGTCAATTCGTTATGTCCGCTGCAGCAGTATCTGTTGCTCCCGCGGTGATGTTTGCCGGCAATGCCGCAGCAGCAAAAGTCGATCCTGAGGGTCCTGCTGCGAAAGCGTTGAAGTATGTTCACGAGTCACCAGACTCAGGCAGCATTTGCTCCAACTGCAAATTGTGGCAGAGCGATACCAGCGCCGACTGGGGCAATTGCTCCATCTTCCCTGGGCAGCAGGTAGCCAACGGCGGCTGGTGTAGCGCTTGGATCAAGGCTTAGGGCCAACTAAGAAAGTTGAATCAGGAGAGTTCTTGTGAGTAACGAAATTTTTATCGCCTCGGGTTACGCAATGGCATGGATCGTCATCCTCGCGGGTTTTGCATACGCTGGATTGAAGCTGTCGCAGAAAAAGCCAGAGGAAATAAAAATCTCAGCTGAGGAACTCTACGAGCGCTCAAGAAAGCGTTAAAGAACACGTCTCTGCCGTTATTTGGATTGCTGTGGTCCAGTTGTTGTGCAGTCGGCTGGTGTAAGACGGTACCGGTAGAGACGTTACCCCCCGAAAATCCCGAGCAATGCTCGGGATTTTTTTTGCGCTCTGCATAGCGCAGTCAGCTGTCTTGTTACCTATGATGGTTTATGATTCGCGGCTGTAGCATCGCGCAACTTAGCCAACAGGTTTTAGGAAATGGAGCTGATCGTATTTGACCTTGATGGAACCCTGCTTAACAGCAACTCGGAAATATCGGCCTACACCAGCGAGACGCTGCAACTGTTATCAGAGCGCGATATTGCCTACACCGTAGCAACCGGCAGAACACTGCATGGCGCAAAGTCTGTGCTGGAGGGCCATCCTTTTGATTTGCCGCAGATTTTCAAAAATGGTGTTCTGCTCTGGGATCCTCAATCCAGTCAGTATTCCAGTAGTACATTGCTCACTGCATCTGAAACCGCCCAAATAGTTGAAGCCTGTATCGATGCGGGTGTCACTCCCTTTGTTAATACACTGGAAGCAGATGACGCCAGCTTCCTCTATCACCCACCATTACAATCGGACGCCGACCAGGCGTTGATCCAGTTGTTTTCCAGTGCTGCAGAAGCAACCAAACGTGACATTGCCGAACTTCCAGAGGATGCTTCGATAACGCATGTTAATTCGATTGGTGATCCCGCACGCATCAATGCAGTGGTCGACCAGGTCGCCGATGTGCCACACCTGGTGGCCTATTCCGGCGTCGCTTTGGAAGGTGAACAATGGCATTGGCTGGATATTCATCATAGCGATGCCAGCAAGGGTGGCGCGATCAATGAAATCAAGGAAATGCTCGGACTGCAGAGAGTGATTTGTTTTGGCGATAGCGACAATGATCTCAGTATGTTTGCCGAAGCCGACGAATGTTACGCGCCAGAAAACGCCAATGATGCGGTGAAGGCTGCAGCCACGGCGGTGATTGGACATCATGACGAAGAAGGTATCGCACGCTTCCTGCGCGAGCGTTTTGCGCTGGATCGCAAATAAACCAGCATCTCACTGAATTGCCAGACCGGGCACCGTCCGGTCCCACTTGGCTTGACCGCTGTCAATCATGTTCTTCTTGTAAGAAGTCATACTGACTTTTTTGAGGAGAAAGTGATGAGCAAAACCAGAAAATTGATACAACCCATGTTAATGGCTGCAGCGCTGGGTTTTTCGGTTCCAGCGATTGCCGAGGATAGTGAAGCGATGTTCTCGGTTCAGGTGATGACCCTGGAAACCGCACAGAAGCTGGCACAGGCTACGCTGGATGACTGTCGTGCGGGGGGTTATCAGATTGCGGTGGCCGTGGTAGACCGCTTCGGCAATGCCCAGGTCGTGTTACGCGACCGATTTGCCGGTGCGCATACGGTGGAAACTGCCAAGCGCAAGGCGTATACCGCGGTTTCTTTCCGCACCGATACACTGGCACTGGCGGAAGTCTCGGAGGCAGGGCAAATTTCATCCGGGATTCGTCAAATCCCCGGTGTCTTGATGTTAGGCGGAGGTGTCACCGTGGAAGCAGCCGGTGCGCTGGTTGGCGGCGTCGGTGTCTCCGGAGCTCCGTCGCCAGATCTGGATCACGCCTGTGCTGAAGTCGGTATTGAAGCGATCACCGATGACCTTGAGTTTTAGCGTCATCCTCAGGCGTTAACCATTGGGCTCGAGAACGCGCCTCCCGGGAGGCCACCATTGTCGGGATCTGCTTCTACGCAAACCTGGTTTCTGCCCTGATTTTTTGCCCGATACAGTGCCTTGTCGGCGCGACCCATCAGGCTTTCGATGCTGTCGTCGGAAACGCAACTGGCTACACCCAGTGATACGGTGACCTTGATGCCCCTTAACAGGCTCGATTGCTCAACCATGCCGCGAATATCTTCGGCCAGGAACTGTGCGCCATCGGCTTCGATGCCGGTGGCGATAATGGCAAATTCCTCACCGCCGATGCGATAGATTCGGTCGATACCCCGAATGCGTTCTCGACACAGTTTCATCAGGCTGACCAATGCGGCATCGCCGGTGAGGTGACCGTGTTCGTCGTTAATTTGTTTAAAATAATCGAGGTCCATCATGATCAGACAGAGATTGGTGCCGAAACGTCTTTTCGCAGCCAGCGCCTTGGTCATGTCGTCGATAAAGATCGCGCGGTTGCCAACACCGGTTAAAGCGTCGAGGGTCGCCATACGGGCCAGCTTGTCCTGATGCTCGAGACTAAAGCGGGCATACAGATAGGCAAAACTGTTGTTCAGAATCAGCGTAATCAAGAGGCCAGCCATTTGCAGGTTTGTGGTGCCAATCATCAGGGCCGGGAGCAACGCTACCAGCGCGATAGCATTGATTAACAAACCTTCACTGGGTCGCACCAGGAAATAAGCGGCAGCCATGGTTGGATAAGCCCAGAAAATCAGCGAAGGCCCGATGATATAGTTGACCGCTACCATCACCGTCATGTACGAGATGGTTAAAATAATACTGGGCAAACGCACCTGCCCGGTACGCAAAACGTAAGCAAATATTGATGCAACGATCAAAACGATTGCTGTGTCGACAATACCCGCTAGCCATTCGCCACGCAGGAAACGGATTACCGCAAATGGTGCGATACCAAGACCACCGACAAGGCACAGCGTCAAAATAATGTTTTCTTCCCGGCTTCGATCGGGCAATTGAGCGTTTTTCGCTTTCATAATGTTGGATGAGATTAAGCGTTTTCATTGAGGCTCTCACGGATTGGCAGAGTCGTCTAATGAAAAATGGTCAATCTTTGACGGCTGGCACAGTTTATTTGATGGCCCAATCCACCAGTGACCGATGCCAGATGAACTCAATGAATCGCTGCAGGAGTCTTTCGTAGTAGATCAACAGCGGCTGCAGAGGTTTTGGCCAGCGTTCGAGGTTTAACACGAATGTGTGGGTGGTTTGCATCGGCAATAACTCTTCCAGTACCTCGGTTTTTTTCATCGCTTCGATGTATTCCTCTGGCACGATATCCATCTCGTCATAGGCTGTGAGCAAATAGTCAAGATACTCCCGGGTGGGTTTCAAATCCTCAAGAATTCGCGTAGTGCGGTAGTAGTAAAAGGTGATGCCATTGGTTTCCGCATAGGCCTTTTCGTGCACCTTCAATACCGCTTCGCCTTCGAAGTAATCCATGCGTTTCGCGTCAGTTGCCAGAATCAGGTAAACGCGCCCGTAGACGGTTCCGCCAGGGCAGTGATCGGCCGACGCGTAACCGTGTTGATGGTAGAAACCGGGTTGGCTGAATTCCAGTGAGGCGTCGGCCAGAGCGTGGTCGAAGGAATCAAATACGTGGATTTTTCGTTCCTCAAGCACGCTATCGTCAAGATTGGCACCAAAGGCAAAGTAGTAGACTTTATGATCCGGTCCCGGCCTGAAGATGCGAACCAGGTTTGCCCACTCAGACCCCAGGTACCACAGGATTGCTTTCAGCACCCAATAACCTCTAAAAAAACGTTGATACTTTTTACCGCTGCATGCCGTAAAGTAGGAGAAGCTTTAGCGGCATCGCAACGATAGGTCAATGTAGCAAGGCTTGGCAAGCGTAAAGCCGTCGTGGTCGGCAAGTCTGCATCACATCTGATGTTTGAAGCGCCTGTGATAATTCAAGAATACTGTGGTCTGAACGATATATCAGGTTAATCAAAAAGGATGCGAAATTTCGTGTTAGGACAACTCTCGATTCGATTCAAGCTGCTGGCAGTGACTACCTTGCTGTCCCTGCTGGTTATTGGGCTAGCCGGATACTTTGGCGTTTATCAGGACTATAAGCAAAACCAGACTGCACAGTATCTGACCAGGGCTAACGAAATGTCCGATCACCTGCTGTACGCGGCCAGCCGGCAGGCGCTTGAGCGCGGTATCACCAACACCTTGCTGTCACGTTTTTATACCAGTGGGCAGTCCGATCAAAACCTGTTTAACAATATTCAGACGCAACGGGGTCTGGCGCGAGAAGCCTTTGAAAAAGGCCTGGCGATTGCCGACGAGCTGGCAAACCATCCCATAGCGACCGAGCAATATATGGGTGCTCGCGCCGCACTCATCGAAGCCAAACAACTAGCTGAGCAATATCGAGCACGCTTTGACGGTTTAATAGCCGGTAGCGGTGAGCGCATCGAACAGAGAGAGTGGTTGGGCGTCATGACCAGTTTGATAACACGTGGCGCCGACCTGCGAGTGATCGCGTTTTCACTGCGCAACTCCGGTGGCCGTGTTTCCGAACTTAACCAGAATTTCAAACAGGCAATCTGGCTGGCATCAGAACATGCCGGCCTCGAACGCGCGATTATGGGTCAGGCCATTGCCTCGCAAAAACCGGTACCGGCCGCCAATCAGGAGCGGCTGTCGCGACTGCGTGCCATTGTTGATCTTGAACTCGGCAACATCATTAAATTTTCCGAAACCTATGGCATAGACCTGGACGCTGCCGATGCACCTTATGTGAACGCTATCCAGGCCGCTGTGGAAACCATGCGGCAGACTTTTCTGCTTGAGTTTGAAGAGACGCGAACGTCCGTTTATGCAGTAAAAGATTCAGGAAGTTACCCTATTGAGGCTGGAGAATGGCTGCAGCGTTCCACCGCAGGCATCGAATCCATTCTCGCCATCAATGACGAAGTTAGTGCCTACGCTGCCTTTCTCGCCGAAGGCGTTGGCAGTCGCGCGGTGACCTTGCTGTGGATCAGCGTTGTGCTGACCCTGTTGGCGATTCTGTTGGCCCTGGTCGGCGTGCTGGTCGTGCTGCAAGTGTCACGACGTATCAATAATTTTGAGCAGGTCTTTGGGCAGGCCTCGGCAGACAAGGACCTGACTTTGCGCTTGCAGAGCGAGCGTGACGAACTCGGCCGCATGGCCGATGCCTACAATCGCTTTTCACAAGGCATTGAGGGTGTGTTGACGCAAACCATGGAATCCATCGTCGAGGTAACCGATTCGGCGACTACGATGGGGGAGGTTGCCGAGGCCACACAGGCCGGTATCGCCATGCAGCAGACTGCCACCGATGAAGTCACCAGCGAGGTGGACGGTATGGCGAAGCGTATCAACGAGGTCGCTGAGCAGTCGGAAAAAGCTTCGCATGCCGCCAACGATGCCAATGCAGCTGCCAACCGCGGTTCCGAGGTGACGCAGCAGACCATATCGGCGATCAAAATTCTTGCTGAAAATATCGACCAGTCAACCCGCGAGATCAACGAACTACAAAGCCAAAACCAGGAGATTGGTGGCATTGTCTCGGTGATTCGCAGCATAGCCGAGCAAACCAATTTGCTGGCACTGAATGCCGCAATTGAGGCGGCCAGGGCTGGTGAGGCCGGGCGTGGTTTTGCCGTTGTCGCCGATGAAGTGCGCAATCTCGCCAGTCGAACCCAGGAATCAACCGCAGAAATTGAGAGCATTATCGAACGCCTGACAAGCTCCACGCAGAATGTGGTCGCGGTTATGGAACGCAGTAAACAACACATGGAAGAGAGCGTGACGCTCAGTGATGAGACCGGCAATGCACTGGAGCTGATTAATACCACGGTAAACGAAATCACCGAGATCAATCAAAAGATTGCTGATCTGACGCGAGAGCAAGCCTCGGTGTCGAGCATGATTAGCCAGAATCTGCGCATGAATATCCACCAGTTTTCCGATCTCTCCAATCGCTCGGCGACACAAACCGGTAACGCCGGTGTTGACCTGGTAAATTCAGTGTCCGATCTGCGCGAGGCACTATCGCAGTACACCATCGGCAACAGTTCAATATTGTTACTGCAGACCGCAAAAAATGCGCATCTTTCCTGGAAGAATAAAATCGAGGATTTTCTCGACGGCAAGCTAACCTTAACTGCCGAGCAGGCGGTGTCGCATGAAGCCTGTGATCTGGGGCGCTGGTATTACTCGGAAGAAGCCAGGCCGTATTACGAATATGATGAAATGAAGGCCATTGAAGCACCGCACAAGGCTCTGCATGCAACGATCCGACAGGTCATTGATGCGAAGAACGCCGGTGACATGCAGCGTGCCAGTGAACTGAAAGCCAGCATCGATATTCAATCTCGCATCGTGGTGAAGATGATAGAAGCCCTCGAGGTCCGCTTCGGTTTGAAACGTCGGACGCCGAAACGACTGATCGACCAGGAAGCAGTTTCCGACGAAGCGGTCGACGACCTGCTTTTTTAGCGCTCGAGCAGGACTTTCAGCTGTTGCAGGTCCCGGTTATTTTGCCAACGCTGCCTGAACAGCGCGCTCCAATGAGCTGTTTGTCGGTCTGGTCATGGAGTCATAATGACTCACCGATTTTCCGTCACGACCGATCAGGTACTTGTTGAAGTTCCACCCGGGCTCGGCACCGGTTGCCGCTTTCAATTGTTT
>JAAUXZ010109398.1_pt1 | contig 26714 bp, 21 predicted proteins | sample 7278131 | NCBI WGS metagenome assembly JAAUXZ01 (sample SAMN14350119, study PRJNA611818) | marine sediment metagenome | isolation source: surface marine sediment (3m) | place: French Polynesia: Moorea | collected 2018-08 | reverse complement strand
CAGCATCCTGTGGTTCGCCGTGCTCTGGTGGTTGATCAGCCATGGTTCCCTGGAATCATGGCTGATTGGCGTGCCTGCTGTAGCCGCCGCCGTTTGGACCAACCGACGCCTGAAACGCTCGGATAAACAGCCCTTGTCGCTGCCGGGATTATTGCGTTTCATCCCTTTTTTTCTCTGGGAGTCGCTACGTGGCGGCACCGATGTGGCGCTGCGCACCCTGGCACCTCGGTTGCGCATCCGCGCCGGGTTTCTGAGCTATCACTGCAATCTCGATCAACCCGCATCCCGGATCTTGTTTGCCTACTGTGTGAGTCTGCTACCAGGGACCCTGGCGGCGGATCTGCAGGATGGCTTGCTGGAGGTACACGTCCTCGACCTGGACGCGAATCACCGGGCGGCGCTGGGGAGGTTGGAATCGGCCATCGAACAGATCTTCCAAACACCGGGAGGAACCTGCCAATGAGCCTGCTCTCCCTCGCGTTGCTATTGTTGATTTTGAGCTTGGGGCTCGGTCTGCTACGGGTGTTCATCGGTCCCAGCGTCGAGGATCGCATGCTCTCCGTCCAGTTGATGGGTACCAGCGGTGTGGCCCTGTTGCTGCTGCTGGGCTTTCTAGTGGATTCACCCGCCACGATTGACGTGGCCCTGGTGCTCGCTCTGCTCGCAGCGGTATCCGTGGCGGCCCTGACCCGGCGGGAATCGAACATGGAGAAAGAGGATGACTGAGATCCTCGCCGCACTCCTCGTTACACTGGGCCTGGCCTTCTTCATTGCCGGCAGCATCGGCCTGTTGCGCCTGCCAGACCTATACTCCCGCCTCCACGCCCTGACCAAGGCGGACAATGTCGGTCTCGGCCTGCTGGTGATGGGCCTGGCATTGCTAACCGATGATCCCTTCATCGCCCTCAAGCTGGTGTTGATCTGGCTGTTGGTCATGGCCGCCAGTTCTGCCAGTGCTCATCTGATTGCCCAGCGCGCGCGCCGGCGGGAGCGAGGCACATGACCGATGTCGTCTGGGGCCTGTTGGACCTGCTGCTGATCCTCGCGCTGCTGGCCCTGGCATGGGGCAGCCTGAACAGCCGCAACCTGCAGCGCGCGGTGATTTACTTCATTGGCTTCGGCCTGCTGCTCGCCCTGGTCTGGGTGCGGCTGCGCGCCCCGGACATCGCCCTGGCAGAGGCGGCCATCGGCGCCGGCCTGACCGGGGCCTTGCTACTGGCGGCACTGCGCGATGCATCGCACAGCCCAGACCATACGGATCGCCCCGACAGGGCATGGCGCCTCAATCCGGTTCCGACCCTGCTCAGCCTCGGCCTCGCTGTCGCCCTGGGTCTGGCCTATCTGCAGGCCCTGGAGATCGCCGATCCGCAGCGTCTTGCGGTAGCGGTGTTCAGCCATCTCGAGCAGAGTGGTGTGAGCAATCCCGTCACCGCCGTGTTATTGAACTTCCGCGCCTACGACACCCTGCTTGAGCTGGCGGTTCTGCTGACCGCGCTTCTCGGAATAATGGCGCTGGGCCAGGCGCGACCCGCCTATGCCCAGGCAGGGCCCGTGCTCGCGGGTTTGGTGCAATGGCTCACACCCCTGCTGATACTGGTCAGCGCTTATCTGTTGTGGATCGGCGCCCATGCCCCGGGGGGCGCGTTCCAGGCCGGGGCCTTACTCGCCGGGGCCGGCGTCCTGTTGCGCCTCGCCGGCTTTCCCGACAGTCACTTCCCTGCGGCCTTGATCTTGCGCGGTATGGTGATTGCGGGTGTTAGCCTTTTTCTCGCCGTCGGCCTGGTCTTGATGCTCGTGGGCCGGGGTTTTCTCGACTACCCACCGGCCTGGGCGGGCGGCCTGATCCTGCTCATCGAGACCGCCGCCACCCTGGGCATCGCCGCGACCCTGATGCTCGCCTTCCTGGGCGGTAGACCTGCGGCCTGGAGCCTGGACACCTCCACGACTGGACGGATTCAGGCCGCAGACATGGTTCGGCATAACACTGGGGACAATCCATGATATTGGACACCCAACTCCTTTACGGACTGGTGGGAATCTTCCTCTTCAGTCTGGGTCTGAGCAGCGCCTTTGCGAGCAGCGCCCTGCTGCGTCGCATACTGGCGATCAATGTAGCGGGGGCCGGTCTGTTCCTCCTGCTGATCGCGGTAGCCTATCGCGGCCCTGAGATTAACCCCGACCCCCTGCCCCACGCCCTGGTGTTGACCGGTATCGTGGTGGCCTTCAGTGCAACCGCCCTGGCCTTGGCCTTGGTGAAGCGCCTGCGGGAGACGGACGATGACTGACAGTCTGGTCTGGAGCATAGCCCTGCCCTTGAGCGGCGCCATCCTTAGCGTTCTCCTGCCCCGTGCGGCGAACGGCATCGGACTGGCTAGCGTGCTCGGCTCCCTGGCCGCGGCACTGGCCGTGATCTGGACGGTTGCCGACCAGGGTCCACTGACCTACGCCATCGGCGGCTGGACCCCGGGCCTGGGCATCGCTCTGAGGGCGGATGGCCTGAGTGCCCTGTTGTTGCTGCTGAGCGCTCTGGTGGCAGTGGCTGCCAGCGTCTACGCTACCGCCTATTTCCGTCAGGCTGAACAGAGGCAGCGCTTCTGGACCCTCTGGTTGCTGCTGCTGAGTGCCCTGCATGCGCTGTTTCTGGCGGCGGATCTGTTCAACCTCTATGTCACTCTGGAGCTCTTGGGGCTCTCGGCGGCGGCCCTCACCGCGCTGAGCGGTCAGCGTGAGGCCCTCGAAGCGGCGCTCCGCTACCTGCTGCTGGGTCTGCTCGGTTCCCTGGCCTTCCTTGCCGGCGTGGCCCTGCTCTATACCGGTTATGGCAGCCTGGACATTTCGACCCTCACGCATCGCCTGAGCCCCGGCCTGACCGGTTGGAGCGCGGCCGCCCTGATGACCAGCGGACTGCTGATCAAGACTGCGCTGTTTCCCCTGCATTTCTGGCTGCCGCCGGCCCACGCCAACGCCCCTGCCCCGGTCAGTGCGATACTCTCGGCCCTGGTGGTGAAGGCGGCCTTCTACCTTGTCCTGCGTCTCTGGCTGGAACCATTCGCGTCGCTCTCTACCCCGGAATTGGTGCAGATGTTGGGCGTGTTGGGGGCGATCGCGGTGATCTGGGGCTCCTGGCAGGCCCTGCAGGCCGAAAGGCTCAAGCTGCTCGCCGCCTACTCGACTCTGGCCCAGATCGGCTATCTGTTCCTTTTCCTGCCGTTAATCCTGGAGACGTCCGACGAGACGCTGCGCCACGCGGCCCTCGGCGGCCTGCTGTTGATGGCCCTGACCCACGGCCTGGCCAAGAGTGCCCTGTTCCTCGCCGCCGGGGTAGTGCAGCAGCATGCGGGCCATGACCGCATCGCCGAATTACGCGGTACCGCCCAGGCCCTGCCCGCCACTACCTTTACCCTGGCCCTGGCCGGGGTGGCCCTGATCGGCCTGCCTCCGAGCGGTGCCTTTCTGGGCAAATGGCAACTGATCGCCGGTGCCCTGCAGGCCGAGCTTTGGTGGATGCTCGGGGTGGTGCTGGCGGGTTCCTTGCTCGCCGCGGGCTACGTGTTCCGCCTCTTGGGTCATGCCTTCGGTCAGGCCCGCTACCCTGCGCGTTCCCTGAGTATCGGCCGCCAAGAGATCCCCGCCTTGGGCCTGGGGCTGGCGGCCACGCTGCTGCTCGGCCTCTTTTCAGCGCCGGTCTGGTCATTGTTGGCGGGCCTGGCGCCTGCTGGAGGGCTGAATCCATGAGCTTCGATGCCTGGTTGCCCGCCCTGATCGTCCTCAGCTCCCTGCTCCCGGGAGTGCTGATTTTCACCCTGCGCGAGGGCAGTCATCGTCTGCGGACCAGTCTCAACCTGGGCGGGGCGCTGCTCAAGCTCTTACTGGTGGGGATCATGATCTGGGGGGTGTTTCACGAACACGTCTACGAGAGCCGTTGGAGCCTGGCCCCCGGACTCGATCTGGTATTACACGCAGATGCCCTGTCGGTGCTCTTCGTCAGCCTCTCTACTCTGCTCTGGTTAGTGACCACCGTCTACGCCATCGGCTACCTGGAGACCTCTCCCCATCGCAGCCGTTTCTTCGGCTTTTTCAGCCTCTGCGTGACCGCCACTGTGGGACTGGCCCTGGCCGGCAATCTCTTCACCTTCGTCATCTTCTATGAATTACTGACCCTGGCCACCTATCCTCTGGTGGCCCATCGCGGCACCCCGGAGACCATCCGTGGCGCGCGCATCTACCTCAAATACACCCTCAGCGGCGGAGTCCTGCTCTTGTTCGGTGTGATCTGGCTGCAGGTGCTGGCCGGACCCATCGCCTTCGTTCAGGGCGGTATCCTCTCCGACCTGCCCGCCGAATTACATCCTCAACTGGGCTGGATCTTTCTGTTAATGATCCTCGGCCTGGGGGTCAAGGCGGCCATCGTACCCCTGCACGGCTGGTTGCCCCAGGCGATGGTGGCACCGGCGCCGGTCAGCGCCCTGCTGCACGCGGTGGCGGTGGTCAAGGCCGGCGCCTTCGGCATCGTGCGGGTGGTCTACGATGTCTACGGGGTCGAATTCGCCGCCGAACTGGGGCTACTCACCAGCCTCGGCCTGGCCGCCGCCGTCACCATCGTCTACGGATCGGTGCGCGCCTTGAGCCAGGACAACCTGAAGAAACGCCTGGCCTACTCCACCGTTAGCCAGGTCTCCTACATCGCCCTCGGCACCGCCATCCTGGGTCCGATCGCCACCATCGGCGGGGTGGTGCACCTGGTGCACCAGGGGGTGATGAAGATCACCCTGTTCTTCGCCGCCGGCAACTACGCGGAGACCCTGGGGATCCACAAGGTGAGCGAGATGGACGGCGTCGGCCGGCGCATGCCGGGTACCACCCTGGCCTTCAGTATCGGCGCCCTCGGGATGATCGGGGTGCCGCCGGTGGCGGGCTTCGTCAGCAAATGGTATCTGGGTCTGGGCGCGGTGGAGGCGGGCCTGGCGAGCTGGGTGCTGCCGGTGCTGGTGGCCAGCAGCCTGCTCAACGCTGCCTACTTCCTGCCCATCCTCTACCGGGCCTGGTTCCGAACCTCGGCGTCTGATTGGCCGCACGAACAGATCCCCGCACGCCGCCTGGAGACCCACGGCTCCCTGCTCTGGCCGCCAGTGATGACCGCTTTGTTGGCCCTGGCGGCCGGATTGTTCGCCGCCGCCCCCTATAGTCCCCTGGAGTGGGCGGAGTTGATCGCCGCCCGGGAGTATCGCCAGTGAACGGGCTGCTGATACTGAGCTGGCTGATTCCCCTGGGCGCCGCCCTGCTCTCCCTGGGGCGACGGGGTCGCTGGTTGCCGGCGCTGGCCGCCCTCCCGGCCCTGCTGACGGCCTGGCTGCTGCCCGTCGGCGCTCACCTCGACGTCCCCTGGTTGCTGCTCGGCGCCCACTTCGAACTCGATCCCAGCGGCCGGATCTTCCTGCTGTTCAGCGCCCTGCTGTGGCTGTTCGCCGGGTCACAGGCGGCCCTGTCATTCCCTAGGGATTCTCGTGCAGGGCGTTTTCGGGTTTATTTCCTGCTCGCCATGGCGGGCAATTTCTGGCTGATCCTCGCCGCCGACATGGTCAATTTCTATCTGGGCTTTTCCCTCATGGGACTCGCCGCCTATGGGTTGGTGGTGCACGACGCCAAGCCCGCCTCCCTGCATGCCGGCCGAATCTACCTGGCCATGACCCTGGCGTCGGAGGCCGCCCTGTTCGCCGCCCTGCTGCTGATCTTCCGTCATACCGGCTCACTCTCGCCCCTGCCCGCTCAGCTCGTCGGACTCGATGACTGGGCAATCGGTTTACTCATCTTCGGTCTGGGGATCAAGGCTGGCCTGCTGCTGTTGCACGTCTGGCTGCCCCTGGCTCATCCGGCGGCGCCGGCGCCGGCCAGCGCGGTGCTCAGCGGCTGTATGATCAAGGCAGCCCTGCTCGGCTGGCTGCGCTTCCTGCCCCTGGGACAGGAGGCCCTGCCGGGCTGGGGACAGCTGTTGCTCTTGCTGGGGGCGGCGACCGTTGTCTATGCCCTGCTGGTAGGTCTGCTGCAAACCCATCCGAAGGTGCTGCTCGCCTACTCCAGTGTCAGCAAGATGGGACTGATGAGCGCCATCCTGGGTCTGGCCCTGCTGGAGCCCGCGTTGAGCCCGGCGCTGCTCAGCGCCCTGCTGATCACGGCTGCACACCACGGCCTGGCCAAGGGGGCCCTGTTCATGGGTGTCGGTGTGGCTCATGCCGGTACCGCCCGCTGGGTACTGCCGGCCCTGGCCATACCCGCTCTGGCGCTGGCGGCGGCACCCTTCACCAGCGGGGCCTTGGCCAAGCAGCTACTGGAGCCTCCATTGGCCCAGCTGGAAGACACCTGGGCCGGCGGACTGCCTGTCTTCCTGGCCCTCACCAGCCTGGGCACCGGCCTGCTGATGGCACGATTCATGATGCTGATGAGCACCCAGGCATCCCCAAAAACAGCCACGGCCATACCGATCGCCTTACCCTGGCTTCTGCTACTCGGAGCCATCCTGAGCTTCCCGCTGTGGACGCAGGCCGAATTGCCGCCGTTGTCCAGTAGTTGGCCCCTGGCAGCGGCCGCACTGTTGGTGCTGGGCATGCGGATCTGGCGTCCGGCATGGGGAACACGCCTGTCGGGTTGTGTCCCGGCGGGTGATATCCTGGTGCCGACGCTCAGGCTGAGTCATGCCGCGGGCCGCAGGCTCGAACAGGCCTTTGTCTGGTTGTCGGCATGGCTAACGAACCGCACCTGGAGTTCGCTGACCCACCCTTCGATGGCGAAGCTAAAGCCTGCACAAATCGAAACGCTCCTCGGCAAATGGCCGGTCGCGGGGTTATCGCTCCTGCTGATCGGCGGCACTCTGTATCTCTTGCTCTGGGGAGCGCAATGAGTGTCGCCTGGACACTGCTGAGTATCCTCTCACCACTCCTGCTCAGCGCCTTACCAACGAGGCGCTTCGCAGCCTGGGTCATGGTGCTGGCTGCCTTGCCGGCGCTGTTGCTGGCAATCGCCTATCCGGTCGAACAGGTCCATCTGGAATGGTTGATGTTGGGGGTGCGCCTGGGCCTGGATGACACCGGCCGGGGATTTCTCGGCGCCTCCGCTCTGGTCTGGCTTCTCAGTGGGGCTTATGCTGCAAGTCAACCAGGGATGCCGTCCGATGGATCAAGATTTCGTCTGTTCTTCCTGCTGGCGATGTCCGGCAACTTCACTCTCATCCTGGCACAGGACATGCTCACCTTCTACCTGGGTTTCACCCTCATGGGACTGTCCGCCTATGGACTGGTGGCCCATCACCGAGGCGAGGCGGCGCAGCGCGCGGGGCGCAGTTATCTGATCTGGACCTTGTGTGGCGAGCTGTTGCTGTTCAGTGCCCTGCTCCTGTTGGTAGCGCAGACCGGTGAGACCGATTTCGCCAGCTTGCGTGGCCTCGACTCACCGCCGCTGGCGGCAGGGTTGCTGATCCTGGGTTTCGGCATCAAACTGGCCTTACCCGGCCTGCATTTCTGGTTACCCGCCAGTTATGCCGCGGCCCCGGCTGCGGCCGCTGCAGTGTTGAGCGGCCCCATGATCAGTACCGGCCTGCTCGGCTGGCTGCGCTTTCTCCCACCTGGCCAGACGACCTCACTGCCTTGGCAGGAAGGCCTGATCCTCATCGGCCTGCTGGGCCTGGTCCTGGGAGTTGGCTTGGGTCTGCTGCAACATGAGCCGAAGCGGGTGTTGGCCTACTCCAGCATCGGCAAGATGGGTCTGTTGGTGAGTGGCTACGGTGTCCTACTCGCCGATCCGGCCAGCGCCCCCTGGCTGACACCTGCCCTGGTGCTCTTCACCCTGCACCACCTGTTGGTGAAGAGCGCCCTGTTTCTCGGTCTGGACCTGCACGCAAGGGGCCGGGCACAAGGCTGGGTCTGGTTCGGTCTTGGCCTGCTCGGCCTGGCCCTGATCGGCGCGCCATTCACCAGTGGCGCCCTGGCCAAGGCGGGGATACTGGCCGCGCTGCCATCCCATTCTGAATGGTTCGGCCTTTGGCTGTCTATGGCCTCCACCGGCACCACCCTGTTGATGGGGCGCTTGGCGTATCTGCTGAGAAAACGGCAAGGCACGCCGATCAGTAGCGGCTGGCAGGCTTGGATGGCCTGGGCACTGGGGGTCGTCAGTGTCCTCGCCTTTCCCTACCTGCTGGCGACGCCTTTCAGTGACTTGAGCGGTGGGCTACCGCTGCTTCTGGGCGTGCTGCTGAGCTGGCTGATGTGGCGCTATCGGCCACAGGGTTGGACATGGCCTGCACGCGTATTCGCTCTCCGGATACCCGGGCACTCGCTCGACGACCGATGGTTCGCATTGAAGAGATTGGCGCAAGGTTACGCGGGATCGACGCAGATCCGCGACTGGTTTTATGCATCGTGGCACCATTCTGTGCAGCTGTTGAAACCGACTGCTTCGCCACACAAAGGCGAGACTTGGAGCCGTACGGGCCCGCTCTGGCTGAGCCTGATCGGTCTGCTGTGGTTGGCGATGGTACTGGGGCACTGAATTGAACCGCAACACAGGAGAAAAACATGAAACGCTTCAAGAACATCCTCTATCACGCCGATGGCGACAAACCCTCAGGCGAATCACTGAATAGAGCCGTTTCCTTGGCAAAGTCCAATGACGCGCGACTCACCGTGATCGATGTCATCGAAGAGGCCGATCTGGCCGACGATGTCCAGCAGCGTTATCAGCTCAACCTGCAGGACATGCTGCGTCAGCGCCGACTCGAACAGCTGCATGCATTGCTCGAACCCCACCAAGGCAGCGGCCTCGACATACAGACCGAGGTCATCACGGGCACCCCATTCATCGAACTTATCCTCCACATACAACACAACGCTCACGACCTGTTGATCAAGGCGCCGCACCCGCCCGAGGGCCTCACCCAAAGATTGTTTTACGGCAGCTTCGACCTGCATCTGTTGCGCAAGTGTCCCTGCCCGGTGTGGATAGACCGGCCGGAAAGCGCCCATCCTTATCGGCATATCCTGGCAGCCGTGGACCCCATGGATGCGGCATGCAATGGCCTGAACCGCCTGATCCTGGACCTGGCCAGCTCGCTGGCCGAACGGGAATCCGCTCAGCTCCATGTGGTGCATGCCTGGGAGATGCCCGGCGAGAGTATGCTGAGATCCGGCCGTGCACGCATCTCAATCACCGAGGTGGAAAGACTGTTGGCCGAGACCGAACAGACTCACCGACAACGCCTTGATGACCTGCTACGCCATTATGACCTGAGCAGTGAGGATTCGCGGATCAGCCTGGTAAAACAGAGTGCGGCCAAGGCCATCACTTCATTGGCGCGCGAGCTGAATGCCGACCTCATCGTCATGGGCACAGTCGGGCGTACCGGCCTGCCCGGTCTGATTATCGGCAATACGGCAGAAGATATACTGCAGACCACCCAGGCATCGGTACTGGCGGTCAAGCCGGATGGATTTGTTTCACCGGTCAGCATGCCCTAAGCTGGCGTCATGACCAATCTGAACCTGAAGCATCTGCGCTATTTCTGGGCCGTAGCCAGTCACGGTTCGATCGCGCGTGCTTCCGAGATCCTGCACCTGACCCCGCAGACCATCAGCGGTCAGCTCAGGGAGTTGGAACAACAGTTCGACACCAAGCTGTTCAAAAAGGCCGGACGCAACCTGGTGCTGACCGACACCGGCCGTTCGGTGTTCAATTATGCGGACGAGATCTTCCGTCTGAGCAATGAACTGCAGGACGTGCTGGCCGGCCGCAGCCCGGTTGCCCAGCAAACCCTCAAGGTGGGGATCGCCATGGTGGTACCCAAACTGCTGGCCTACCGCATCCTGGAACCGGTGCTCAGCCTTGAAGAACCGGTGTTGTTGACCTGCTACGAGGCCCCGTTCGTGGACCTGATGGCGGATCTCTCGGTGCACAAACTCGACATCGTGTTGGCCGACAGCCCGCTCAGTCCAACCCTGAACATCCGCGCCTACAATCATCTGTTGGGTGAATCGGGGATCAGTTTCTATGCCCGGGAGTCAGAGGCAAAGACCTACCGTGATGGGTTTCCTCAATGTCTCGAGGGCGCTCCCATGCTAATGCCGACCAACAGCAGCGCCCTGAGACGCTCTCTGGAACTCTGGTTCGAGCGGATCGAGGTGCATCCCTGCATGGTTGCGGAATTCGAGGACCGGGCATTGATGAAGGCCTTCGGCGAGGCGGCTGCCGGCATCTTCACCACACCGACCACGGTGGAGGCGGATGTGCTCGACAAGTACTCGGTCACCGTGATCGGGCGCACCGATGAGGTTACCGAACGGTTCTTTGCGATCTCTGCGGAACGCAAGATCAAGCATCCCGCCATCTCAGCGATTACCGAAGCAGCGCGGCTGGATCTGTTCTCCTGATGGCGTCCAGTCCGCATTCCTCACCAGGATCACGGGAGCAGGCGCAGGATTCGTGTTCGTAAGCGCTGCTCTGGAGCGAAAAGCGTTGTAATAGCTACGGTTTTAGTGAAGCGCAAGCATGTGGATATGAAGACTGACCTGCAACGAGACAGGCCTGCTTGATGTTTCATCAACCTGGCATTGTTGCAAAGTGCCAATGCATTATCAGATTTCTACACCGCCCGGTGAGAATTGCGGGTCAGCTAATCCGGTTCGACAGGAAGATCCTCGAGCAGCTGCATGATGCCTTGCATGTCATAGTTGGATGCCAGGTCGGCCAAGCGATCCGCCAAAGGTCCACAGGCTTCATCGAGGCGACGCAGTTTGGCGATTCCAGCCTCGATTTCCGACAAGGCATTGATTTCGGCCGCATGGCCTAACCGCTCGACGAACGTTTTGGCAAGGCGGCAATCACTGATCACATCTGGCAACCGGGGGGGCTCACTCGGTGAGGTCGAAGTCTGTTCGGTAAACTCCACCGCCAGATGCCGTTTGATCGCTGCGCAGACCTTGTCGAACAAAAACGGCTTGCTCAAATAGTCATCGAAGCCCGCCTCCAGATAGTAATCTGCGTGCCGCAGCAAGCCGGAAGCCGTGATAGCGATACAGATCAGCTTCCTTTTCGGCCAGCGCTGACGGATCGTTTTCAGCGCCGCCATGCCATCCATCACAGGCATCCGAATGTCCATGAAGACGATGTCGTAGTCAGCCTGCTCGAACTTGAGCAAGGCCTCTTTGCCAGTACTCGCCTGGGTGGTCTGCATACCCGCGCTGACCAGTAGTTGGGAGAGCACTTCCCGGTTGTCTTTGACATCGTCCACCACCAGTACACGCAGCTGCTGGTGTGGAGACAGCATGATATGACGGACAGTTGCTGAAGGTGATTCCGCCTCTGCGGACGCTACTGCGGGCAATTCCAATTCGAAATGAAACAGAGAACCCTCACCCAGGTTCGTGTTCAGATCCAGCTGACCACCCATCAGCTGAATCTGCCGCATGGAGATCACCAGGCCCACTCCCGTCCCACCCTTGACCTTGCCGGCTTCAGCCTGCTGGAAGGGCTGGAATAGCAACTCCCTCGCCTCTTCCGAGATGCCAGGCCCAGTATCCTCTACTTCGAAGCGATATTGCTGACCGCGCTGCGATACTCCCAGGCGGATCTGACCCTGGTCGGTGAATTTGACCGCATTGCCTAGCAGATTGATCAGTACTTGCCGCAACTTGCGATCATCGCCGAAGACCAGTGTCTGCTGTATCGCATAGTCGTCCTGCCAGGCCAATTGTTTTTGTTCGCAGCGGATTTTGGTCATTTCCGCCACCTCATCCAACAACCCGCGAAGATCGAAACCCCGGGGCTGAATTTCCATGGCCCCCGCCTCGATTTTGGACAGATCCAAGATCTCGTCGATCAGGCTGATCAAGTGGTTGCCGGCGGAGCGGATAGCCCTTAAAGGCTGGAGGTACCGTCTGGGTAAGCGGGCATCGTTTTCCAGCACCTGGGTATAGCCGAGTACCGCGTTCATCGGAGTACGGATTTCGTGAGACATATTGGCCAGGAAAACCGACTTGGCGCGGTTGGCGCTTTCCGCCTGGTCTTTGGCGATACGCAGGGACAATTCAGCCGCCTGGCGGGCGGTTACATCACGAATGATACCGACAAAGACTTGCTTACCCCCCGTACGGGCTTCACCCACGGAGAGCTCCAGAGGGAAGGTCGAACCGTCCTTACGCCGCCCTTCCACCTCACGCCCGATGCCGATGATGCGTCGATTGCCAGTTTCACGATAGCGGGATAGATAGTGGTCGTGTTCTTGACGGTAGGGCGCGGGCATCAACATATGCACATTGTTGCCCAGTACCTCGGCAGCCACATAGCCAAAAAGCCTCTCACAAGCCGGATTGAATTCCTGAACGCTGCCTTGCGCATCAATGATGATGACACCGTCAACCGCTGTTTCGATTAGCGCCTTAAGGCGCTTTTCCCGGTCTTCGAGAGAACGGGCGGATTTACGATAGGCCATTATGAGGAATGCCATCACCCATAACACCGCAGTTTCCATCGCCATGTTGTAGAACAGCGTCTGGGTGTCACTCGAGTTGGAAAGAAAGAGATATCTGGCGACCACCAACAGAGTGCCGGTAAAGGCCAGCAGCGGCGGTGCGAGGTGCCAAGGCAGCCAAAAACTGAGGGAGATCAGCACCACAAAGGGTACCCCGTGAATGACGCCCGGTTCGAAACTGAGATCCACGATCAAGGTGATGATCACCAAGATCAGTGCACCGGTAATAATCGTAGTTTTAAGCATGACAACCCGTCTTTATCAAGCTGAATCCCTTGGGTATGATCCTTGTTGACCCACTGTGGGGCAAGTCTTGATAGGGTTGCCAACCTCCATGCACCCCTGTCGGCACAGTCGTTCATGACAACTTCCAAGGTTGCAGACCATGCAAGATGAAATCGAGACACAACCAGCCAAGATCCTGATCGTCGACGACAGGACCGCCAATCTCGATCTGTTACGGGACATGCTCATGCCTTTGGGCTACAGCATTTTTTTCGCTACCAGCGGCAACCAGGCCCTGAACATTGCCAGTCAGGTACTGCCCGACCTGATCCTGCTCGATGTCATGATGCCTGAGCTTGATGGATTCGCAACCTGCAGGCAACTCAAGGCTGACGATAAATTGCATGAGATCCCGGTGATCTTCGTTACTGCCCGAACCGACATTGAGGATCTGGCAAAAGGGTTCGATGCAGGTGGTGTGGACTATGTGACCAAGCCGGTCAAGCGGCCTGAGGTGCTGGCCCGCATCAAGACTCATCTGCAGATCCGAGCCTTGATCACGCAACAGCAGACCCATCTCGCCGCTTTGGATAAAGCGAACCGGGAACTCGAACTGCTCAATGAGACTAAGGACAAGTTTCTCTCCAATCTCGGGAAAGAGGTAAAATCCGCCGCCAGCCGGTTGGGTGAAGACATGCAAGGAAAGACGCGAGCCGCATCCGACGGGAATGAGCTATTGCGGCTGCTGGAAACGATCCTGGAGTGGCCACGTCTGCAAACCGGTCAAAAACTGGATCTACTGGCAACCCAGATCAGTGATCGGGAACTGGGCAACCTACTGGACAGTCTGCGCGACCTGCGTTTTCTGTCGTTGGCGGAAACCAGGGTGGGAGATGAGGGATTGCAACACCTGTTGGCCCTGCAGGAACTGGAGGAACTGCATCTCGATCACACTGACATCACCGATGACGGATTGGTACTGCTGGAGAGCCTGCCCAATCTGCGCATTCTCGATCTCAAGGGCACCCATATCAGCGATACCGGTCTTGCTCACCTCAGTCGACTCAAACAGCTCAGGGGACTCTATCTGACCCGCACGGGTATCACGGATAATGGACTGGCCCAGCTCAAACCCCTCACCCAGCTGGAAACACTGATTCTCTGGGACACCGAGATCGGTGATCAGGGCCTTCGCCACCTGGACCAGATGCAGCAACTCAAGGAGCTCATCTTGTGGAACACCCGAGTGACCCGAGAGGGCGCGGAGGCACTTCAACGGATATTAACCCACTGTGATGTCAGCACCAGCATGTTTTGACAAGGCAGTCGCTCGCCTGCCAATACCGCTAGCCGAGCTTTCACCGAGGTCGGCGGCTTGAATCTCAGCTTACCCGCCTGGTTAAATTTGGGCTGGTTGCTGCTGGACCTGGCAATCGTGGCAATCCTGATACCTACCGTACTGTTGCAGCGTCGCGAGTCGGGGGCGACCCTGGCCTGGATCATGACCATCCTCCTGGTGCCTTTTCTGGGTCTGTTGGCCTTTTGGCTGTTCGGCACCACCCGGCTTCGTCTACGCCGACGCAAACGCCGGCGTATCGAATCCCAGTTGGCCGGTGAGTTGAAGCGGCTGCAGTCCACCCCCGACTCCGCCCCTCCCGAATTGGCACCCGACTCACTCATCCGACTCGCCCATAAACTCGAAGAGACCGGCCTGCAAGCCGGCAACGCAGTGCAGCTACTGCGAGATGGCCCTACGGCATTTGACAGCCTGGAGGAGGCATTGGATCAGGCACGCCATCATGTACATCTGATCTATTACATCTGGGAGCCGGATCGAACCGGATTACGACTCCGTGATGCCTTGGTCAAGGCGGTAAAACGTGGGATAGAGGTGCGACTGCTGGTAGATGATGTCGGATCCCGCCGCGCCAACCGCAGTTTTTTCGAACCTTTGACAGCCGCCGGCGGTCGGGTAGCGCGTTTTCTGCCACTCAACCCATTGAACCGTCAACTGGCTCTGAACAACCGCAATCACCGCAAGATCCTGGTCATCGACGGCGCCCGCGGCTTTATCGGCAGCATGAACATCGGCGACCTGTACGCCGGGCTGGACAGCCCCTGGCAAGACCTGCACGCCTGCATCGAAGGGCCGGTGGTACGTTCCCTTCAAGAGGTTTTTTGCCAAGACTGGTACCATGCGACTTCCGAGGATCTGGTCAGCCCCGACTATTTGCCGCGTATCCCACACAAAGGTCAGGTGCAGGCCATGTTATTGAGCAGTGGTCCAGCCGATGAACGCTGGCGGGCCATCCACAGCTTTCTCTTTGCGGCCATCAATCTGTCGCGTGAACGGGTCTGGATCGAAACCCCCTACTTTGTTCCCGACCCGCCGATCCTCATGGCGCTCGAAACTGCCGCTCTGCGCGGTGTGGACGTGCGACTGCTACTGCCCGGCCGTTCTGATCACCCGTTGGTGCTGCATGCCGGTCGCTCATTCCTGAATGGTCTACTTGCGGCCGGGGTGCGGGTGTTCGAGCTTCACCATGTCATGACCCATGCAAAAACGGTCACCATTGACGGTTATCTCTCGACACTAGGATCTGCCAACATGGACCAACGCAGCTTCCGACTCAACTTTGAAACCAACCTCTTCTTGTTCGCCCCATCAGTCGCCCAGCGCATGGAATCGGATTTTCTCAACCTCTGCGCCATGGCGAGCGAGATCCGCCTGGAAGACCGGGAGAGAATCTCTCACACCCGTCAATTAACCGAATCGATGTGCCGGTTAGTGGCACCGCTGTTGTAATACCATCCCCATTTCAATCGGCACAACTCCCAGCTAATCAATTTGAGGCAGTTCAGGCATGACTTCACCTACGTGCTGGATCGTTGAATTGCTCGCCCCCCAATCGATGTTCTGTAGAGACCGGACCTGCCGATACTTCGATTTTTTCGAATGCTCAGTCGTTTGAAACCGATACGAATAACAGCAACAAGCAACCTGTGGAACTGTCTGTTATGCCAGAGACATGAAAAACATTGCATTTTCGAAACGTTGAAAAACGGGAGGTCGACATGGCACAGACACTGGATGCAACATCGGTAGATCAGACAATCAGGCCAGAGATTCACAAGTTGAGCAAAGACGCCCCTTACCGCTGGTTGCGTATGGGTTGGCAGGATTTCCGTTCAGCCATGGGACCCAGCCTGAGTCTTGGTCTGCTATTCGTTATTGCAGGTTATGCCATTACCATGGCTAGCTGGAATACTCCTGTACTGGCGATCACGTTCGTCACCGGTTTTCTATTGGTGGCACCAGCACTCTCACTTGGCTTTTACGCCCTGAGCAGGCAGCTCGGCCAAGGCAAGCCAGCCAACTTCAAGTTACTCTTCACCAGTTGGCGAGACTATGGCTGGGCCGTCCTGCTGTTCGGCATTCTCCTGGGTGTCGTCATGGTGGCCTGGGGCAGGCTCACCGGTCTGATCATGGCCGTGGCACTGCCGTCTATCGGGCCGTATAGCAACCTGCTGAGCTTACAAACGCTAGCCACCCCTGAGTTCGTTGTTCTCTACATGAGTGTAGGATTGATACTGGCCGCAATCGTCTTCAGCTTGAGCGTTGTATCAATTCCCATGCTGATGGACCGCAAGGTAGACATCCTGACTGCTGCATACACCAGTGCGCGTGCGGTCAAGCAGAACCCTGGTGTCATGCTGCGCTGGGCCGCAATCATTGCGGTTCTGACCTTTGCAGCAATGGCTGCCGGCTTCATCGGATTGTTGATCAGCATGCCTTTGATCGGCCATGCAAGCTGGCATGCATACCGTGAAACAGTCGCGGCGAGCTGACCTGAAATACAGAAAAATCGTTCCGAGGGGGGGATAGTCCCCCTCTCTTTTCTCAGGGTTAACCTAAGTTTGCCTGACGTTTTGTACGATTCTGTATCATCCGCAATTGCACTGCACTGGTCTATCCGGCTCGTTGATTGAACAACCCATCTGATAAGGGTGATTGCCTAAGATTCAAACTCATGATGCGGACTACCAGATGTCAATGGATTGATCGATGACTCACTGCTTGTGTATTTCGATAGTTCGTGTCAGTGAGTCGAATGAAACAGTCTGGAGTGGCGGACGGCAAGGCGATATCAGCAAGACTACTTCCATTCAATGATCAGGTTTATTGAAGCAGGTGAGGTAGGTGCCGGTTTTTTGAGTCTACGGCACCCAAGGAGGAGTCTTCGCAACCAACCCTGCGTGGAGAATCTCCGCATTGACCCGTGATCCCTCGCCCGGTGTATAACAAGCCCGGGAAATCTCATAATAATACCCGCAATACGATGCTGCTTGCCGGCATATCGAACCTGATCAACGCATCATCTGGGTCGGGTCCCACTGTTTGAAGACCTTGCCACCCTGTTCAACGGCAGTTCCCATGCTCTGGATATTGGCATCCATACGCTGCATGCTTTCGCGCATTTTCACGATGTCGTCCGACATACTGGTCATACTGAGCTGCATGGCGGAGACATCTTTGGCCAAGGATCCGACATGATCCGTCATCCTTGCCATGTTGGAACTCATGTCGTACATCAGTTTTACGAAAGCAAGCGCAAGGAGACCGGCACAGATCCAGATGAAGATTTGTCCTGCTTTACTGTTCACACTCAACCCCTTCAATTTACCGAATTTGATAGATCATGTTTTATGTGGTTTTGTTCTAAAAACAACAACCATCACCCCACACAACAGAGACCTTACTCAGAAAAGAGACATCAGCCTCCAATTGCTTCAAACCGACGACGCAACAAGCATCAGATCAAGAATCAACTTGATCAATCTCGAGAGGCATCTGGCTCAATACATTTTGAGTATTGTGATGACTCTGCACTGCCAGACCGCCCTGTCACATTTGACCTCGGATAGCAGTGCTGGGTGAGACGCTGATCACACCATGTATATTACACTGCCGCGAAACGGTCTTCTCGGGATTGAGGTAAAAAAGATTATCCAATGACGGATCAATACAGTTTTTTTACTGTCTTAATAATCGTAAATCTTTCCTCCCCAAGGAAGACGTTACCCGCTGACTCTAACGAGTACGCGGGTTTTTTTTGTTCCTACAAAAGCAGCTTGGTTACTCCGATTGATCTTTACCTGGCTGATGACGAATGCAGCAGCTGTCAGGTAAATATGCCACTGGCCACGAAAAGCGTCTGCAGCATGCCTAACCCGTACCCGCCATTCACGACCCATTCTGATTCATGTGAGACTAGACCTACACAGTTATCAGTTGAGACCGATACAAGTGTTAACGATTTTCACCTATCATTAGATACGGAAATAACAATAATTTAAGTAATGGAGACAACAATGTATGGGGGGAGAAAAATGATGATATTCCTTACCGCAGTAATATCAACACTGATGGTGTTGGTAATCTTTGACTGATAATCGGTAGTCAGTAGATTATCCGGGGTGGAGTATGCGATTCTCCACCCCGTTGGAATCCGCTATCCACCCGGCTAGAGCCTCCCTGACCAGGAGAGGTTCACAGGGTCTATCCTCTCCCGCAAAACAGGTTTTACTCCTGTTTGCCTCTCTAAAAATGAGCAAAGATCCTTGATGAATTCTCGATGATCCGTATGGACGAGAGAAACCCGCTCTCACCATCCCCCTCTACAGATTGATCCTGATTCTTTTTCACTCGGTGTTGACTATACTGTGGCGAGTTTCCTCTAGCGCAAGGGGTGGTATCATATTGTTTGATAAAAAAATAGCTCATGCTCATGATGAATCGTCAATCTTGACAGGCCGTCACGATCAAAATTGATGTGGGACAACAATCCGTCTAAGTGTTATTCATCGACCCGATCAGGATTGATGTCTCAGAATGAGCCGAGCCCTCCAGTGGTATCCGGACTGCGCCCTACCGATCTGGTATTGCTCGGATTGAATCCACTGTTGGTCTAGCGTTCCGTGGTTTTTTTGCTTTTACCGACACTGGAGGAGTTTTTCAGTGATCTATAAATCAATCTGGTTGACAGCTCTCAGCCTTTTGCTCATGTGCCAAGTCGCGAATGCAGAGACGAAATATGTCACTGACGATCTAAAACTCGCACTTCACGAGATGGAAGGCTCCAAAGGAAAACTCCTGCAGAGGATGCAGAGCGGGACAAAACTGGAGGTCTTGGAAGTCAGCGGCCTTTTCGCCAAGGTACGTACACCGGATGGTACGGTAGGTTGGACGAAAGCAGGCTTCCTCATGAGCGAGATACCTGCCCGCGCCAGACTCCTCGAACTTGAGCAAAAACAGGCTCGATTGGAGAACACCTTGCAGAAGACCCAGGATGAACTCAGTAACAGTAATAAACAGGCCAGTGCCCTACGTGCCGAAAAGATTCAGACCGCTCTGGAACTGGCTGGACATAAAGAGCGACAGAAAAAGGATCGTGATTCGATCGAACAGCTCAAGCAGGACAACAACGAACTGCAGGAGAGAATACAGGCTCTGCAGAAAACTCTACCCGCGGGTCTAAATATCTCCTGGCAGTGGGCCCTGGCAGCCGTAGGCTTCTCACTGGTGATCGGACTATTGGTGGGCCTTGCCCTGTTTGACTGGTACAGTCGCAAGCGACACGGCGGTTATCGTATCTACTGACGCGGACAAGACCTACAGCCGATTGTCATTCAGTATTCGATTGCGTACTTCTTGATACGGTAGAGCAATGTGTCCCGGGACAATCCCAGCAATCTGGCGGCCTTGCTCCGGTTGCCCAGCGCTTTGCTCAAGGCCTGTCTGATCAGATCTGCTTCCAGATCATCAAGACTGATTCCCATTTCTGGCAACAGGAATCCCCCAGCGACGGTCTTGGCCTCAACCCGTGCCTGACGTATCTCGAGCGGCAGGTTTTGCAATTCCACCTGTCTGCCGGAAAAGAGGATCAGCATTCTCTCACAGAGGTTTTTCAGCTCCCTGACATTACCGGGCCACTGATAGCGATTGAGTTGTTTCAGAGCGTCCTTGGAATAATGAGGAGGCTCCAGCTCGTATTCATTCGCCAACTCACGAGTCAACCCGTTCAACATCAATTCGACATCCCCCCGGCGCTCACGCAATGGCGGCAATTCCAAAGGCACGACATAAAGCCGATAGTATAGGTCCCTGCGAAAGGTCCCCTCCTCCACGGCCTTGCCCAGGTCCCGATTGGTTGCGGCAATCACCCGCACATCGACCCGGCGAGTGAGCGGTTGACCCAGCTGTTGGCATTCACCGGTCTCGAGAAAACGTAATAGCTTCGCCTGCACGGCCAAGGGCAACTCACCGATTTCGTCAAGAAATAGCGTACCACCGTTGGCAGCCTGAACCCTACCATGCTCATCATGCACAGCCCCGGTGTAGGCACCCTTGCGATGACCGAACAGTTCACTTTCCGCCAGATGTTCCGGGAGCGCAGCACAATTCACGGTGACGAACGGCCTGTTTTCACGACGGCTGAAGTGGTGCAACGCCTTGGCGAGCAGCTCTTTGCCCGTTCCGCTCTCACCAGTTACCAACACAGTGGCATCGGTGGCGGAAACGATCTTCATAGCGCGAAGTACTGACAGAAATTCAGGTGCTTGTCCTAACATCACGGGTATCCCAGTTATAATTTGTAACGGATTCTAATGGACTTGAGAACGCAAGGAAATACATAGTTGTATGTACATCCGAATACATAACTCTGCCTAAGGCGATACTTCATTGGAATCAGGGATTTCCCGCAGTCATACCGAATATCGAGAACGCCAATCCTCATCCGTCTGCACTGCGGTCTGTCGACTCGAAAACCTCCCGAACTACCTCGAGAAAACGCTTGGCCTGGGGTGAAAGAAACTTCCCACGACGCAAGACGATGCCATAGCTTCGATTTGGAAAATACTCACCCAAAGACAGTTTCACAATACGCTCCTCGCCGGTCAGACAAACATCTGTCACGATCGAGACCCCCAATCCCAGTTCCACATATTTTTTGATGACCTCCCAACCGCCGGCCTCCAGGGTGACCTTGTAACTGGCGTCATGCTGATTAAAGACCAGATCCACCATGCGCCAGGTGCTCAGATGGTGTGGAGGGAGAATCAGCCCGTAGGGACTGATATCGTGCAATGTAACCTGTTCGAGGTCAGCCAGAGGATGATCCAGCGGTGTGATGAGGACCGGGGCGTAATTAACCACCGGCTGATAGTTGATGTCATCCGGCACGTCCAGCATCGAGCCGATGGCCAGATCAGCTTGATCATCCCGCAACATCGCCATGCCGTCCCGACCTGTCACATTATGTAATTTCAGACGAATGCCGGGATACCGCTCGGCAAACCGACGGATAGGCTCTGGGAGGATATACAGGATCGTCGATTCACCCGCCGCAATGTTTAATTCCCCGCTCTCCAGCTTTCCACAGGATGCCGCGAAGGTCTCTTGTAGATTATCCATCCCCTCGACCAAGGGTTGGGCCAGCTTGTAGAGCGCATCCCCTTCCGGCGTCAGTTTGATCTTCGGGCCCCGGCGCTCGAACAGGATGGTGTCCAACTCACGTTCCAACGCCTGAATCTGCAGGGAGACTGTCGGTTGACTCAGATAAAGCCGTTCCGCCGCCTCACTGATGGAACCGTTCTGCGCCGCCCGACAAAAGGCTCTGAGTTGCTTCAGACGATTCTGTTTGTAATGGATTTGCGGTGTGGTCGCCACGAGCCAGTCTCCTGAACCATTGATTTATTCAATAGTAAATCAAATTTTCATTCAACTACTTTAATGATGCCTGGTGGTTTCAGCAGATGACTCAATGGGCCAGATCTGCGTCTGGCTCAGCTGAATCACTCCTCAGACTTCACCCATCGAGGCATGACGGCAACTTCTCCCGGCAGGGCCCTGAAAGGCTCGCAACAGAGATAACCCGGAATCGCTGCCAATTCACCGTCGATAAAAAGCAGCGGTATCCGCTCCCGATCCCAGGGCGGGACCTGCCATTCCTGAAACAGCGTCTTCAAACGCCGATGTCGTTTGGAGCCCGCGACCAGACAACGCTCCCCGCCTTGCCTGAAACGTACTTCGACCCTGGCATGCAGCCACTGCTGCCAAGAGATTCCCGCCGCCGTCGCTTCCAGCACCAAGCGGCCCAAGTCAGACGGTAAGGACAATGACTCAACGCCAGACCAAGGAATCACCTGACATGGATCGTGTGGTGGCTGTGGCCTGAGTAGAAACAGTCCATCTCGAAAACGCCGAACCTCACAATCTCCCCAATGTACCAATGGCGTGGCATCCCGCCTGGCAAGCAGGCATTCATCCTCGATCCGCCTCAGATGTCGGGACCCAGGTAAGGCTCCACCAAGCTCCCTGACCCAGTGGCGCAGCAGACTCCGTCGACGGGCGGGCGACAGGCTTAGCAAGCCTGACACAGACAGCGTCCCCGGCCAAGGACCTCGCACTGACTGCAGATCCTCGGTGGCCTGGTCATTCACCAATCCCTGCAGTTCACCGCTGAGCCGAGCGGAACGGGCAATGGTAGCGGAAGCGGCAGGCCAACGATCCCGAAGCAATGGCATCACCCGCTGGCGGATGAAATTCCGATCGAATCGCTGGTCGCGGTTGCTGGGGTCCTCCACCCAACTCAAGCGATATTGTCGGGCATATTCCTCCACAGCAGCTCGCGGAACATCCAGCAGGGGCCGTGCTAACCAGCCAGGCCCGAACCCGAGCAAGCGGGGCATGGCCGCGAGCCCGGCCGGACCGCTGCCACGCATCAGTTGCAGGAGTAGCGTCTCCGCCTGGTCATCCTGGTGCTGGGCCGTCAACAGCATCTCCCCCTCCTGTATGACGTCGGCCAACGCTGCATAGCGGGCATCCCGGGCCATGGCTTCGAGGCTCTGCCCCTGAGTGGAAATCAGGGTGAGTTCGATCTGTTGATAGGGAATGGAAAGGTCGTAACACAACGCTTTGCAATGAGCTCCCCAGGCGTCCGCATCCGCCTGCAGGCCATGGTGGACATGCAGGGCCTGCAGCTCGCCGGGCAGTCTGTCCCGTACCCCGGCCAGGCAGTGCAACAGCGCCGTAGAATCAAGCCCACCGCTGAATGCCAGATGATAGCGATGCGCAGCAGGCAGGCCCTGCATGATGCTCAACAATCGATTGGAGGTCAGTTTCACTGGTCGGCCCAGCGAATGGGATCAAGTGAGGGCCTGATGACCCTAGTCGCCAGCAAACTGGCCGTACTGCATAAGGCGCTGATAACGGCTATCGAGCAGTTTATCGATCGCCATGCTCTGTAGATTCTCCAGCCCTTCCAACAAGGCGTGCTTGAGATTTTTTGCCATCCCTTCAATGTCCCGATGGGCTGCACCCAGTGGCTCAGGCACGATCTCGTCGATCAGGTTCAGCTCTTTCAGTCGCGCGGAGGTGATCGCCATGGCCTCGGCCGCCAGCGGTGCCTTTTCCGCGCTCTTCCAGAGGATCGACGCGCAGCCTTCGGGCGAGATGACCGAGTAGGTACTGTATTGCAACATCATCACCCGATCTCCTACACCGATCGCCAAGGCGCCGCCGGAACCGCCCTCACCGATCACCGTGCAGATGATGGGGGTGCGCAGACCGGACATGACCTTCAGGTTACGGGCGATGGCCTCGCTCTGCCCACGCTCCTCCGCATCCACGCCGGGATAGGCGCCCGGGGTGTCGATAAAGGTCAGGATCGGCAATTGAAAGCGTTCCGCCATCTCCATCAGGCGCAGGGCCTTGCGGTAGCCCTCTGGGCGGGGCATACCGAAGTTGCGAAAAAGTTTGTCCTTGGTGTCCCGGCCCTTCTGCTGACCGATGACCATCACCGGCTTACCATCGATGCGTGCCGCTCCTCCGACGATCGCATGATCATCGGCGAAGGCCCGATCGCCGTGCAGTTCGTGAAATTCATCGAAGATACGATCCACATAATCCAGCATGTAGGGTCGCTGTGGATGCCGGGAGAGCTGGGAGATGTCCCAGGGTTTCAGGCTCGAGAAGATCGATTCGGTGAGCGAGCGGCTTTTGTTTTCGAGACGGGTGATCTCGTCCTGAATATTGATCTCATTGTCATCGCCGACCAGACGAAGTTCTTCGATTTTCGCCTCAAGTTCGGCGATCGGTTGCTCAAATTCGAGAAAATTCAGATCCATGGACAAACTATACCGGAAGCTGATTTAAGAGGACAGTATAGCCTTCCACCAGGCTGACTCCAAGCCGGTCAATCTCAGTGATCGCTTGAACAAGCGGTTCACAATCGATGAAAAACGCCCATTTAACGCCGCATTTGACGTAGAGTGGCCCAGGCCATCCAGCCCAGCAGGATCGCACCCGATACCAGCACTCCCCAGAGGATCCAGCGTTTCCAATCTGGCTCGATCGTTTTCGATAAGGCCGCCGGACCCGCCAGTTCAACTTGTCCGATGATCCGAATTTGATCGCTGATGAGGCGCTCCTGTCGAACAGCATCGAAACCACTCAGCAGGGCGTGTCCGCTGACCGGCCCCATCCGGCCGCTTCCGTAAGCCAGAGTGAAGGGGGCTTCGCCCCGTGCAGCGAACCTCAGGCTGTGAGGCAACCAGCCCACCACAATCTCTGGAGCCACTGCACCAAATCCCCCCCCGGAGGTATCGACCGCAAGTTTCCAGTAAGGGTCCCGGATTCGTTGCACCGACAGCTCTGTCTGCTGCAGGGGTTCCCCTTCTGCCACCAGCTTGTAGATGCGCCCACCGCCCCGCTGAAGCCAACCTTGCTCCGGGGCCGTGCGGGAGAAGAGGGTCGCGCGCAACAGGGTATTCATCTCAGCAGGCATGATCTGCAGACTGACGACAGTCAACGGGCCAGGCAGCTCAAACAGATACTCGCCTGCCCTTTCCCCGGCCTCGAGCTGATCGACGGTCAGCCAGTTGGGTGGCGGTAACTTCGATGCCCCGTTGAACAGAACACTGGCGCCCAGCAAATCAATCATCTTCGATCCCTCGACAGAACTCAGCCGCAGATATTTCTTGCGAGTATTCCCGAGAGTGATCTGCTGTTTGATCAGCCGCTCACCGCTGTATCGCAAATCCGCGATTACTGCTGCGTCGTGGTAGGTGCGCCAATTTTGCAGATCGTTACTGGTCTCCACTTTCAGACGATACACGAAACCTTGGGACTCGACCCGCCACTGCAATTGCAGAGCATGCACTGGGCGGGGCTCATCCTCCTCCTGCAACTGCAGGAGATAGCCGTACAGTACCTCGTTCCTGGCGGTCAAATGCTCCCGGGTTGCGACACTGACCCGATCTTCCTGCCATTCATGGGGAGCGCGAATCGTAATCGACTCGATATTCGAGTCCTGCGGGGCATAGAGCGGAAAGATCTTGACCTGTTCCGCGACCTCAGCCGCCTCCCGCTTAAACCCCGGCAGGTGAAGATCGTGTGGTACCACCACGCCTTGGCCATTGAAGACCCGAAGGTCACCCAAATCTCTGCGCACCACTCCCGCATAGACATCCAGGGGCAACGGCAATTGGTAAAACGGACTGGCGCCCATCAACTCGAACTCCATGCCCCAGGCGAAATCGGCCGGCTGCGGCAAGGGTTTTTCTGCAAACGATGGAACTGCCATGACCAGCAACAGGGGCAGCATCTTCCAATAACTCACTTCTCCGACTCCGGCTGTTGCTCACGGGGCGGCGCCGGCGAGAAATAGCCGACCACCAACAGCAGCAGTCCCACAGCGATGAAGGAGATGATGCGCGCTACCGTCCCCGTATTCGAGAGGTCCACAATGAACAATTTGACCACCACAACCCCCATCAGACCCACGCCAAGCATCCACAACTGGCGTTTCTTCAACCAGGTTCCGAGCAACATGCCGCTCAGCCCCAACGTCGCCCACAACACTGAAATGGATGCCTGAAACACCTGCGATTCGAACATTGCCCGGGCATGGTAGGTCACCCCGCCCCACTGATGGACCGTGCGGATCACCACACCATTCAGCCAGAGAAATAACATCCCCCCCAAGACAGACAGAGCGTGTGACAAGGTAATGCCCTTCCCCACTAACCACGTCCCTCCTGCATCGCGCCACCATTTTATCACCACGAATAGCGAGAAGAGGATGGTCAGATCCAAGGGGTTGATGACCGGGATATACGTCAACGGCCAGGGATCGCCCCGGCTGGTCGCATTGGCGAGCATACCCCAAATCAGCAGGTAGACGATGATCGGTGCCAGGGTGAAGCTAATGTACAACACAGTGAAACGCCCAACGGGCCAGGCCAGTCGTCTGCCGATACCCATCAAGGTCAGCAGCATGATCATCGGCACCAGCGCCCAGGGTATCAAGCGCCAGGTTCGCGAACCCTCCACCCATTGATCGATGTGCCAGGAGACTTCGGCGGAGAGCAGATAGGTGAGCAGCCAGAACGCGCCTGCATGCCAGAAGCGGAGCACCTTAGTACCGGCCTCGTCGTAATGGCGCAACAGCCAGTAATGCCCGGCCAGTGCCAGGGGCCAGGCAACCAGCATCCAGTCGGTAAAGGGATGTACACCATCCAAATACATTCCCACGGCCACCCATAGCAGCATCGGCAGTAATCCCAGGGCCGCATATCTGAGCCTCGGCCAGTCAAGTCTGGCCTTCAGGTCTTCACTCAAGACAGCGGTCAGGGCGAACATCCCGAGCAACCAGGCCCATCGGTCCGGGGATGGCGCAAAGTCATTTATCTCTCGCATGCAACCACCCAGCCACCAGAGAAAGCCCCAGACAAAAAACAGTCTGACCAACCATTGTTCATCCTCTCTGGTGTGATCTTTATGACGTTCGAGAAAGTAACTGCTGAACAAACCAGCCAAAGCAATAAGCGATGAACCCAAGAACAGGCCGTTGAGCAGCGCTATATCTTGCCCAAGTCGGGAGGCATCCCCCACATAGAACAACCCGGCCAGGAT
>JAAUXZ010101197.1_pt1 | contig 26842 bp, 24 predicted proteins | sample 7278131 | NCBI WGS metagenome assembly JAAUXZ01 (sample SAMN14350119, study PRJNA611818) | marine sediment metagenome | isolation source: surface marine sediment (3m) | place: French Polynesia: Moorea | collected 2018-08 | reverse complement strand
CCCAAGCCGCTCACGGCCAGTCCGGCGGCGGCCGCACCTGAAATCTGCATGAACTGCCTTCGGTCGACTTTCATGGAAAAACCTCCTGTTTTCCGGTTGAGGATTCCAGGACTGGGTCATTTCAAACGAACGACCGCCGCTTGGTTCTTTGCAGATGCGGATTTCCAGCCGCCCGTTGGAGGCGCCGTATCGGGCGTTGGCGGCTGGAAATCGCCAGCGGCATACAGTCCTTGAGGAAGGTATGCGGTGACTTTATTACCGGTCACGGGTTACAGCGGGGTTACAGAGGAGGTTACAGATTGTTCTGCGCTGCCCGGGTCAATCCGCAAGCAGGCGTTTGCGGATGGCGTGGTAGAGGTCGACGGTGACCTTTTCCACCGCGGCACCGATTTCAACTTGAAGGTAATTCTGGAGGCGATCGTACACCTGCAGGGCTTCCTGGGAACGACCGGCCGCCTCCAGCATTCGCATGAGGTGCCGCTGCGCTTTTTCCTGGCCGGGGTCGGTTTGAACGATGTGGCGGTAGCAGCGTCTGGCCGCACTGAATTCTTGCTGCGCCTGCAGGTGCCGTCCCAGGCGGTACATGAGCTGGATGAATTCCTCTCGCAGCGTGGTGCGTTTCATCTCCGCCCATGCCAGGTAGGGCTCTTCGGGTAGAAAATCGCCCTGATACAGGGCGCGGGCTTCCCGGCGCATATCAAGCAGTTCCTGGGTATCTAAGACGGTATCCATGCGGCGGGCCCGCTTATACAGGCGGTGCAGGGCGTCCGTGTCCACTTGGAACAGGTGCTTGTCCAGCGACACCAGGTTGTCCTTCAGATGAATGTAGGCCGATCCCTGCCCGGGTGCCAGATCCGGCTCCAGCATCTTACGCAGCCGGTGGAGCGTAACCTTGAAGTTTCGCAGGGAATTATCCGGGTGTTGATCGGGCCAGATGGCTTCGAGCAGGACATCCTTGGGAATATGGCGACCGCCATGGACGAGGATGGCCTTGAGAAGCAGCGCCGGACGGCTTCCCTGCCAGGTGCGGGCACTAATGGGCTCGGTCCCGTTGCGCAGGACCTGCAGGCCTCCCAGGGTGCGGACGACGAGCACCGGGATGCGGGCACGGTAAATCGCATGCTGGGTTGCGCGGGCATCGATGGATTGCGCCAAAGCCCCGGCGCCCTCGTCGGAAGCCATGGTTTTTATTTCGGCGTCGTCCAGCCGGTTGGCCAGCAGGTGACGGGCATGCGCGACGACCGCGGGGGGGGCGAGGTGGATTGCCAGCGCGCAGGCCCGGGCCAGATCAACGGGTCGAATCACGTGAAAATGATCATAGCTGCGGCGGGCGGCGGTACTGAAGGCGGTTTCGAGAAGCGCCTGGGCCGCTTTGGCATCATCGCCGGCATTTTTCAACAGGGCCAACCCGATTTGCGCCTCACAGGCGTAGAGGGCCAGTCCGCGCTCCTCGAAAAGCGCAAGGGCTTGGATAAAATGCGCCTCGGCCTCGTGGATTGGAACTGAATGCAAAGCGATGAATCCCATCAGCAGCCAATTGCGCGCCTGCTGAAAGAGGGGCAGATCAGGGATTGCAGCCGCATGGTGCATAAGCGCCCAGGCGCGCCTGTAGCGTTCCTGATGATAGCAGCCGAGACCGGCGAGCCAGTATCCCATCGCACGGTAAACCGGGTTGTTGAGTAAGATGGCGACATCGTGCAGGTGGCGATTGGTTTTCTCGAGAGCCGTAAATCTTTTGCGGTGCAACTGCATCAGGCCGCAGGCTTCCAGATATGACGGGTAGAGGCGAATCAGTCCCAACGCGTCCATGGCCGTTTGAACCTGGTCGAGTCTGACGGCGGCTGCATCCGTCTGGGCGTCAATCAAGGCCAGATGAAATTCGACCAGGTGGCGCAGAGCGCCATATTCTGGAAAGCGTTCGCCGTCGTGAAGGGACAGCGCGGTCTGGACGCGCTTGCGGGCTTGATCAAATTCACCGGATTGGACATGGGCTTGGGCGGCGATGATCAGTGTATTGGCCACCAGGGGATGGTTGCCCATGCGTTTGCCCAGGACAATGGCGCTCTCGCAGGCGGAAAGACCCTTTTCAAGATCGCCGCCCATATCGGCGAGTGTGCCAAGCCCGATCATCTGCCATAGCAGTGCTTTGGCAAAGTTGTAATGGGGAAGCGTCTGGGTTTTTACCAGAAGCTTTTCGCCGGCGGCAATCCACGATGCCAGCGCGTCGGTGGCATACCCGCTGAAAACGCCCGTTTCAATCTGGTAGGCGAGGCAAAGCATCTGACCGCGCAGATGCTTCGACCGGGCAAAAGCTTGACGCGCATTTTGCAGTTCGGCAATGGTGCGGCGGCCGCCCCTGATCCTGAAGGTCGCCGCCTGGAGCAGACCCAGCCAGGGATCATCCCTGACGAAGGACGCTGGAAGCTGGGCGGTCCATTGCGAAATTTCGTCGAAACGCCCTTCGATCAACAGTTCCATACCGATCGTGGTGATTGCCCGTGCCGCTTCAGCGTAGGCATCGGCCCTGAGATAGAAGCCTGCCGCGGTTTCGATATCAACCTGGGTCTGGTAGTGGCGGGCAGCATCCATCATTAGCCGCTGCATGTCTTCATCTGAGAGGGTGTCCCTGGCCTGGTTTTCGAGAAAGGCGCGAAAGAGGGGATTCATTCGCAATGCCCACCGCCCTGAAGCCCCGGGGCGGAACTGCACGAAAAGGTGCCGGCGGACGGCCTCGGCGGCCAGTTGGTCGGCCTGGTGCGGCTTAATCAGGGTCTGCATCAGCGCTGCCGGCGCCTCGTCAAGCAGGGCCGCTCTTAGCAGAAAGGCCTGCATGGATTCCGGCTGCAGGCGATAGATTTCTTCCATAAAAAAACGGCCCGCCTCGGCCTGAAGACGCCCAGGCATGGCGGAGGCCGCAAGCATGGCTTCAGGATCGCCAGGGTGGCGCTGAAATTCTTCGGCCAGGATCACGAGACCTCCGGCCCATCCCGCCGTAAGCCGGTGAATCTGCGCCCGGCAAGCGGCATTGAGTGCCAGGCTGCTGGTGGTGGCGAAAAATTCACCAATTTCATCTTCCGAAAAAGCCAGGTCCGGATCGCTCAGCACCAGGGCCTGACGTCGCATGCGATCGCGCTGCAGCGCGATGGGCAGGTCTTCACGCGACAGCAGGTAGATGCAGCCCTTTGCAGGGCGGGCCGCCAAGATGGCATTGAGATACCTGACGGTAAGCGCCGTTGATTCAATGCGGTGCCAGCCATCAAAAACGAGATGGATATCGGGTGACAGGCGCTTGAGAAGGCTGGTGATGCGCCCGTCGGACGCGTTTTGAGGGGCATCATCGTCGGAGAACGCTTCATCGGGCGCGCGAAGCAGGCCCAACGTCTTGGCCAGGTGCTGGCTGAAATGGGTTGGATCGGCATCGGCAGGTTCCATGGCCATCCAACACGATCGGATCCCACGGGTTTCAAGGTAATCCGCCACCAGGGTCGTCTTACCCTGGGCTGCCTGGGCGCTGATGGCAACAATGCCCGGCGCCGCCACGCCGCGCAGAAGGCGATGCAGCCTTGTGCGATGAACAACGGGCGGCAGCAGGGGCCCCGATTTGGAAGTTGGCGCCATACCGGACGATTTCTCCTTGCGGGCATGCGGTTTGCCGGTGGGCTTAACAACATTGGATGCGAGAAGCCATCGGCGGTGTCTTGCCGAGCGGGGTCGGGCGGGAAAACAAATCGAACCATACCAGAAGTGGCAAGGGGGGAAAAGCACTAAAGCGCTATGAATTCAATCAGAAATCGCCTGTTGCCCTCTGCTTGGGAGGTGTGCGCAGGTGTCATAAAACCAACATGGGCATGGTGAATCGGGTGCCGTCGCGATATGGTTCATGACAAACCAGCCAAATTCGGGTAAGGTGAAGCAATCCGCCACAGCCTTAATGACAGCGGCCTCAGGAAATCTTCAATCAGGGCAACCGCCATGCCAACCATTCTGGTGATCGATGACGAAACCGCCACATTGACCATGTTTCGTCTTTTCCTTAGCGCCTTGGGTTATCGTGTTCTAACGGCCGAGGATGGGCCCACCGGGTTGCAACTTATGGAACAGGAAAACCCGGCCGTTATTTTTACCGACTTGAAAATGCCGATAATGGATGGTTTTGACGTCATCCGGGCCATAAAGAAAAAGACACCGGCAATGGAAGTCGTGGTCATCACCGGTCATGGCGATATGGATCTGGTGCTGCAGGCCCTGAATCTCGAGGCAACGGATTTTATCAACAAACCCATCAAGCGCGAAGCCCTCGAGGCCGCCCTGGCACGTGCCATTCAAAGGCGGCAGGACAATAAGGCGCATATCGAGCAGTTGGTGCTCAGAAGGTCGGATGCCGTCGCCGTAATCACCATGAGGGGCAAACTGCAGGGCACTTCGTCTTCGCGTTTGAAACCCATGGCCCGCGAAGTCATCGGCGCCGGCGATCGCAGCGTCGTCTTCAGTTTCGATCCCAACCTGGCTGTCACCGGTGCCGGCATAACGACCTTGACCCAAGTGCTCAATGAATTCAGGCAGGCCAAGCTGGATGTGGCCTTCAGCGGCTTGTCGATCAACCTCAACACCGTATTCGAGATGCTCGGCCTGACGCGCTATGTTCGTGTTTGTGCCGCCGAGTCGGAAGCCGTTGCCGCTTTCCGGGATTAGCGCCGTTGTCCCGCTTTCCATCTTCCTTCCGCGTACCCGGAGCGCCCCCTGGCCCTAATCCTGTTTCCCTAAGCCCTTACAGAGCAAACCCGCACGACTGCCGTCTTGCGGGCGGTCATGCGGCCAGATCACCAGGATGCCCCTTACGGAAAAGTCCGAACCCATGAACGGCCTACCCGTGGCGACCGTCATGGACGAACTCATGTCGGCCCTCGCGCGCGATTCAGGCGCGGTGTTGCAGGCGCCGCCGGGGGCCGGCAAGACCACCCTCGTGCCGCTGGCGCTCCGGGATCAGCCATGGCTTGACGGTCGGCGAATCCTGATGCTGGAGCCCCGGCGCCTGGCCGCCCGGGCAGCGGCCGGTCGCATGGCCAGCCTGTTGGGTGAGTCGGTCGGCCAAACGGTGGGTTACAGCATGCGCATGGACCGGCGTATCGGGCCGCGGACAAGGATCGAGGTCGTCACCGAGGGGGTCTTGACGCGGTGCCTCCAATCCGATCCCGCACTGACGGATGTCGGCTTGGTGATCTTCGATGAATTCCACGAGCGCAGCCTGCAGGCGGACCTGGGGCTGAGCCTGTGTCTGGATATCCAGGGGGTTTTGAATGACGACCTGCGTCTGCTGGTTATGTCGGCCACCCTGGATAGCGGAACGGTAGCGGCCTTCCTGGGAAATGTACCGGTCATCAGTTGTCGGGGACGCACCTACCCGGTGGAAACCCGCTATGGTGCCCCGCGGCGGCGGAGCGGTCTTGAAGAACAGGTGGCGGCCGTCATTCGCCAGGCCGCAGATGCACACGACAAGAGCATCCTGGTCTTCCTGCCCGGGGCGGCTGAAATCGGCCGGGTGGCCCGCAGACTGCAGCGTGCCGACCTGGGAGAACAGTGGGTGGTAACGTCGCTGTTTGGCCGTCTTTCAAGGCGTGAACAGGACCGGGCGATTACCCCGGCGCCGGCAGGCAAGCGCAAGATTGTACTGGCCAGCGCCATCGCCGAAACCAGCCTGACCATCGAGGGGATCGGGGTGGTGATCGATTCGGGCTTCATGCGGGTGCCGCGTTTCGACATCCGCAGCGGGATGACGCGGTTGATAACGCTGCCGGTAACCCGGGCCTCGGCCGATCAGAGACGCGGGCGGGCCGGGCGCACGGGACCCGGTATATGCTACCGATTGTGGAGCAGGTTCGAGCATGACGCCCTGCGGCCGGAAAATGAGCCCGAAATCAAAAATGCCGACATGACCGCCCTGGTCCTGGAAACGGCCCTTTGGGGCATTCGACGGCCCAGTGAGCTGCAATGGCTCGACGCCCCGCCCCAGGCGGCCTGCCGGGAGGCCGCCGATCTTCTCCGGGCGCTGGGTGCGATCGATCATGAGGGGCGGGTCACAAAGCATGGTCGCCTTATGGCCGCTTTGCCCGCCCACCCGCGTCTGGCCCACATGATGATAAAGGCCAGAAAGGAGGCCCTCGGCCGGCTGGCCTGCGATCTGGCCGCTTTGCTGAGCGAGCGTGATTTCATTCGCTTTCATCACGATCTCCCGGAGGTTGATCTGCAACTGCGCATCGACTGCCTGGAGATTTGGCGTACAAGCGGGGAAGACCATCTGGGGGGTATCCGCGTCGATCCGGGGGCGGTACGGCGGGTCGTCCGATCCGCCAAATCGCTTGGCCGCAAACTTGAACCGTCCACGGAGGGTCGGCAACCCGAGCGTTCTCCAGATGATGCGCTCGGACGCCTCCTGGCGTGGGCATATCCGGACCGCATCGCCCAGCGACGGGCGGGCGGCAAGGGCCGCTTTCTGCTCAGAAATGGTCGCGGGGCCTATCTGGACGCCCGCGCGCCTCTGGCGGCAAAGGACTACCTCGTCGCCGCCGAACTTGACGGCGACCGGCGCGACGCCCGCATTTTTCTAGCGGCGTCCTATGATCGCAATGCCCTGCGGGAACAATATGCCGGGCAATTGGAATGGCAGACCTGTGTGGGTTGGTCCCGTGAAAGCCGGCGTGTCGTGGCGGAACGCCGCTGTTGCCTGGGCGCGCTGGTCGTAAAAACCGAACCGCTCTCCGCGCCCGATCCCCAGGCGGTTCTGGATGCCTTTCTGGAGGGCATCCGGCACCACGGGCTGGATTGCCTGCCCTGGACTTCCGGACTGCGGGCCTGGCAAGCACGGGTCGGTTTTCTGCACCGGCTATTGGGCGCGACCTGGCCGGATATTTCCGACCCGGCACTGGCCGCCACCCTCGAGGATTGGCTCGCTTCCAGTGTCACCGGTTTGACCCGGCTGCGTGATCTGGAGAAGATCGATCTCGGCCGCGCCCTCAAGGGACGATTGGACTGGCGACAAATGGAGGAACTCGAACGTTTGGCACCGGCCCGATTAACGGTGCCCAGCGGCCGCGCGATCCCGGTGGACTACAGCGCCGATCCGCCCATCCTGGCTGTAAAGCTGCAGGAAATGTTCGGTCAAACGGAGACACCCGTCGTGGCCGGCGGCCTGCAACCCGTGGCCGTGCACCTGCTTTCGCCCGCCGGCCGGCCGGTGCAGATAACCCAGGATCTGGCGGGATTCTGGCAAACGGGTTACAATGCGGTGCGCAGGGAGTTGAGGGGGCGCTATCCCAAGCATTACTGGCCCGAGAATCCCCTCGCGGCCCAGGCCACGCATCGGGTCAAACCCCGGCATCATTGATGCGCTTCTAACCGGACAATGAAGGGACCGAGAAAATGCCGACCGAAACCGCGCGCCAGAACGCCATTGCCACCCATATTCTCAAGGACCCCTTTGCCCGCAAACTGGGCGCGCGCTTTGAGGCCATCCGTCCGGGCTACAGTCGGGTCACGCTTACCGTCGACCAGGACATGGTCAATTTTCACGGCATGACCCACGGCGGGCTTATCTTCGCCCTGGCGGATATGGCCTTTGCCGCTGCCGGCAATTCACGCGGGCAGACCGCCGTGGCGCTTAACGGCAACATTACCTTCCTGAAACCGTCTCGACCGGGGGACCAGCTTGTGGCCGAAGCCAGGGAGATCCAGGCCGAAGGCCCCTTGGCCGTATACGCTATCACGGTGCGCGAAGCCGCCAGCGAGACGCTGCTGGCCTGCAAACAGGCCACCGTCTACCGCAAGAAAGAATGGTTTATCGCGCCGACGGCCGAAAACCCATAGGACCGACGACGGGCGGTGGCCACTGGAGGCGCTTGCCACGGTCCAGACGAACACCAGCGCGCCGAAGACGTTGCATACCGGTTAAAAACCTCATCTTTACAAATCGGCTTCCAGGCGATCTTCGCATGCGCATGCGAAGCAATACACCCGTTCCCCGGCCCCTAACCCCGGCGGTATTCGGCCCAAGGACGGATTCGCTTAAATTGGATCCCATACTTGATTAAACCGGGACAAATTAGATATACAGGCACAACCAACTGAAAGCACGATACCCAGAGGGGTATACAAACGGGTTCGCGTTGACGCGGACTGTTTTTTTTTAGCGATGAATGCCATGATGACGACCATAACAATTCTACTGCTGGCGGCTGTGGGCTGGCTGATCTACGAACGCCATCGCCTGCATGAACGGCTGGCACGCCTGAGCCGCACGGCTCAGAGCAAGCGCACCGAGTACGAACAGCTTGAAAAGGAGCGCCGCAACGAAGTCGAGGCCCGACGGTCCACCGAAGACAAGCTGCGAAGCTACCTGCAACAGATGGATACCATCATCAATGCGATCCCCAATCCGATCTACTTCCGGGATGGCAACGACGTCTTCCAAGGCTGCAATAATGCCTTTGCACGCGATATCGTCGGGCTCACCCGCGACCGTATTCTCGGCCAGGGGCCGCGTGATCTGGTGGCACAGCTTCCGGATGAACTGATTGCCTGTCTGGAAGGCAAAAGCAAGGGGCTGGCGGCGGCGAGCGGCGTCCTTTCCTTTGAAGCGGAAGTGCCCTGTGCCGATGCGATCAGACGTGAATATCTCTTCCTGCTCAATATCCTCTCATCGGAAGAGGGGCAGACAGCAGGCCATGTGGGCGTCATGCTGGACCTGACGCAGAAGAACCGGGCCGCCCGCGAGCGCGCCCAGCGGGAAAAATTCCAGGGTGTTCTCGAAACCGCCGGGGGGGTATGTCACGAGATGAATCAACCCCTGCAGGTCATCTCCGGTTATGCTGAAATCATGATGAGCGAAATGCCCACCGACCATAAGATGTTCCGCATGGCCCGTCAGGTCAGCGACCAGGTGGACAGGATGGCGGACATTACCACCAAACTTCAGAAGATCACCCATTATGAAACCATGGATTACGGCGAGCACGCCCGCATCATCGACATCCACAAATCGTCACGGTCCGACTAACCGCTAGGGTGCTGTGCATGGCCGTTCTTGCGCTCATCGGCGATGCGGCCATATCGCAAGCCACCGGTTTTTTTACGCCCCTTGCCGTTTTGTTTTCAGTTATTCTGCCGCTGCGCCCTCAAGATGCCTGCTCACCGCTGTTCTTGTGATCAATGCGCCATAGATGCTTTAAGGCCTCTGACAGCCGGGTGAGAAGTTATGCCCGGAGCGATAAGGCCCAGCTATTGGATTGAAAATCAGCGCGGCGCATCCCGTTTCGAACTTGCGGACGTATGCTGCGCCTGAGGCTTCAGGGCATCGCGTCCATCCTCTATCATAATTGCAATCTGGACTTGATTTCTGCATGGCGCGTCAACCGGCAGACAGGGTGCCATGGCAGACGGGCAAGGGGGTGCGTTCGATTCAAAACAACGAGGCCGACCCACACGGGACGACCTCGTCAAGGGAGGGAGGAGGCAATGGCGCGTAAAACGATATTCCTAACGGCTTTATTCCTGCCGGGCCGGTAAAGCGCATATCAACTTAGCGGCGCGAATCCCGCTTGTCAGGGTGAAAAGCCCGGGCGGAATGCAAACCCATGTGAAATGTACGGTCTCGCTATCTGCTAGGCGACGCGTCGGTATTCAGCATAGCCGATCAGGAAACGATTGTCGTCATCGTAGTCGATGGCATGACAGATATTGATCTCGCGGCGGCAGAATTGAATGCGTCGCAGTTCATTCAGTTTGTTGCAGGTGTCGACACATTCGTCCTTGGGCATATGCTTGTTTTCGCAAGTACGGCAGGGTGAGGAAATCATGTTTCACCTCTTTTTCCAGATTGGTTGTTAATCGTTCCCGAGGTGTCGCTTAAAACAATGAATCCCACTCATTGTCTGATGACGTCTGCTGCAAAATAAGTGCCGAATTTTTAATCCGTACGTGTTCACGTGGCGTTAATTTATTAAACACGTAATTTCAGATGGTTGTCTGGTTTAGCCGGGGACGGGTCGAAAAGGCTGAGGTACACAACATGGTGCGGCGCGCGCCAGGTGCGAGGTCAAAATATTGACAGCCGGGAAGAATCACCCTGAACGCACTTGATTCGAAAAGGTGCCCTTTTATTTAAAAACAATTTTTTAGACAGGTATCATTTACAAAATCAGTTTGTGCGTCCGGGCATTAAAAAACACTTAAAATGATAATGAAATTTAATGTAGTCTAAAATTATTTAATACTTTGTGAATGCCTGGCGCCCCTGGCGTACGGCCGCCCAGTGCACTATTGTTTTTTAGCGCACACACCAACAATGAATCGAGGGCTGGATTGAAATCGATTTCCCTCAAACGCGTCGGTCCGATTGTATCGATCCGTTTTCTCGATCGGATGATCGATCGTCAGACCCGACAATTGAGCCGCATGCTGCAGCGCAGCATCGCCGAGGCCGGCGGGCGGGTCCGGCTGCTGCTGGCCATTGAATCCGAGATATACGGGCGCAGCCCGGAGGCCCTGTTTGAAAGCCTGCAGTTCATCAAACTGCACGCCGATCAGATCGATCGAATCGCGATTGTCGGACGCAAATCATGTGAGCGAACCTATGTAGGGCTTTTTGGTCTCTTCAGTGGAACCGAGATCGACTATTTCGATCGCTCCGATGCCGCCAATGCCATCCGTTGGCTTCAGGGCATCGAGCGCCGCGCCCTCAAATAAATCTTTGCTTTTTTGTTCGCTATCGGCGGGCTCGCCTTCATAAAGCAACGGGTGTATGCGGCGATCAATCTGCCGTATGACCCTGCGGATGTCGTGCCGCTTCACGGATCTGTGCAATATCGTCTGCGGGAATACCCAGTGAATCGAGAAAAGCCTGGTGGTCTTCCGGAAACAGGTTTTCGAACTGGACGTGCCATTGCATCATATCATCATCGCTCATGCCGGAAGCCCGCAGCAGTGCGACCCACTTTTTGCGGTCGAGGCCGCTGCCGGCAGCAGTCAGGCGACCACTGCCCAGCAGCTGCAGAATGACCTGCTGTTGCCGGCGAAGCAGAGCGATTTGGGCATTGAGCGCGCCCAGTTGCTTTTCGAGCAGTTTGGTGCCGGTGCCTTCTATATCCGAAGAAAGAATCGCTTCGATATCCTTGAGGGCCATGCCCGTGCGCCGGAAAGCACAGATTCTTTCCAGTCTTCGGTGATCGGCGGCCGTGTAGAGGCGGTAGTTGGCCCGTGAGCGGCCGCTGGGCCTGAGCAGGCCGATCCGGTCGTAATAGAGCAAGGTGCTTCGCGACAGATTGAATTGGCGCGCAAGGCGGGTAATAGTGAACATCATCGGTCCTGATCCAAATCGATGCGTTTCAGTTTTTCTCCGCGGGTTATATAATGGTTGATGGCTTTCTCCCAGAAACGGATGGCCGCCAGAAAATCCGCTTCCGAAAAACCGTCGATAAACTGATTGCCGGCAGGTGCGAGGGCCGTATAGGTGTAAGCGATATTTACTTTCGAGCGATGGGCGCCGTCCGGCGCCACGGCGATTTCCAGGACACACACCCTAGAACCCGGTGTAAAGCGTGCAAACGTAATTTCATATGCCTGGGGATCATAGTGGGTGACCACCCAGGTGGTGTCCTCTTCTTCGTTGTGCGGTGTGCTGAAGACGCAGCCCTTTTCAATCACGCCTGATTCAGAATACAGCATCTGGTGCTGCCAGCCATCCAGCCAATCGGCCTCCCGCACCGGGCACAACAGCGGGAAGACCCTTGCGGGCGGCGCCAGGTTGGTCTGGCAATAGCGGTAGATTTGGCGACGGGGTTTGAACGCTGCCATCGAGGGTCCCTTTCGTATCGCGTTTATGACCTAACAGGGACAGCCTAAACTGTAAACCAGTCGTCGGGTCAATTAAAAAGGCACCTGATAGAAAGGTCGTGACCGAAGGTTGCGTTTATCGAACAGGTCGGGGTGAATGTCCGGCCGGCATGGGACGGGCGGTGGTTGGAAGCTGTCTCTCAAAAGTCTTCCGGCCCCTCTCTGTGTTGGGCGCTGATTTACGCCGTCGAAATACGGACGTATTCATCCGGCATACGACCCACCAGAGGAATCGATCAGATGGGAAGTCCGGCCAAGCGGGGAGCATCGCGACCAGCCGTATCAGAAATCAGGATCCTGCTTTTGAGACAGAATCTGATCTGACCGTCGTCGCCGTATCGAAATCGGGGACCGTGATCGCCGCGCAGGGGCAGAAGCGGCGCAATGCCCGGTGGCCGCCGTAACCGGGCATTGCAGGTGCGGATGCTATCAGTGGCGGCGTTCAAACATGCAGGCGGCGTAAGTATGACCACCCTGGGTGCCATGACAATAATTACAGTGTTTGACGTTCCAGTGTTCACTGCCTCTCAGGTTCAGATATTCAGTAAATTTCTTATCAAATTCACCGGATTTGGCCCGGAAAGTTTCATATTTGTATCGATCCTTCATTGCTGTCACCTCCTTTCGAACAGATACTTCCCATATTAGCGCCTTTTCGCCCGACTTCAAGGTGAGGCCTGTAAATGGCCCTACGCACCGGAATTAATGCCTATTTGGCCTGCGATCCCATCGCAAACCGTGGCATTTCATACGGCGATGCGCCAACCGGCTGCACACATCGGACGTTTGTTAAACGCTCCCGCACGCTCGGCGCGCCTGCCGATTGGTCGATATTGCACAGGCTGCGATCGATCATACGATCAGGGTTGTATTTACTTCGCGTGATATTTGTGGTGTATCTAGAGGGCGGCAACTCTATTCGGAACAAAGCCAAGGGGTTAATCAGGCCCCATATGATCCTACTGCAACTCTTGCGTGCGCATGTCGGAATCAGCCCATAAATGGATTTGCCCGATATCGGGTCTGACCGTGTACAGGAAGCCGGAATGGACCAATGTGCGTTTCGGCAACAACTTCACCATTTCGGCTGACATCATCGGTGAACACGTCCTGCTGACCCACAACAGCGGATCGGCCAACCTCGAGGGGACGCGCAAAGCCTTCGACTTCACCGCGGAACTGATCCGCACCCAGTTGCCGGATCGCCCCTTTATTCATCTTCTCGACTATACTCACTTGAAAAGGACCACCCTCGACAGCCGTCGTTTCTTTATCCGCGAGATGACCCGGCGACAGAACCTGAAAGGGCTGATCCTGTATGGGCTTTCCCCCCTGATGAAAATCAGCGTCAAGTTGGGCCGCCGTCTCAACCATCCAGATTTCCAGATCCGGATCGCCAAAGATTACAGACATGCCATGCATCTGGCCCTCGAAGTGCTGACCCATGCGGGCTGCCGGCCCGAAACCGCTGACCGCGACGGGGGGCGTCATCTGGAATGTGCCTTGACCCACTGTGGCGCCGGTCTGCCTGTCGTTCGCCGTCCCGAATGGGTCATGGACATGCCGGATTTCCGGATCGCCTTCGAAATCATTGACGGTCGCATTATTCACTCGGTGTCTTCCGGCTTTCTGCGCGACATTCACCTCCCGGGCATCATTGCGATGCGAGACGAGGTGGTCGCGGCCATCAAGCAGGTGGCAACGCCGCAGTACATCATTGCCAACATGCGTGGTCTCAAGGGCTATGAACGGCGGGCCCGCAAGCATTATCTCGACAATATTGCCGCCTGGCATCGACGCTCGCCCCTGCAGGCGTTTATTCCCTACGGGTTGAATCGCATCATGGCGACGGCCGTGAACCTCTCCAAATTTCTGTTGCCGTTCAGGGTCTACGTGGCCCGGTCCCTCGAAGACGCCCTCGATTTTATCCATGTCAACGACGGGAAACACGCCACTGCGGCCTCCGCCTCGCCACCTGTGGTTGGTGAACCCGGCCCGCCGGTCGTCCGGCCGGTGGATCCCGTCGAGCGTCTTCTGGCCTATATCGGTGGGATTGATTGGGAGATCAGAGGCCTGGCCGAAGGTGTTTCCGACACGGTCGACGACTCCCTGCGGCCGGTTTACGATGCCATTGGATTGATCAAATCCGAAATCGACGACCTGATCAGGGAAAAGGCCCGGGTGGAGCAGGCCCTCACGGATGCCCGCAACGAATTGGAGACACGTGTGCGGGAACGCACCTCCGAGCTCGTAAAGACCAACCGTGCGCTCAATCGTGAGATCGGCGAGCGTCGTGAAATTGAAGCGGCCCTGCGTGCGAGCGAGAAAAATTACCGCGACCTGGTGGACAGCGTCAGCAGCATCATCCTGCGATGGGACTTCCGGGGGCGGATTATCTTCATGAATTCCTACGGGCTTTTCTTTTTTGGATACCGGGCGGAGGAAATCTACGGCCGCAGCGTGTTGGGCACCATTGTGCCTGAAACCGAAAGCACGACCCAGCGGGACCTCAAGGACCTGATGCAGGCCATCCAGCAGGACCCCGACCAATACCGGACCAATGAAAACGAGAATATGAAAAAAGACGGCAGCCGGGTCTGGGTCTACTGGAACAACCGCCCCATCCGGGACAGCCAAGGTCAGATCGCGGAGATTTTGAGCGTCGGCACCGATATCACCGAGCGGCGCAACATGGAAGCCAAGCTGCGCCTGCTGGCCACCACCGATCCCCTTACCGGCGCTTTCAACCGACGGCAGTTCTATGACAAGGCCAAATCAGAATTTCAGCGTCACCGGCGCTATGGCCATGCGTTTGTTCTCCTGCTGATGGATCTCGATCATTTCAAACACATAAACGACAACTACGGTCATCCGGCCGGGGACGCCGCCCTGAAGTCCATTGTCAATACGGCCGGTATGATTTTTCGTGAAACCGACCTCTTCGGGCGCACCGGCGGGGAGGAGTTCTCGGCCCTGCTGCCGGAAACCGATGTGGACAACGCGGTCAAGGTGGCCGACCGCCTGAGGGAAAAGGTAGACGGCCTCCTGGTGATCGCGGAAGGCAATTCGATTCACTATACGGTCAGCATCGGACTTACCGCGATGCAACCACAGGATGAGAGCCTGCGCGCAATGGTGCGTCGCGCCGACAAAGCCCTCTACGAAGCCAAGCGTACGGGGCGTAACCGTGTCGTGGCCCGCTGAAGAACGGCGAGGTCGCCAATAAGGCCGGGTCGCAAATGATGGCCATCAACTTCGCCCGGCGGCGGCCGGCGTATTGCCGGCATGGACGCAGGCGGCGGTTTCAGGCGGGGAACGAGGGGATAAACAATTCTTCGGCCCTCAATGCTCAGCGAACGCCTGGGCCACCCGGTTGACCAGGGCCCAGATGGCATCGGCCGGCAGGTAATCCTCGATGCTGCGGTCGAATAGCACACGGATGCGTGCCGGGAACTCGTCATCCTCGAGCCAGAGCAGGAAGTAAAGCGGGATGCGCGGAAAGGGCCACAGGCAGGCGGCGGCATCGGCCATGTCTTCCAGTTGCCCCCCCAGTTTAACCGCCGTTCGGCGAAAACCATCCGGATCACGGCCGAAGCGTTTCTGCAGGCCTTCGAGACGGAGCGCGTGGGGGCCCACGAAGAAATGCGATTCCCTCAGATCCGCGAGACCCACGATGTCGCGGCTCAGGGGATGCAGGCGCTTCACCTGGCTGAAGTACATCAGGGCCGCCAGTTCCAGCAGGGGATCGTCGCGCACGATCCAGCTACCCCTTGTTTCTTCGAGCAGCTGGCCGTCACGCATATCGATGCGCACGGGGACTCCCAGAAAGGTAAACTGCAGGCTTCTGCCCGGGCCGGGTTCGCACAGGGTCAGATTGGCAAGGGCGACGGGATCGCGTTTTTCCAGGATTTGCCAATAGAGGCGGCTGGCATCGAGGTGCGATCCGTCCGGGGCATAATGATCACGTTTCGGTTCAGCGGGTTCCTTGTCCATGAGGAAGTAACCTGTTGCGTTGTTTTTATCGGGGTGATTTCTCAATACCCGATCGGACGCTGTTTGACAAACGGCCGAAATAGTCAGGCGCAAGCAGGGCACGACGTTCTCAGTCCTGCGCCTGCGCGGCGGGCGCAAAAAAGGCAGCGCCCCGGAAGGCTCTGCCCGTCATGCCGAGCACAAGTGCAGATCGGCTCTAAATTTGCGCCTTTTTTTTGGGCGAGCCTGCGCGCGTTTCAGAAGACGTCTGTTACGATCCGTGGACGGGCAAGCCTCAAAATAAAAAAAGAGCCGGCGCTAAGCTGGCCCTTGCCTTAGAGAGGTCCCAACCCACCGGCGGGAGGGGGAAGGCCCCCGGGGGGGGTCTAAGGGCGGATATCCACCTTGTCCTGGAGGAAGTCTTTGACCGCGCCGATGGGCACTTCGCGGCGATGGAAGATGCCGGCCGCCAGGGCCGATTCGGCATCGGTGTGCTGGAAGACCTCTAGAAAATGCTCTGCGCGGCCGGCCCCGCTGGAGGCGATGACCGGGATGCCGACCGCGGTCTTGACGGCGTTGATCAATTCGAGGTCAAAACCCGTGTTGGTGCCGTCGCGGTCGATGCAGTTGAGCAGGATTTCGCCGGCACCGAGTTCCTCGCAGGCGCGGGCCAGGCTGACGGCATCCAACTCGCGGCCTTCGCGGCCGCCTTTGACGGTGCATTGGTACCAGCAATAGGTCTGGCCCTGCGGGCCGGGAAAGGCCGTTTCAATCACGTGGTGGGGGACCTCGTCCGGATCGCGGACATAGACCCTGCGTGGATCGATGGAAATGACCACGGCCTGACTGCCGTATACCCGGGCGATTTCCTCGATGGCACTGTCGCCGGTTTTGCGGCCCGTCTGGCGGTAGTTTTCGGCGATGGCCACGGCGTCGCTGCCGATGGAGATTTTGTCGGCGCCGGAACGGAAATATTCCGCGGCCACTTCCAGGGCCAAGTAGGTGCGCCCATTGATGTCCGTGTAGTTGCGGATACCGCCGCCAATGGTCAGCGGTACGAAGACATTGCGGGAGGTCTGCCGGAGCACCTCCAGCATGGGCATGTCTTCCAGGGGGAAATCCCGGAATCCGGTGATGTTCAGAAAGGTGATCTCGTCGGCACCCTCCTGGTAGTAGTGGGGGGCCAGTTCCACCGGTTTGCCCAGATTGCGGACTTCACCTGCTTCGCGCACGTCGTACTGGTCGCCCTTGGTGACGACGAGATCGCCCTGGTCGTTGGTGCGCACGTCCAGACAGGCAATGATGCGTTTGGCCAGACGGGTGTTTTTCAGGCGGATATCGGGCTGACGTGCACCTTTCCCCGCGGCGATGAAGTTTTCCAGCAGCTTCAGTCCGCTGGCCCCGCTTTTTTCCGGGTGGAACTGGGTGGCGACGACGGGTCCCTTCTGAATGGCGCTGACAAATGAATAGCCGTAGTCGGTCGTCGTCAGGACCACTTCCGGATCCTCCGGGGCCACATGATAGGCGTGCACGAAATAGAACTTCTCGTCACCCGCCAAATTACTGAAAAGGGGCGAGGGCTGACGGGCGGCCAGACCATTCCAGCCGATGTGGGGGATGGCACGGTCCACATCGAAGCGTTTGACCGTGCCTTTGAGAAAACCGAGCCCCTCAACGGCGAAGGCTTCTTCACTGTTTTCGAAGAGCGCATGCAGGCCGAGACAGATGCCCAGGAAAGGCCTGCCCGCCGCAAGGTAAGTCTTCAAGGGCGCCGTATAGGCCTTCTGATTGAGGATTTCCATCATGTTGCCGAAGGCACCAACGCCGGGAAACACCAGTTTTTCAGCCGTCAGGATGTCATCCGCCGTTGCGACGACCTTGACCGTTTCCCCCAGGCTTTCGATGGCGTTGATGACGCTGCGAACGTTGCCGGCACCGTAATCGAGAAGCGTAATCATCTGCTGTTTCCTTTTCCGCGGTTTCTCCGCTGACGGGCGCAAGAATGAAGATCGTTTTTTATATCACCCGCCCAAGGATTACAAGCTGCCTTTGGGGGGCTTCCGTGCCGGCCGTGATGGAACATCGGCATTGGTCGGGCGGAAACGGGACTCGCCGCGGTTAGCCGGCGCCGGTCAGCCGGCTGACGACGCCGGCACCGCGCGTGCGGATTCCCACCCGAGCATGGCCTTTTTCCGGGTTGGGCCTCCGCCGTAGTGGCCAAAGAGGCCTGTTTTTCGGATGACGCGATGGCAGGGGATCAGAAACGGGATCGGGTTGCGGCCGACCGCATTGCCGACAGCCCGGGCGCCCTGCGGAATCCCGATATGGCGGGCGATGTCTTCGTAGGTTACGGCCTCACCCAGCGGGATGCGCAGCAGGGCTTCCCAGACCTGGATCTGGAAATTGGTACCTTTGACGAAGAGATGCAGCGGAGCGGGTTTCGGCCCGGGGGCGAAGGGGAACACCCTTTCCACGAGGGGCGCGGTCTCGCGGGCGCGATGCCGAATATCGGCCCGGGGCCACTGTCGTCTCAAATCATTGAGCACTTGATCTCTTCCGTTGCCCGGGACAAAGGAAACACAGCAGAGCCCGCGCTCCGTGGTGGCCAGGAGGCACTCGCCGAAGGGGGAGGGGTGGTAGCCGAAAGAAATACCTAGATCGGCCCCCTGGCGGCGATATTCGCCCGGTGTTACGGCTTCACAGGTGACAAACAGGTCGTGCAGTCGGCCGGCACCCGACAATCCGGTCTAGTAGGCCGTGTCGAGAACGGTATCGGAACGGGCCAGCATGCGTTTGGCATGCTCCTTGGTCAGGTACTGAAGAAACCGCTTGGGGCTGATGCCCACCCAGCGGCTGAAAAGCCGCTGGAAATGGAATTCGCTCAAGCCTGTGGCGGCGGCGACTTCAACCAACTGCGGCTGGCGGGAGGCGTTCTCCTCCAGAAAACGAATGGCCCGCTCGATACGTTCATAGTCACGGCAGAGGTTTTCTAATGTGGACATGGCGATCCTTTTCTGAGTTCCGAGGTGCCCTGGCGCGGGCGCCGTCGATGCCGCGCCCGGCGTAGCTCTCAGAGATCTAAAGCCTCTTGCTGGCGGGTGCAACCCGATTCTTGCGATCTTGACAGCTGTGGCGCGCGTCTGTATCAACGGCCAGCGTTACAGAAGGCGTAAAGGCGGCCATGTTCCAGATTCTCTACCAGAGCGATGACCTTGTGGCCATCGACAAGCCCTCCGGGATCAAGGTCCACCGGGGCGTCTGCGACCCCCGCGGCGAAGCGTTCGTTCTTCAGCGGCTGCGGGATCAGATCGGGAGACGGCTCTACCCGGTGCACCGGCTGGACCGGCCCACGTCAGGGGTGCTGGTGTTCGCCCTGACGCCGGGAGCGGCCCGGTCGATGGCCAAGTCGTTCGCCCGCCAGAAAGTTTGCAAGACTTATCTGGCGGTGGTGCGCGGGTATACGGCCGAAAAAGGCGAGGTCGACCGACCGCTCCTCAAGGACCCCCGGCAAAAAGACGTGGATGCCAGGCGACAGGCAGCCCTAACCCGCTATGTACGCCTGGACACGGCCGAATTGCCGATTGCGGTGGGGCCCTACGAAACCAGCCGTTATTCACTCGTGCAGGTTTCGCCCCGGACAGGCCGCATGCACCAGATTCGGCGCCATTTCTGCCATCTGGCCCACCCTGTCATCGGCGATCGACAGTACGGCGACAACAAGCACAACCGCAGCTTCAAAGAACGCTGGCAGTGCGAGCGCCTTCTGCTGGCGGCCACCGAACTGACCCTGCCGCTTCCCGGCAGCCGCACCCTCCAAACGATTGTCGCCCCCATCAGCGGCGTTTTTCATTCAATCATCCACATGCTGGGCTGGCAGGCGAGCCTGCCTTCTCAATGGCTGGGCTGATCCGGGTTGCGGAAATCGTGAGCGAACCGATGCGCGGCCAAGCAGGCTGAGCATCGCGCCGCCCCAGCGGCTGGCAAAAGGCGTTTTTCAGAATCGATCCGGACTGTTATTTCCAGCGGCCACGTGCATGCGGGGTCGGCGCTGGCGACTTGGGTTATCGCGGCGCCGGGTCAGGGCTTCACCGGCCGGGAGGGGGCCTGTTCGTGAGGCCCAGACCGTGCAGCAGGAGACGGCCGGCATTGCGGGCCCCGACGATGTTGCGGGCGCAGGGGCCCAGTTGAAGTTCGGCCAGGGGGCCGGTGGCGTATATGTTTTGCGCCCAGCGCAGATCCGGGCCCAGGATCGGATAACCGCAGGGATTGCATTCCAGATCGAAATCCGCGACGAGCCTGTCGATCAGATCGCCCCCCGGTCGACGGGGAAGAAACCCGGTGGCCAGGATGACCTGGTCGCTTTCCAGCGTTCCGGCCGAGGTATTCAGCCGCACGCCGTCACCGGTCTGCTCGGCATCGAAGCAATCGCCCGCGGTAAAGCCGATGCGGTCATCTGCCAGGGCCCGTGAGAAGGCTGCCAGCACTTCAACCGGCAGGCTGCCGGTGATTCGGGCCTGGTCGATTGCATCGCGGCGCTGATCGAAATCCGAGCGATAAAAGGCGCGCAGGCATTTCGGGCCGATCCAGCAGGGGTTGAAATCGTACTGGCTTTCACGCAGCGCGTGGCGGGAGAGGAGATGGACCGCCCCCCTGGATTCGGTGCTGAGCTTAAGTGCGGTCTGGACGGCGGTGATGCCGCCACCGACCACCAGGGTACGGCGGGCCTGGCGCCATCGACGGCGACTGAAATCAGGATCGAAGACATGGGCAATCCTGGCGCCGGCGTGTTTTAGATCGCGCGCCCATGCGGGCCAGCAGGGCTGCTCCCCCATGCCGGGGGCCAGGAGCACACGGCGGGTTCGCAGGGTCGGCCCATCGGTTTCGACGACGAGCGTGCGGCCGTCATCAATCAGCCTGCGCGCCCGGGCCCGGACATGCAGACGGTCAAGCCGGTTGGCGGCGATCACATGGCGGCAGTGCCGCTCGAACAGCGCCAGGGAAGGGCGGTTGTACGGCGCGATAAAGGCGGCATGAGGGCGTCCTTCTGGCGTTTTGGCGAAACGGTAGAGCGAGAGGATGGGACGGTCGATGTTGTGGGTGGCAGGGGAGCGAAGATAGGCCATGCCGCAATTGGCGGTATTGCGGCGCCAGGTGGAAAGAAGCGTTTCCTGCGGATCGAGAATCCTGACCTGGGCATGATCCGCACCCGGGAGGTGGTTCAGCAGATTGGCGAGATAGCTGCCATGAATACCGCCTCCAATGATCAGCCAATCGATCATGCCTGGCTTTCAGTGCATGTCCGCCCACGCGGGTAAGTACCGGAAGCCGCTAGCGGTGGCGCGCAAGCCCTGAGCGCCCGCACCTGCTGCTTGCTGGCGGCCATTATGTCCGCCATGCCCGATTCCGCCTCCCGTGGGGAGCCGTCCTGACAGACGGTTGAAAAACGATTGCGCTTGGCCTTACGGAAACAGAATCCGCCTCGAAATGCGCGTTTATGATGAATAAACGGCGCTTTAGTGTCGGATGCTGTCTTTTCTTGCCCGCGCGCATGACGTTTTTTAAACCGCGGGCTAATCCAGTTTTTCGAAATATTCTTTCTCCGCGCCGCAAAGCGGGCAAACCCACTCGTCGGGAAGCGCCTCGAACGGCGTTTCGGACGGGATATTGTTTTCAATATCGCCCTCGATCGGGTCATAGACGTAGCCGCACGGGCATTCCCATTTGTCCATCTGATTCTCCTTGAAGGTGAGGGTTCGACTCCGGGGTGTCGGTGTTGCTATTTAAATTTTGCGTAAAAATAATGCATTCAACCGAAAGGCGTCAAGCGCTGCCGGTACAGTGGGCGGGTGGGCCACCGCCGGACTGGAAAATCCCTCGATCCTCGGTGCGGGGGTCAGAAAAACTGCGCGTTGACACGCAGCGTCAATCTCATTAGAAACCATTTTCGAAACGGCAGACGTGCGCATGCCGGCGCCGATCGGCGGGCAGTTTGACCGCCCGGCGAAACTTTGCGGTTTCGGGCGGCTGGGGGGTATTTGGAAAGCGGCCCGAACAACGTGATCATGCCTCGGCGTAGATAGCCCTCAACGCGTGAAGAGCGGAGCGATGCCAATAAATTCAACCGATCAGGATCATTACTACCGCCAGAACGTTTTCGGGATTTCGGCCGTCGAGTTCATATGGGGGCTGGGACTGCCGGTGGTGGTCGAGTCGACCTTTCTGCAACTCTTCGTCAAAAGCCTGGGGGGCACCGGGCTTGCGCTGGGGATGATCCCCGTATTTTTTTTTATCGGCATCTCGGTCTTTGCCCTGCTGGCAAGCTACTTGACCGAGGGACTGCGCTTCAAACGCCGGGCGGTCATCGTGCTGCACCTGATCTCCGGTCTGGCGCTGCTGCTTTTCGGCGGGATTTTAGCCCTGATGGGGGCCGGACCCCACGTGCTGTTCGTTTTCTTTGGGTGCTACGCTGTTTTTTCAGTCTGTGTCGGCATGACCCTGCCCGTCTGGCTGAACTATCTCGTCAAGATTTTCTCGGAAGAAAGATCGGTCCCGGGACTGGCCGCCATGATGATCGCTCAGAATGTGGCCAAGCTGATCAGCAGCCTGGCCATCCTCAAGGTGGTCGAGCGCTATGCTTTTGATCTGGGCGCGGCGGCGATTATCTTTCTGACCGTGGGAGGGCTTTTCGTCCTGGGCTCCCTCTTTTTTCTTTTTACCCGTGAAATCGCCGAGGCGGCAATCGATACGGACCGCCGCCGGCCACCTTTCAGGACCTTCGTTAAATCCACCGCCGGGCACATGCGGGCCAACCGTAATTTTCTGTGCTTTCTGGGCAGCGATCTGGAACTGCACATCGTGGTGACGGTCATTTCGTTCTATGCGGCCTATGCCACCGAGTTCGCCGGTATAAGCCCGGCCGTGGCCGCCGGTCTCTTTGTCGGCCTGATCTATGCCGGGGCCATTGGCGCCAATTTTTTTTTGGGAACCTTGGGCTTATTCAGTCTTAAACAGAAAACCCTGGTTTCCAAATCAGGGGCCATCGCGGCCGTCTTGCTGCTATGCGCCGGAACTAAACCCCATTATTTCTATCTGGCCAGTTTTCTTCTGGGGGCTTCGCGGGGCACGCGCATGATTGTATTCGCACCCGCGGTCAAAAAGCTTTCGGGCCTGGCGGACGCCACCCCTTATTTTGCGGTCGCCCCCGTACTGACCCTGCCCGTGGTAACCGGCCTGCCGCTGGCCTGCGGCTTTTTTCTGGATCGCATGGCTGGACTGGGAGCGGATGCCTATCGGATCGTTTTCCTGGCAGCGGCTGTTCTCCTGGGCATGACCTTCTTGTGTGCCTGGCGCACGGATTTTGCCCCCAAGGTCGCCAAGGCGTCCGGCGCGAAGACCGAGGCCGGCGGCGGCAAGGCCTAACAATGAAACGCGATACCCTTTATGACGAGCCCCGGCGAGCGGTGGCGCCGTTTGAATTCAACCGCTCGGTGGCTGCCGTTTTCGACGATATGATCCAGCGCTCGGTGCCGCTGTACGCCGAGATCCTTACCCGCGAGGCCCAACTCATCAGGGCGCACTACCAGCGCGGCACCTGTATTTACGATTTGGGGTGTTCGACCGGCAATCTGGGTGTTCGCCTCTGCCAGACCATGGGCGCGGAACCCTTTGCGATGATCGCGGTCGACAGCGCCGCCCCCATGCTGGAGATCTGCGCCGGCAAACTCGCAGATGCCGACGCGGGCGGGCGGGTGTCGCTCGTGCATGATGACATCGGTCAGGTCGCCCTTGAAAACGCCAGCGTGGTCGTGCTCAATTTCACCCTCCAGTTTCTTCCCCTGAACCTCCGCGGCCTCCTAATGGCGCGTATCTTCAAGGCGCTGGTACCCGGCGGCATTCTGCTGCTGGCGGAGAAGACCATCCATGCGGACGACGATTTCAATCGACTCCGGCAGGACTGCCACCATCGATTCAAGCAGGAAAACGGCTACTCCGCACTGGCCGTGGCCCAGAAACGCGAAGCACTAGACGCCGTGCTGATTCCAGAGACCGAGGGCGCCCATGAGAAGCGGATCAAGGCAGCCGGCTTTGCATGCTTCGATATCTGGATGAAGTGGTTTAATTTCAGTGCCTGGATCTGCCGAAAATGAGCCATCCTTTTCTGGATGCGCTTTCAGCTTGGGGGCCGGCGCCCTGGGCGCCGGTTCTGCGCGCCCGGCTGGAAGAACGCCTGGCGCAGATCGCCGAACGCGACCGCAAGGGGCGTGCCTACAGCGCCTTGATTGCCGGGCTGCCCGCGGTGATGCCGTCGGTCATCGATCTGGACCGCGACTGGATAAGAATTGGTCGCCGGGAAGATCTTGGACCCGGGGAGCGGGAACGCCTGAATACCGTTCTGCGCGCACTGATCCCCTGGCGCAAGGGACCATTCGAAGTCTTCGGCATGCGCATCGACAGTGAATGGGCTTCCCACATGAAATGGGGGCGACTGCGGCCCCATGTGTCCCGACTCAACGGTCGCTGCGTGCTGGATATCGGATCGAGCAGCGGTTACTATATGTTCCGCATGTTGGCCGACGAACCTGCGCTGGTATTGGGGGTCGAACCTTATCTGACCTTTTACTACCAGTTTGTGCTGCTGCAGCACTTTATCGGCGCGCAAGGGCTTTTTACACTCCCGCTGCGTTTGGAAGCGCTGCCCATTCTGGAAGAATTCTTCGATACGGTATTTTGCATGGGGATTCTCTACCACCAGCGTGATCACCGGGCGGCCCTGGCGCGGATTGTCCGCATGATGCGGCCGGGCGGCGAATTGGTGCTGGAAACCCTGATTGTGGATGGCAATGAAGATGCCCTGCTGGCGCCTCGGGGACGCTATGCCAAGATGAACAACGTCTACGCACTGCCCACCGTTAAACGGGTGGCGAGCTGGCTGCGGCAGGCGGGGTTCGGGCGGATCCGCTGCGTCGACGTGACGCCGACCTCGCCGGTGGAGCAGCGACGCACGGACTGGATGCCCTTTGAGTCCCTGGAAGATTTTCTGAATCGGGATGATCCCCGGGTAACGGTCGAAGGCCATCCCGCGCCGGTGCGGGCGATCGTCCTGGCCGAACGGCGATAGCCCCCGCCGGTGTCGGGGGGCTCCGGCTTCAGATGTGGGACGCTGGTGCCGCCGGCTCCAGCAGTGCCAGCAAACGCTCCGCCTCCAATACGCCGGGGCGGGGCGGCAGTTGGGCCAGAACCCCCAGGCCCTCCGCAACATCATGGAATGCTTCGCGCGGCAACCGGCTGACCGCCGCGGTATGGATAAAGGCATCGGTCTCGACGATCTGCCGGATGAATTCGAGATTGGTGAGGTAGCCGACATATTCGTCCACCACCACCAGGTGGGGTCTCCAGGTGGTGATGAGGTGCAGTGCGTCGCTGCGCTCGTAAGCCCAGTCGAGCGCGACGGTGCTTTCCGCCCGCAGGGCGCGGGCCAGCGTCTCCAGCGTTTCGCGCTTGTTGGTGACCATCAGGATGCGCGTCATCAGATCTTCTCCCCTGACGATTGGATCGAATCCCGATTTATGCCGCTTCTTCACCATATCATCGGCATCGCCGAAAGGGCAAGCCCGGCTGCAGAATGCGGACCGCCATCACCCCGGCGGTCCGGATGCAGGCCCGGCATCCTCGATTCCGGCCCCTTGGGCCCGGACCTGGGCGGTGCCGTTGTCGACATAATCGAAATCAAGGGTTTGCGGGTCCATCACGATAAAACCGGCGGCCCGTCCAAAGCGGGGGTCCACACGGGCGTCCAGGTCCGGCCCTTCACTGCTGACGGCGATTGTCGGTATGATCCATCTCCATTTGGTGTGTTGATTCCCATTGGCGGTGGTACGGCTGGAATGCCTGACCGATATGAGAATAAGCCCAAAATAGAGATCGGCGCCCGGGTTTGTCAAGCAAATTATGAGAATATTCTTAATATTACTGGGCCGTGCCGGTTTAGTCCCTGATATCCAATCAGCCTCGGGTGGAGGTCGAAACCGGAAGCCGTAAAGGAATTGCAGATCAGAAATGGGCCGCGAGGAGGTTTTCTTTACGGGGGACGTGTGGCCGCATCAACCTGAAATGGTGGTGCGTATGCTTTCAAGATGTTCGCCGCCGGAATGCAGGATAAGCATCTCCAGGATCTGTTGGGCGGAGACCTCACCGCCGATAAGGGCCATCGGCCCCTTGCGATCGAGTTCATCGTCGGTAAGCGAGGCGAGATATGCGGCCAGAGCGCTGCTATTGGCCTCGAGGATGGAGAGCACTTCTTCCTTTGTGCAATTGGCATGCTTGCGGGCGTGGTCGTTGCCCATCTTTACGACATCTTCCATCGACCATTCCGGCAGGGGGGCGCCGCTGATGATCATCTTGGCCAGCTCGACGACACGGTAGTGCCCGTCGCCCACATGGCGGGCCACCACGCCCACAGACCAGTCTTCGGCCTGGCAGACTTTACGCCAATCTTCATTGCTGCAGCTGCGGACAACCGCCATCATGTCTTGATTAAAGGCTTCGATCTTACGGGTCAAAGCTTCAATACGCGCACTCATAATGACCTCCTCTCAGGCGGCGGAATACCGCGGGCATGAATTCATTGCGGCCCAGATCCTGAGGCCGCTCCTGGGCGCCGTGCATTTGCCGACAAAATTAAAGCAGACATAAGCGGTCTGCAAGCGCGGGCTCGGCGGCGGTTTGAATCCATTGCGTTTTTACCCTGGTGGTCATCGACGGCAACCATTCGCTTTGAAGCGGCCATGAAACAGCCTGAATAGTGCTCATTTATTGCATATAAACTGCGCTTTTTCGTCGGATTTGGCCTTGTCTGGCCTGCGCGCATGACGTTTTTCAACAGCCCTGTCAAATTGGGTCGAGGTTGGAAGGCCGCCAGAAGATGGGCAGGGCTTGGTCCAGGGCTGCAGGAAGACCCACCTCAATGCCTGGATACAAAAGGTCCATG
>JAAUXZ010034884.1_pt1 | contig 27078 bp, 24 predicted proteins | sample 7278131 | NCBI WGS metagenome assembly JAAUXZ01 (sample SAMN14350119, study PRJNA611818) | marine sediment metagenome | isolation source: surface marine sediment (3m) | place: French Polynesia: Moorea | collected 2018-08 | reverse complement strand
CCCTGTTACAGCCTGATTGCCAAGCACGACGTGCAGTTGCTGCAGATGGAGAAACCCGAGGTGTCTGAAGAAGAGCTGATCCAGGCGGTCAGTTGGAAGATCAAAGACCTGATCAGCTACGACGTCGAGTCAGCCGTGGTCGATACTTACCAGTTACCCCCTTCACCTAAAAATCCGGCGAATACGATCAATGCGGTTGTTGCCAATGAAAATACCGTTGCCGGTTATGTCGACAGCATCAAGCAGTCGGGCATGGATCTTCAGGTTATCGATATTCACGAGCTGGCAGCAAGAAACCTGCTCAATGCCCATCAGCTATCCGAGCAGGCGACCGCCCTGCTGCAAATCTCCGATCATGAGAGCCTGGTCAGTATTTATCGTGATCAGGACCTGTATGTATCGAGGGACTTCAAAATCGGCCTGCTCAATATCGATAATCAGGACTCGGCTGATGAAAGTCTTTATGACTCCATCTTGCTCGAAATTCAACGCTCGATGGATTATTACGAAAGTAGTTACGGTCTCGGCAACATACAGAAATTACTGGTCTATCCGCAACTGCCGGCCACCGAGCGGATGCTGAAATACCTGCACAACTATGTCGCCTATGACCTGGATTTTATCGAACCCGACCTGTTTCAGCAGCAGAGTTCGCTAGAAGCCATGGATACGCATTGTTTCGCGGCTTACTGTGCGGCATTGCGAGGTGCCTTCGCATGATCGAACAGCGAATCAATCTGTATGACGATCGCTTCCGGGAAAAGCGGATTATCCTGTCAGCGGTGGATATGTTGTTGGTGACAGTCATTGCGGTCGGATTATTGCTTACCACGAGTTACTGGTACCACTTATTGGTAACCCATGCTGAGCAGGAACAGCTGAGACTAACCTCGCAGAAGGAGCAGTTGACCGTTACTCTGCAGGAGTTACGCAAGGCGCTGGAGACCCGGCTCTCTGACAACAGGATTGAAATCCAGGTTAAAAAGGTGTCGCGCGAAATTACCCTGCGCAAGCGTTTGATCGACATGGTGGTCAGCAAGCAATTCGGATCCGGCATGGGTTTCTCTGAACAGCTCAGTGAGCTGTCCAGGTTCAGGGTCAATAATGTTTGGTTGAATGAAATATCCCTGAGCGAGAGCGATTTAAGATTATCCGGTAGCGCGTTGAAGGCAGAAAGCATCCCCGAATACTTTAACGAATTTCAGCAACGCGATCTTTTCTCCGGGCGTACGTTCGAGGTATTTGAGGTTAACCGCGATCAGCAACAGAATTGGAAAGTGGACTTTCTGATCGCGAGCAGGGCCAACTACTGATGACTCAACAATTAAAACAATATGCCGATAAGATCAATGCGCTGTCGTTACGTGAACGCGGCATCATTACGCTCAGCGTGATCATTGCGATGGTTTTCTTGTGGTGGAATTTCTACCTGCAGCCGGTGCAACAGAAAATGGATTCCATCGAGCAGGGCAATCGGTTGCTGACGGGTGAAATTGAATCCTTGCAAGTGGCCATGCAAGCGATTCAAGAACGGATCCAGCAAGGGGTGCACAAGAGCGAGGAGGAAAAACTCGCGCTATTGCAGGCCGAGCTTGACCAGATCAATGAAGTACTCGAGCAAAAGACCCTGGCCCTGATTGATCCGGATGAAATGTTCGAGCTGATGCAGGAACTGATATTCGCTGAATCTAAACTAAAATTGACTGAGTTGAAGCGTAAAGAGGTCAAGCCGCTGTTCGAGACTGAGGAAAGCGATGAAGGGCAGCCAAAAATCTACCGGCATAGCATGCAAATGAGTTTACGCGGTAGATATCGGGATGTGCTGAATTACGTTGCCAGTATGGAAAACCTCGAATGGAAACTTTTGTGGGACAGGATCACGTTGAAAACCGCCGAATACCCGATGATTGATGTCGATATCGAAATTTCAACGTTGAGTGATAATCAAAACTGGGTGGGGTTGTAAATGAAAGTAGCCATGTTAATTTGTGGTTGTCTGCTCGCTAACACTTTGTGGGCATCTGCATTCTATGACCCAATGCGCCCGCCGGCTTTTGCCAGGGAAAAACTTCGCTTGGAGAAGGTAAAAAGTCAACCAAGCCATAAATCCGCTGCGGTCAAACCGACCAAGAAACAAGACTGGGTCCTGAACTCGATCCTGTATTCCAGCCAGCGGCAGCATGCGATCATCAACAATAAGCTGGTAAAAAAAGGTGATACTATCGCCGGGGCCAAATTGATTCGCGTAGAACCACAAAGGGTGCGATTGATTGCCAAGGGGAAGATTATCGACCTGAGCCTGAAAACCCGCTATAAATCGATAAAGAAGTCGGTAGGTAAGAATAAATCATGAAAAAACTGAACTTACTGACCTGTATTCTTTTGCTGATTACCACGGGCTGTGCCAAGCAGATCGCACAGGATAGCAGTCAGCAAACCCGAGATTCCATTCGCCAGGAAATGTTACAGGCCAGTGAAGCGGAACCTATGCAACAGCCGGTGACGGCCCCGGACGAAATTATGGATCAACTGGTGCCTGCAACCGGTTCGGCGATACCCGGTCTGCTGGATACGATTCCGAGTGAGCCGCGGTTCGATATTTCGGTAGCCAATGCGCCGGCAGATGTGTTTTTCATGAGCCTGGTTGCCGACACCGATGTCAACATGGTGGTTCATCCCAGCGTGTCGGGAGATGTCAGCCTGGATTTGAAAAAGGTCACGGTCGAAGACGTCATGCAATTGGCGCGTGAGGTTTATGGTTACGAATACAAGAAAACCGACAATGGCTATATTGTGTTGCCGGCGCGTATCCAGTCACGTATCTACCATGTAAATTACCTGAATATCAGCCGCGATGGTCGTTCCAGTATGACGGTAAGTTCGGGGCAGTTGGCATCGGTGGATAACAATAACGACGATGATTCATCAGACGATAATGACAGCTCATCCAGCGCTACGGCGGTCGAATCGAGCAGTATCAAGACTACCAGCAAGGCTGATTTCTGGTCCAACCTGCAAGCAACTATCGTATCGATCGTCGGCGAATCGCAAGGGCGTTCGGTCGTGGTCGACCCGCATGCCGGCCTGGTTATCGTGCGAGCGATGCCGGGTGAATTACGTGATGTCGAGGCTTACCTGGACAGTGCCCAGGGTAACCTGCAGCGCCAGGTTATCCTCGAGGCGAAGATAATCGAAGTAAGGCTGGATGACAGCCATCAGTCGGGAATCGACTGGGCGGCGTTGTCTGAAACCGGCACCGATCGCTTGTTGCTGGGTCAGGCCAGTGTCCTAAATGGTAATGCAGCCTTATATAACGCCCAGGGTGAGTTCAGTGACGGCGCTGCTTTAACCAATCTTGCAGACCGGGATTTTGCCAACCTGTTCGCGATTGGCGGGGCTACTGATGATTTCGGTTTCCTGTTGCGTTTGCTGGATACCCAGGGTGATGTGCAGGTATTGTCAAGTCCAAGAGTTTCGACGGTCAACAACCAGAAAGCAGTAATAAAGGTTGGCTCTGATGAATTCTTTGTCACCGATGTTTCTTCGACCACGACATCTGGTGCCACTACCACCCTGACTACGCCATCAGTTACTCTGACACCTTTTTTCTCCGGGATTGCTTTGGATGTGACCCCGCAAATCAGCCAGGATAATGAAGTCATCCTGCACATCCACCCGAGTGTCAGCGAGGTCAATGACCAGACCAAAAATATAACCATTGCTGGCCAGAGTCAGCAACTGCCATTGGCGCTGAGTACCGTGCGTGAATCGGATTCGGTGGTGAGGGCGCTCAGCGGCCAGGTCGTGGTAATCGGTGGATTGATGCAGAACCAATCTGCCAATGATGATGCCAATGTACCGGGTCTCGGAGACGTACCCTTCCTGGGTAATCTGTTCGGTCAAAAGAGAGCACAGAATAGACGCAGCGAACTGGTTATCCTGTTAAAGCCAATCGTGGTCAATAGTGCAAAAACCTGGTCGAATTACATCAAGCAAAGCCAGCAACGTATCGATCAATTACAGCAACCCAGGCCTGAGGCGCAGTAGTCATGTACGAGCCCTATTACAGGCTGTCGGAAAAGCCATTCAACCTGACCCCGGATACTGACTTTTTCTATCAGAGCCAGACTCACCAGGAATCATTGAATGTGCTGCTGGTGGCAATCCAGAGTGGTGAAGGTTTCATCAAGCTGACCGGAGAGGTGGGTACCGGTAAAACCTTGTTGTGCCGTAAGTTGTTGGAACTGCTGGATGATCAATACCAGACGGTATATATCCCAAATCCTTACATGAGTTGCAATGCGCTACTCAAAGCAGTGGCGATCGAGATGGGTCTGGGCGCTGAACTGAAAGATGATAACTACCTGGATTGTATAAACCGCAAGCTGATCGATAATGCGCGCAACAATCGTCAAACCATCATATTGCTGGATGAGGCACAATCCCTGCCGGTAGAGAGCCTGGAGGCGATCCGCTTATTGAGCAACCTGGAGACCGAAAAGCAAAAACTGGTTCAAATCGTGTTGTTTGGTCAGCCGGAGCTTGATGCAAAGTTAAACGATCACAGCATTCGCCAGCTGCAACAACGGATTGCGCATGCCTGTGAATTAAAAAATCTGGCAGCAGATGCGCTGGCACAATATATTCAACATCGCCTGCATTCCGCGGGTTACGATGGTCCGGTGTTGTTCAACGAAGCAGCTATTCGACGCATCTATAAAAAGACCAGGGGCGTACCCAGGCTAATCAACCTGTTATGCAATAAAGCGATGATGCTATCGTTTGCCGCGGGAGATTTTTATATTTCGGAAAAACATATCCTGCTGGCCAGTAAAGATACCCAGCAGTTCGCGCGCATATCCGGCAAGGCCCAATTCGCCAGCATGAGTGCGTTGCTGCTGCTGTCCGGTCTAATGTTTGAGTAGATATCGGTACTCATCATGAGCGTGATCAACAATGTCCTCAAAGACCTGGAAAACAAGCCCTCGGCATTCAAGCCGCTGGACTTGCAGGCGGTTAATGACGAACAAAAGCAAAAATTCTCAATGTGGGTACTCTGGGTATTCGCACCGCTGCTGATCTTGGCGGTGGCATCAGCCTATTGGTACCAGCAATCCAGCACGGTCGAAGCGTCGATCCTAGCAACTGCAGAAATAGACCAGCCGACAACCGGCAGCGTTGTCAGGGCTGAACTCGAGCCGTCGTCCCCGCAGGTACCGCCAGCTCCAGTTTCAGCGGCAGAGGCATCAGCCCCGGTAATCCCAGTCAATCAATTGGTTGGTCTGCATATCAACGAAACCCCGGCATTTGTAGAATTATCTTTTCAATTAACCCAATCCGCCCAGAGTTATCTCAAGCAGCGCACCCAAGACCGGTATGTGTTTCTAATCAGGAACAGTAACAGCCAGATCAGCGCGCCCGTGATAGAAAACCCCTGGCTGAAAGACATTCAGCTGCAGCAGAATCAACAGCATGTTGAAATTCAATTCGATACCGCGGAAGGCGTACTGGTGGAAACATTGCACCAACAACAACAGCAGGATCACTACTGGAAAATCCGCCTGAAAAAATCGATCTTGGCCGAGCCTTCGCCGGTGATTGCAGCGGCCCCGGCTGCTGCCGAACCATCCAACAAGCCAGTCACCGTCAGTGCTTCAGCAACCCCGGCAGTTACGCCAGCGGCCATGGCCAAACCGAGTCCCGTCAAACAGGATGCCAACAGGGTCAAGCTAGATATTAAACCGGCAAAACTCCAGGTGTCTGACAGCGAGAGACTGAAGCGAGCGATTGCACAATTCGAGGCCGGCGATTGGGCGGTTGCCGAAATCGGTCTCAAATCATTGCTCGATAGTGAGCTCGACCGGGAAGCGCGGATCAATCTGCTGAGCCTGTATCAGTACCGGCAGAAACCACAACCGTTCCAGCAATTATTGACCGAGAGCCTGGCGCAGTATCCGCAGGATATCGATTTCATCCTGATCGATGCCAACCAGTTGATTAATGCAAAACAATATTCAACCCTGGTGCAACGTTATCAGAGCACAACCGGTAATAACCAGTTGATGAGCCTGCTGGCTGCCAGTTATCAACGCTTGCAACAGCATGATTTGGCGATTGATTTCTATATCCAGGCATTGGAACTCGATCCACGTCAACCGAAAAACTGGATTAGTCTCGCCATCTCGCAGGAACAGGAAGCAGCCTATGGTCAGGCCTTACAGTCCTACCAGATGGCCATGCGCAGTGGACCGCTCAATGACCGCTTGACTGGTTTTGTGCAACAGCGAATCCAGCAGTTGAATAACAGGGCGCAATGATGCCGGGTTTGGTATAGGGCAGAGAGGCAGCAATGGAATTCAGAAAGAAAATCCGTCTCGGCGACCTGTTGGTAGAAAAGGGTCTGATCACCGACGAACAGTTGCAGCTGGCTTTGCAGGAGCAGAAAAAACTCGGCCGCAAACTGGGAAATACCCTGATCGAACTGGGCATGATCGACGAAGAGAGTATGCTCAGACTCTTGTCCAGTCAGCTGGGCATCCCGTTGATCGATTTGAATAATTTCAACTTCAATGAAGAGGTCATTCGCAACCTGTCAGAGAGTATGGCCCGGCGTTACCGCGCGATCGTACTCGAGGATCGTGCTAATGACTTCCTGGTCGGCATGGCGGACCCAACCGATTTATATGCGCTCGATGAGATTCAGGAAAAACTGTCCAAGCCGGTGAGCCAGGCCATCGTTCGTGAGAGCACGCTGCTGGTGACCTTTGACCGGGTTTATCGGCGTACTGAAGAAATCAGTGCACTGGCGGAGGAACTGGGGCAGGAATTATCCACCGGCAGTGAAGACCTCAGCAGCCTGCTGCAGGCAGAGCAGATGACCGATGCGCCGGTCGCCAAATTATTGCAGTCTATTTTTGAAGATGCGGTCCAAGTTGGGGCTTCCGACATCCATATCGAGCCGGATAAGAACGAGATTCGCGTGCGCCAGCGGGTTGACGGTGTGCTGCAGGAACAGGTCATGAAAGAGATCCAGATCGCACCTGCGGTAGTTGTGCGTCTGAAGTTAATGGCCGGGCTCAACATCTCGGAAAAAAGAATGCCGCAGGATGGGCGTTTCAACATGACGGTGAATGGTCGCGAGATCGATGTGCGTTTATCGACGATGCCGGTGCAACACGGCGAATCGGTGGTCATGCGTTTGCTCGACCAAAGTCGAGGCGCGCTGGATATCGAGCATCTCGGGATGCCGCCCGAACTGCTCAAACGCTTCCGCAAGAATTTTCATCTGCCGCATGGCATGATCCTGGTGACCGGCCCTACCGGTAGCGGTAAGACCACCTCACTGTATGCCGCGTTACAGGAGCTGAACCAGGCAGAAGCTAAAATCATTACGGTTGAAGACCCGGTAGAATATCGCCTGAGCCGGATCAACCAGGTCCAGGTCAATCCCCAGATCGGCTTGAATTTTGCCCATGTTTTGCGTTCCGCATTACGCCAGGATCCGGACATCATCATGGTCGGTGAGATGCGTGATGCCGAAACCGTGGAAATAGGGGTCAGTGCGGCGATGACCGGGCACCTGGTGTTATCCACCCTGCATACCAATGATACGGTTTCCACCGCCACCCGGTTGCTGGACATGGGCGTGGAAGGATACCTGCTGGCCACCACCCTGCGCTCGATTATTGCGCAAAGACTGGTGCGTAAAATCTGTGTGCATTGTGCCCACGAACATAAACCCGATGCGTTTGAGAAAGCCTGGCTGCGGGAAAAGCTCTTTGTCGATACCGAGCACTATCAATACAAGATCGGTAAGGGCTGTGTACATTGTGGTTTTACCGGTTACCACGGGCGGATGGGTGTGTATGAATTACTCGAGATGAATGCGGAGCTGGCTGAGGCACTGCGTCGCGACGATACCCAGGAATTCATCGAAGCCGCCGGCAGAACACCGGGCTATCAGCCCCTGATCAATGTGGCTCACGATTATGCCCGCCAGGGTCTGACCAGTATCGACGAGGTATTGAAACTGGCCGGTGAACCGCGCGATGATTTCTACCAGGAAGAAACCTTGGAGCTGGAACTGGAGGTTGAAGGCTAATGCCGCTGTTCAGTTTTACCGGACGCAATGCTCATGGTGAGTTGACCGAGGGCGAAATGGAGTCGGCTAACAGCAGCTCTCTGGCCAGCCAGTTGATGGAGAAGGGCATCACCCCGTTATCGATCAACGAGATTAAACCCAAGGTTGATATTATTGCCGAGCTCAAGGACAAGCTCGATATCTACAAGGTGAGCATCGAGGAATTGTTGATGTTCACTCGTCAGATGAGCGCACTGACCAAGGCGGGATTACCTATCACCAAAGCTATCTCCGGCATTCTGGAGTCGATAGAAAACCCATTGATGATCAGGGCGTTGAAAGATGTCAATGAGCAGCTGGAATCAGGGCGCGGATTGGCGATTGCTTTCGCCCGGCATCCACGGGTTTTTTCCAATCTTTATGTCAGCATGATCCAGGTAGGAGAAAATACTGGTCGTCTGGACCAGGCTTTTTCCTTGATGGCCGGTTATATCGATCATCACCGCAAGATGAGTCATAACATCTCCTCGGCATTGCGTTATCCGACCATTGTCATATCGGCCATCATCATTGCGCTGGGTATCGTCAATCTGTTTGTCATCCCCAGATTCGCCACGTTTTTTCAGGCGAATGATCTGGACCTGCCCTGGCAAACTGAGCTGCTGTTGAACACTTCCAATTTTTTTGTTGCCTACTGGCAAGTCATTTTAGTGCTCATGATCGCGGCCTTTTTTATGTTCAAGCGTTACATTGCGACAGAACAGGGACGCTATAAATGGCATAAATTTGTGCTGCGCGCGCCCCTCGTAGGAGATATCCTGCTGCGTGCCTATCTCGCGCGTTTTGCCCGCTCATTTGCCATTGCCTACGGAGCTGGTGTGCCAATCGTCCAGGGTATGGGCGTGGTCGGGCGTTCGGTGGGTAATGACTATATCGCTAAACATGTTTCCAGTATGCGTGAAGGTATTGAACGAGGCGAAACATTGACGCGTACCGCTGGTCGAACTGGTATATTCACCCCGGTGGTGATGCAGATGTTCGCAGCCGGAGAAGAGGCCGGTAACCTGGAAGAGATGATGACTCATGTGGCCGATTTCTATGAAGAAGAAGTCGATTATGACATCAAGACCCTGTCGGACAGGTTGGAGCCGCTGATCTACGTATTCGTAGGAATTCTGGTATTGATACTGGCACTGGGTATATTTGTACCAATGTGGGATATCGCGCAAATTGCTGGAAGATAAGTCGCCTATTGTTTACTTTGGCCCACAGCCGGGTGCCAAAAGGTTTCTACATTTCCTGGTCATCATCATTGTTCTGGCGCTTATGGTTATGTTCCTGGTGCATGCAGCGAGACTCGAGCAGGTGGTGGAAAAGACCACGATCGAAAAAAAGATCAATGAATTCAATTCTGTGCTGATGGTTCTGACCATGGAGCACATGATTTCAAGTCAACGAAAAGAGTTAATCAAATACCATCATACCAATCCGTTTCCGTTAATTATGAGCCGATATACTGTAACCAATTATTTTGGTGAAGTTGAAGGTAAACTGAGCCTGGGAGAAAAGGGGGGATGGTATTACGATCTCAGCGAAAATACCGTCATTTACTTAACTATCGATGGCGAAATCGTCAGCTATCGAATGGTGCATACGCATGCTGGCAATGATGCGGAGCAGGCAGCGATGGTGAATAAAGATGAACTGGGCCTGTTAACGTTGGAAAAATTATTGGGTGATAATTGATATTTTTTTATCGATTTATGGCGAGATCGTAAACTGAATTAACCAAAAAAAGGGCCTAATCTTTTCAGATTAGGCCCTTTGGGTTTCAGAATATGGTTTTTATTCTGTGCAGGTAATGGTTACTGTTACTGGCGGAACCAATGCGGCACCGGCAAGCAGGACCGGGCAGGTATAGGTGGATCCGGCTCCAGCAGCACATAAGTTAACACCAACACCGGTTGCATCCAGTGTGACAGCTTGTCCGTTAACGTTTGGAAAGGCACCGCTTGCTAAAAGTCCATCGATATCTGCCGAAGCACATGCACCTGCTTCAGTTGCGGTATCTATACTTGCGGTTCCAGATCCAGTGGGTCCATCACCGATGTTGAAAGCAAAGGTAGTACTCACCAGGCTCTTGGCGTAGTTGATGGCAGAGCCACCGGTAACTTCAGTTGCGATTGCGTCAACCGTAGCTCTCTCAGCATCGCCGGTAATATCCTGGAATCTGGCCAAAGCGGTTACGCCCAGGATGCCCAGCAGAACGATAACGACGATCAGTTCGATCAGCGTGAAACCGCCTTGTGTCTTTTTCATGATTTAGTGCCCCTCTGTAGGAAAATAAATAATGGCTATAATTTCTTGTATTAACAGATAATTCTTCGAATTACAGTTAAAGTAATATACTTAAAGGTAAATGTAAGTTTATGACTTTACAATAAAATAGTATACACGAACCGAAATGCAAGCAAATATATAAAAAAGTAGAAATTATGCTAAAAAGTTTTGAGAGTGGGTTCACATTAATCGAGCTGATTACCATCATATTGCTGTTATCGGTGCTTTCTGTGGTGTTTTTTGGCCGTCTCGACAATCTTTCGGACCTGACCGATCGAGGTTCCTTTGAAGAGACTGTGGCCGCGGTCCGTTATGCGCAGAAACTCGCAGTGAGTACCGGTTGTGAAGTGCGGGTTAACCTGTCCGGTGCCGGTTATGCTTTATCCCAGGGCGACAGTTGCAATTCGGGCACATTTACCCTGGCGGTGATGAATCCGGCAGATCGTCCCAATCCTTATGCCAACCCAAATATATCGATAGCCCCTGCAGACAGTTTTGAATTTACCCCTCAATCTACGGTGAATAATCTGGGCTCTGATGTGACTTTCACGGTCAACGGTGATCGTACGTTCAGGGTTTACCAATTCACGGCACTAGTCGATGTTCCCTAGAGTTCTGAACAACCATCAAGGTTTTACCTTGTTGGAGGTATTGATCACAATAGTGGTCATCGCCATTTCCGCAACGGCCCTACTCGGTGTCTTTTCCGCGGTGGTCAGCCGCAGTGCTGATCCAATGATAGAGCAGCAGGCAATCGCGATTGCCGAGGCCTATATGGAAGAGATTCAATTGAAAAGTTTCGAAGATCCTCAGGGTGGCGAGACCAATGGTTCCGAGGAAGGTGCAAACCGTGCGCAATTCGATGATGTTCAGGATTACAACGATGCGTCGGTGGATGGCGCTGTGGAGGACCAAAATGGGAATCCTATTGCGCAATTAGCGGCTTACACCGTGACCGTCACAGTTGGATTTGAAGACCTGGATACGATAACCGATGGTATCAATTCCTTGCGCATCGATATCTCGGTCAATCATCCGGCGATAGATCCGATCAACCTTTCAGGCTTCAGGACGAATTACTGATGATTCGATGCAAAGGCTTTACCCTGATAGAACTCATTGTAGTCATTCTACTGGTGGCAGTGCTGGCAGCGGGTGCTGGATTGTTGATCGCGCGACCGATCGAGGCCTATACCGATCAGATTCGACGCCAACAACTGGTGGATTCGGCTGAGATGGCGTTGCGCAAGATTGCCGTGGATGTGCGCCGAGCCCTACCCAATAGTATTCGTGTGGTCGATAACAGCCCCAATGGCTGGGCACTGGAGATGGTGAATACAGTAGACGGCGCTCGCTATCGCGATGAGTTTGGAGGTGGGTTTATCGCGACCACGGATATCCTCGAATTCATAGCTGGCGAAACCGAATTTAATCTATTGGGACAGCTGACTGCAATTCCGATCACGTCCCTGCCTCAGGCTTATTCTCATCGGCTGGTGATTTATAACACCAGCCCATCAGAGGTGTATGGTGATGCGCAGAATACTACCGAAACTTCCGGCATCATCAGTGATCCGGGGTTCACCCTAAGCCTCACGGGTAACGAACATCACATCCAATTGACCAATGCGTATCAATTTGAATATAGCTCTCCAACCCAGCGACTCTTCGTTGTCGATGGTCCGATCAGTTATATCTGTGATGATTCCGGCAGCTTAACCCGGATTGAAAATTATCCTTACCGTGCCAGTCAAACTGATGTGGATAATCTCGGGGATGCTGCTTTTACCGGGGCCAATATCGGCAGGGTAGCGTCTCAGGTGTCCCGGTGTGAAATTGATTATCAACCCGGCACTGCTCAGCGCGGTGGTCTGATTTCGTTGGAGCTGACCTTGTCCGATAGCGAAAATGAAAGCGTTCAATTGCTCCACCAGATTCACGTGGATAACGTGCCATGAGCAATATCTACCGGCAAGCCGGCTTCTCCCTGATAACGGCAATCTTCCTGCTGGTGGTGGTAGCAGGCCTGGTGGGTTCCATGGTCAGCCTGAATATTGGCCAACAGGCCACCGTTACCAAGGGGATACTCGGTGCCCGCGCTTTGCAGGCGGCCAAGGCAGGTATGGAATATGGTATCTTCCAGGCCCTGGCTGGCACCTGTAACGCTTCAGATACGATTAGCTTTAGCGCCGCAGAACCGGCACTTGAGGGTTTTTCGGTAGATCTCAGTTGCAGCGAAAGCGACCATCCGGAAGCAACCACAACGGTGACATTCTACCAACTGACCGCTACCGCGGAGCGCGGCAATTATCTGCTGGGCGGCAATGCCAATCCGGATTATGTATCGCGCACGATACGTGCCACTGTCTCCATCGAGCCGCCATAGAAAACCATTTAAATTCAAGGATTTTTCTGTACTTGTTAAGGCGCAACGTTGAATTGTTGAAAATTCGACACTATACTGCCTGCATTACCCCGGCTTTAATAAAATATGACTCAAAGTAAGCCCGACACGCCTTCGCTGTTACTGGTTGATGATGACGCGATCATTGCGCAAAGCCTTGAATATGTGCTGAGCAACGATTACCAGGTGACGCTGGCGCGTGACCGGCATGATTGCATCAATCATTTACAGAGTATGCCTGAACCACCGCAGCTGGCGCTGGTGGACCTGGGTCTGCCGCCGAATACACACAAGCCGGACGAGGGTTACGCGGTGATTGAATACCTGCAGACTCATTACCCGGTCACCCGGGTGTTGGTGTTATCCGGGCAGGATCAAAAGAAATACGTGGCCAGTGCCAAGAAGCTGGGTGCAGCGGACTTCGTGTCCAAGCCCTGCGATGTAGCGGAATTGAAGGCCCGTTTGAAACGCCTGATGGATGACGGTTCAGCGGCCACCAGCGAGCAGGTCGGCAACGACGGCATCATCGGTAACAGTGCGGCCATCGAGCTGTTGCGTATGCAGATCAGACAGCTGGCCGATTCGCCTTATCCGGTGTTGATCCAGGGTGGATCTGGCAGCGGCAAGGAATTAACCGCGCTCAACCTGCACGCCTGCAGCCAACGTCTGTCCGAACCCTTCCTCAGTCTCAATTGTGCGGCATTCAATGGTGAACTGCTGGAATCACAACTGTTTGGTCATGTGCGCGGCGCTTTTACCGGGGCCACCGATAACAAGCGTGGATTCTTCGAGGAGGCGGGAACCGGCACCCTGTTCCTGGATGAGATTGCGGACCTGCCGCTGGACCTGCAGGCCAAGCTGTTACGAGTGTTGGAAAACGGTGAATATTACCGATTAGGTGAAACCCGGGCCCGTACCGCGCAGGCGCGGGTATTGGCGGCCAGCAACAAGGACTTGCTGGAAGCGGTGGATAAAGGGCATTTTCGCGAGGATTTATATCATCGCCTCAGCGTGTTGACCATCTATGTACCCGGGGTCAACGAGCGAGGTGATGACAAGATGCTGTTGCTGGATTACTTTCAGCAGCAAATGGATCCGCAACTGGCCGGCTTCACCCTGGATGAGGGCGCCAAGCAGTTATGGAATGACTATGATTTTCCGGGCAATGTGCGGGAATTACGCAACATCATCATTCGCCTATCGGCCAAGTACCCGGGCCAGACCATCAAGGCCTCGGTACTCGAACTGGAGATGACAGGTCGGCGTCCGCGCAACGGCGAGGTCAATGAAAACAGCCTGTTTCTGCACAACCTGAAAAGTGAAGACTTCCAGCTGAATGACGAGCTCAGGCGCATCGAGCAGGCGTATATCAACCTGGCGCTCGAGGTGAACAATCACAATATGACCCGCGCCGCCAACATGCTGGGGGTCAATCGATCAACCCTGTATGGACGGGTTGAACGAACCGAGGAGAATGATTAATGCACGGCCATGGTTTATGGCAACTAACAGGTGGTAACCAGGTGGTGACACGTGTATGAAGCGCATTTCGGTTTTGACCGTTCGCCGTTCAAGATAACGCCGGATACCTCGCTGTTTTACACCGGAGGTCACCGCGGCGACATCCTCGGTGCGCTGATTTATGCGGTGCATCGTGGCGAGGGCATGATCAAGGTCGTGGGTGAGGTCGGCAGCGGCAAGACCATGTTGTGCCGGATGCTGCAACTGGAACTGCCGGACAATGTCGAGATCATCTATATCGCCAATCCAAGTGTGTCCCCGCAGGACATATTGTTTGTCATCGCGGATGAGCTGAAATTCGATATCGCCCGCGATGCCTCCAAACATGAACTGGTTTCCATGCTGCAGAACTATCTCTTGCAGAAGCATGGTGAAGGCAAGCAGGTAGTACTGTTCATTGAAGAGGCGCAGGGAATGCCGCTGGAAACGCTGGAAGAAATCCGGCTGTTGTCCAACCTGGAAACCGATCGCCACAAGTTGCTGCAGATTATTCTGTTCGGGCAGCCGGAACTCGATCAGAACCTGGCCAGCAAGTCGATCCGCCAATTACGCGAACGGATTACCCATGATTTTCACCTGGCACCGCTGAATGCCGATGAAGTGCATAATTACCTGGATTTTCGCATGCGCGAGGTTGGCTACAGCGGGCCTGAACTGGTCAATGAAAAGCTGGCGCAGAAGATCGCCCTGTACTCCGAGGGCCTGTTGCGTCGAATCAATATCCTGGCAGATAAAATGCTGCTCTCGGCCTATGCCGATGGCACCCATGACCTGACCCAGAAGCACCTGGATGACGCGGTCAGGGACAGCGGTTTCAGTCGTGTCAAGGCCGGTCAATCAGGTAAACGCTGGGTCTGGGCCACCGCCGCGGCAGTCGCGGTCCTTTTTGTGACATTTTTCGCTTGGCAGCATCAGGCTGGACTGGAAACTGCTGGTGGTCCCGGGTCAGCATCGGAGCCAGATCCGCAAGTTACTGATCAAGCAGACCTTTTTCAGCCTCAGCCAATGTCCGGGTTGCCGTCGGCAGCGGTCTTGCAGGAAACCCTGAATGACACCGTGGAAATCCCGGTTGATCTGGCAAAAACCGCAGAAAATCAACAATCTGCAGCTAAACTTGATAATAATGATGGGACGCAAAAAACCATCGTCTCCCAGACCTCTAATATTCCACCGGATCAGTATGAGGAATGGCTGGATAGCAAGTTAGAAACCAGTAAAAACTGGTTGAGAAATGCAAATAAACAGGCTGTCTCAATTCAGGTCATGATGCGCAATAAAAAAGCCAGCAAGGAGTTGGTGAATTATCTGCGCCGGCAATGGCCGATGGAAATTGACAAGACCTATCTGTTTGAAGTGGTACTCAACGAAAACGTGATATACCAGGTGTTCTACGAGGAATATCCGTCAATTTCAATCGGCGAGCTTAAAATGCAACAGTTACCTGAGTCAGTGAAGAAAAATTCACCGTATCTGCATCCGATTCACCTGATGCAAAAAGCCCTGTTATAACGAATTTATATGGTCTGTAATGGTCCAGGAAAGAACATGAAATATTTGGTCGTAATCTGTTTGCTGATGGGCGTGGTTGGCTGCCAATCAACCCAGTTCGGCAAAGACGAGCGTATGACGGTATCCGGTCATCTCGATGAGACCGTACCCCAGCCGGCGCCGGTGGCGGATGATATCCCGCCGATGGTCAGCCAGGTTCCGATCGTCGCCCCGCCGAAACCGCAGGAAAAGTTGCAGACCTTCACGGTGGTGGCGACCGATCTACCGGCCCGTGAATTGTTATTTGCGCTGGCCCGGGATGCCCGCCTCAATCTCGATATTGATCCGGCTATCACCGGTAATGTCAGTATCAATGCGATCGACCAGACCCTGCCGCAGATCCTGAAACGAATCTCACGCCAGGTCAGTTTGCGTTATTACATCGACGGTCCCAACCTGGTCATTGCCCAGGATCTGCCCTACATGCAGGTTTACCGGGTCGATTACCTGAACATGGCCCGTAGCTCTTCATCCATTGTCTCGATCGCCACCCAGATAGCGGCCACCGGTACCGATACCGAAGGTGGTGGCGGCGGTGGTGGCAGTAACTCGTCGACCGATATTACCAATACCACCGCCAACGATTTCTGGAAGTCGCTGGAAGATAACCTGGCCAAGATTTCCGGCGGCGAGGTGGTTTCCAATCGTGAGAGTGGCACCATGCTGGTGACGGCGACCGCATCGGCACATGCACTGGTGCAGGAATTTATCGATCAGGTCATGAGCAGTGCACGCCGCCAGGTCCTGATCGAGGCCACCGTGGTCGAGGTCACCCTGAACGATGATTTTCAGGCCGGGGTCGACTGGTCGCGGATCGCCAATAATGATGGCTGGAATATCAGTCAAAGCACCCTTGGCACCACGCTTAATACCTCACCATTCGTCTCTGCCACCTATTCCGATATCGATGCTGACCGCAGCATAACCGCATCGATAAAAGCGTTGGATACCTTCGGTGATGTATCGGTCATGTCCAGTCCAAAAATCATGGCGATCAATAACCAGACATCGATTTTGAAAGTGGTGGATAACAAGGTCTATTTCACCACCGAGGTCGAGGAAAAAGAGGCAACCGATAACAGTCCGGAAAAAACGACCTTCACCAATACCATCCACACGGTTCCGGTCGGCTTTGTCATGAATGTGACACCTTACATCACGGACAATAATGAAATCATTCTTAACATCCGCCCGACCATCTCCAGGATCCTGCAATTCATTGATGCACCGGTTCCGGCAGGGATAGCCACCACGGCCACCAATCGGGTACCGGAGATACAGGTGCGTGAGATGGAATCGGTCCTGCGCGTAACCAATGGTGACACCGCGGTGATAGGTGGTCTGATGCAGGATAGCATTAACCAGAATAGTAGCGGTCTACCGGGACTTCATGAAGTAGACGGTTTTGGTTTACTGTTTGGCAAAAAGGAGCGATTGGCGGAAAAGACCGAGCTGGTCATCTTCCTACGCCCACGAATCATTGACAGCGCCAGCGTCAACTCAGATTTGGCCGATTTCAAAAAATACCTCAAACCCAGATTGTTAACGGAATAAAACGTTAAACGGGTATCCCCATGAGCTTACTGTTAGATGCATTAAAGAAAGCAGAACAGGAAAAGGCGCAGAAGGAGGCGTCGAAATCCACAGCTGCCCGTCAATCCAGTGACTCTACTCCGGATAGCGAGGAGAAAACCGCGGTTGAGCAAGTGCCGCAAGCACCAGCGAAGCAGCCGGTAAATTTTCCAGACAATGATCAGAATGATCTGAGTCTGGATGATGTTACCGAATTCATGGGTGATGGGGTAAGAGATCAGGCTGCGGATACTGAGGATACCGAGCAACTGGATACGCCCGTGATCACCGACAGCAACCCGCAAACCGATTCTGAATTGGCCGAGGATTTATCGCTGGATGACGATGTCCCTGATGATGTAGACCTCGCCACAACCGCGCCAGCAAATACACCGGACAATAAAGATGCTGCCCTTGAACTGGAGCCGATGGAGCAGAGTCTCAACCTGGATGAACTGGAAGTTGATGATGATGGTAATGTGACCGGCCCCCACGGAGTCTCGCTGGATATCGATCAATTCACCAGCGATCTGACCATACGCAAAAAAGATGCGCTGCGAGCCAGGCCGGCAGGTACCGACAATTACGACAATAGCCTGGTCAAAGGACCGCAACATGAAGTTGCTGAACCCACCTCCAGTTATGACACCGAAACCGAAAGGGCGATGACGCCGGAATATGCCCGCAAGATGTTTCTGCATAAAAATGGTTCGAGTAAATTCTTTTATTACAAAATCTATGCTGGGATTACCCTGGTGCTGTTGTTGGTCATGGCCGTCTGGGGATTATTCGAGGTCGAGTCCCGGTTCAATGAAATCGATCAGGGGCTGGTCAGTTTGAAACGTGACCCGATGCCAGATGCTATCCGCCCGAGGATCGATCGGACATCAGACAATCTGTTTGAATCGTCCGCTAAACAGGCGGATGACAAAACCCAGACAATTATTGCCAGGGCCGAGACTTTTTCGGCAACAGATAGCACAGCTGAGGCAGTTATGGTTAATGAATCAGTCAGGGAAAAAGAGCCAGAGACAATAACCGACGCTGCTGAAGCTCAAGACACAATAGACCAGATCACAGAGCAAAGCTCTATCGCGAGTACTACTGAACCAGCATTGAAGGATAATGGCCAGCCGGTGAAAGCCAGCCTACAATCGGCGCAAGCCGTGCAAAGCAAACCTGCCGAGTCGATAATCCAGCTCAGCAGTAAGCTTACGGTCGAGGAAAAAGATCGCCTGCTGCAACAGGCCTATGCAGCCTATGAAGCTGATGATATCAGGCTGGCCAAACAGAGCTATGACCAGGTGCTTGAACTGGAAGCACAAAATCGTGACGGCCTGCTCGGCAGAGCAGCCATCCATGTCATCGATCAGGAGTACCAGGCCGCCATCGACAAGTACCAGTTGCTGCTGGAAAAAGATCCCAATGACAGCATGGCACTGACCTCTTTGATTTCGGTCGTCAACATAGATCCCAAGGCCGGGGAGAGCCAGATTAAATCACTGCTGCGGCAGCAACCGGATACCGCTTACCTGCATTTTGCCCTGGGTAATATGTATGGTACCCAACAGCGCTGGAGTGAAGCACAGAATGCTTATTTCAATGCCTTGCAACTGGAATCCTCGGATCCGGATTATGCTTACAACCTGGCAGTGAGCCTCGAACACCTGGGTAAACCGCAAGCGGCGCTAAGCTACTATGAACGTGCCCTGAGCAACGGTCGCGATGTCAGGGCCAACTTCGACCGGCAGCTGGTGCGTCAGCGTATCGAGGTGCTCGCTCGATGAAAACCGTCACCCGCAGCAATAAACCCAGGCGTCTCGGTGAGATTCTGATCGATGAGGGCGTGATCACCAAGGATCAGTTGAATATCGCCCTGACCGAGCAGAAGAAGGTCGATCTGCCGTTGGGTAAACTGCTGGTCAACCTGGGTTTTGCCACCGAGGCGATCATGCGCTCGGCCCTCGGTGAGGCGTTGGAGCAGGAGAGTGTCGACCTCAGGAACGTGGTGCCGGACCCCGAAGCGATCAAGATGGTGGATTCGGAAACCGCGCGCAAGCACAAGGTGATTCCGCTCAATTACAATCCCATTCAAGGTAATCTGACCATCGCCATGTCGGATACCTTCAATCTGTTCACGCTGGATCGCATCCGCATCCAGATCGGGCAGAATATCGATATCAACCCGGTGCTCGCCGGTGAAACCGAAATCTCCAATGCGATTGATCAGTTTTACGGTTACGAGTTGTCGATTGACGGCATCTTGCATGAGATAGAAACCGGCGAGGCCGATTACACCAACTACCAGGGCGATATCGAGGAGTACAGTCAGCCGCTGGTGCGCCTGGTCGATGTGATGCTGGCGGATGCGGTCAAACGTGGCGCCTCGGATATTCACTTCGAACCGGAAGAGAGTTTTCTCCGCATCCGTTACCGTATAGATGGCGTGCTGCGCCAGATTCGCAGCCTGCATAAGACCTACTGGTCGGCGATCGCGGTGCGCCTGAAGGTTATGGCCGATATGAATATCGCCGAAACCCGGGCTCCCCAGGATGGCCGGATATCGCGCCTGATCATCGGCCGCCAGATCGACTTCCGGGTTGCCTGTCAGCCCACCATCCACGGTGAGAATATCGTGCTGCGGATACTCGATCGGGAAAAGGGCGTGATTCCGCTCGAGGGCCTGGAGCTGCCGGATGACTCGATGCGCCAGCTGAAAATCATGATGACCCGACCCGAGGGCATGATCCTGGTCACCGGTCCCACCGGAAGTGGTAAGACCACGACGTTGTACTCGCTGCTCAACCATATCAGCACCGAACAGGTCAATATCATGACCCTGGAGGATCCGGTCGAATATCCGTTTCCATTGATCCGCCAGACCTCGATCAGCGAAATGGCGGGGATGAATTTTTCCGATGGTATCAAGTCACTGATGCGGCAGGACCCGGACATCATCCTGGTCGGTGAGATCCGCGACGAGGATACCGCGGAAATGGCGTTCCGGGCAGCGATGACCGGTCACCAGGTTTATTCCACCCTGCATACCAATTCAGCGATCGGTGCCCTGCCGCGTTTGCGCGATATCGGCATCATCTCTGAAATCATGGCCGGCAATATCATCGGCGTCATCGCGCAGCGCCTGGTGCGCAAGCTGTGTAAATACTGCAAGGAAGCCTATGAACCGGATGAACACGAGCTGACCTTGATGGGTAAGCAGCAAAAAGATTTGACCGGCAAGATCTATCGCGCCAAAGGCTGCAAGGCCTGTGACAATACCGGCTATAAAGGGCGGCTGGCGCTGCTGGAAATCCTCAAGATGAATTCGGAGCTGGATGACATGCTGGTACAGGGAGCCACCGCCAGGGAAATGAAAGAAGCGGCCTACGAGCAGGGATTTGTGACCCTGGCCGACGATGGTATCCGCCGGGTGATGGATGGCATTACCTCGCTGGAAGAAGTCACCCGCGTGACCGACCTCACTGAACGCATGACTTAGGGTCTTAATCGTGGCACTTTTTCAATACAAGGCCATCGATGCCAGCGGAAAATACATCCAGGGCAGTCTGGACGCGGGCAATATCGCTGACCTGGAAAATCGTCTGGAAAAGATGAACCTGGACCTGGTTACCTGTAAACAGAAACAACCGGGAGCAGATATTTTTGGGCGCAACCGGATCTCGCGCCGAGACCTGATCAATTTCAGTTTTCACCTGGAACAGTTGACCCGGGCCGGGGTGCCGATCCTCGAGGGCCTGACCGACCTACGAGAAGGTGAGGAAAATCCTGGATTCAGGGACGTGCTGGCCAGTGTCATCGAGGCGATCGAAAGTGGCAGCTCATTCTCCCAGGCGTTGGCGATGTACCCCAAGGTATTCGATGAGGTATTTGTCAGCCTGATCCGGGTTGGTGAGCGCAGTGGCCAGATGGCATCGGTGTTGGTCGACATCACCGAAACCCTGAAATGGCAGGATGAGATTCTGGCCAAGGCGCGCAAGATCATGACTTATCCTGCGGTGATTGGCTCGTTAATTTTCGCCGTTATCATGTTCCTGATGATTTTTGTCGTGCCCGATATCATGAATGCGATCATCGCGCTGGGCGGGGAGATACCGCTGGAGACCAGGGCCCTGATGGCAACCTCAGAATTTCTCGCCAATTTCTGGTACCTGGTGATTGCGGCACCCTTTGTCGCCTTTGTAATCATGCGTCATTTCTACAAGACGAATCCCGGTTTCCGCTTCAAGCTCGATGGCGTACTGCTCAAGATCTGGCCGATCGGTGAGGTCAACGAGAAAATCAAGGTATCACGCTTTACCCGTTATTTTGCCCTGATGTTTGCGTCGGGTATCACGGTACTGGATGCGATCAAGCTCAGTAAAAACGTCGTTGGCAACCAGGTGCTGGAGGAGGGTATCGAACGTGCCTGGACGCAGATATCGGAAGGCGGCAGCATCAGTGAAAGTTTTCAGAACATCGGGATATTTCCGCCCCTGGTGATCCGCATGCTCAAGGTCGGCGAATCCACCGGGCGCATGGATAATGCGTTGAAGAATGTCAGTTATTTCTTTGAGCGTGATATCAATGACAAGATAGCGAAACTGGAACCCATGTTGCAGACCACATTAATGCTGGCGATAGGTGCCATCGTTTTGTGGCTGGCGATGTCAATCCTGGGACCGATCTACGATACCATCAGTACGATAGAGATCTGACGCCAACATGAAAAGAATACTCTATTTTACCGGATATCGAATGGTGGCCCAGGAATGGGCGGGGCGCAGGCTTAAAAGCAGTATCTATTTTGAACCGGATGAAACCGGCCTGGAGCTGTTCGAGGCCTATCTGAGGTCCTTGAAAAAAGAACCGGTGCGGATGCTGGTCGACCTGATCGAGGAGGAATTCCGCCAGGTAAAAATCCCCGTACTCAGGGGGAATGACCGCAAGGTTATTATCAAAAGAAATTTCAATAAATTTTTCCGCAACACGAAGTTCAATTTCTCCAAGTCGATCAGCGTCACGAAAAAAGGGCGCAAAGAGGAGAAAGTATTAATCGCCGGCCTGACCAACCCGGACCTGATCAAGCCCTGGCTGGATATTATTGAACAAACCAAAACGCCATTATCAGGGATCCTGAGTTTACCGGTCATCAGCGAAAGTCTGATCTCGACTTTCAAACCAGAACACCCATGTGTCATCGTGGTCAGCCAACAGGTGCCTAGCAACCTGCGCCAATCGGTGTTTGTCAATGGTAAATTGATCCTGAGTCGTCTGGTACCGATCGCGAGTTTTTACCAGGGTGATTATGCGGCCGATGTGATACGGGATATTGAAGGTACCCAGCGTTACCTGGTCAGCCAGAGGATCATCGATCGCTCGGAGGTTTTGTCGATACAGATAATCTGTAACAAAAGACATTACGACCAGCTGACCGAAAAGTCCGCGGAAAAAAGCTATTTCGATTTCCATATCCACAATATCAACGATTTGATCGAGCAGGAAAAGATCGAGGTTGAGGAGGCGCAGGAATTCAGTTCGATCCTGTTCTGTCACAAGGCGACCCAGAAACCGCTGATCAATCACTATGCCAAAGGGCGTGAACAAAAATATTTCCATCATTACCTGACGTCATTGATCACCCGCTTTGGTGCGGTATCGATGATGGCTATCAGCTTTGGCTTATTCCTGTTCTTCCTCCTGAATGCGTTTCATTACCAGAATGTGACGCGGGAAATGTCCCAGCTCGAACAAAAGTACCAGGCTAAATTCAACCGACTCAATCAGCAAAAAGTCGATGCTTCCACCAGTACGATCAATATGAAAAATGTCGTGCAGACCGTGGAAAAATTAAATAAGCATTATTTACATCGACCTGAATCGATGCTGGCGATGGTCAGCCAGGACATCAGTCTGTTCCCGGATATGCGCGTGACCAGTCTCAACTGGTACCTGGCGACCTCGGTAACCGCGGCTAAAGCCGATGCCCAATCCAAGGTGGAGAAAGGGAAGAAACGCTCGCGAAACCGGAAGACGACCAAGCGAGGTAAAAAGCTATTCGAGATCGTCAATGTCGATGGGCACCTGTTGAATTTCGATGGTGATTATCGCTACGCGCTTAGTCAAATCGATGATATCGAAGACAGTATGAAGGTCTCGCAGAAATACGACCAGGTAGCAATCACCCGGCGACCGTTGAATATCGAATCCAATGAGAGTATCAGCGGAGATGCGAACCGATTGGTCAATAGTGGTTTGCAACCGGATAAGGCGGCTGAATTTTCTTTTCGGCTGGTACGGGAGGTCAAGCTAAATGAAAATTAGTATTGACTGGAGGTTCCTGAAATGGCCGTTGATCTTCCTGACTTTTGCCGTTGGTGTTTCGGCGGCTTTTATTGCGGCCGGCAAATACTATGAGAACATTCAGCTGGAACAATACAACAAGGCTAAGTCCTCATTAAGGGATACCCACGGCCGCTACAAAAAGCTGGTCGAAGACCTCGACCTGCTGCAGATTTACACCCAGACTTATGACGAATACCGCAGTAGCGGACTGGTTGGTAGTGAGCGGCGTCTGAGCTGGATTGAGACCCTGGAAACAGTCAATGAAGTCCTGAAACTGCCCAAACTAAGTTACACGCTGATGCCGCAAGAAGGCTTTCAACAGCCTAAACTCAAAGTTGATCGAAATATTCAGCTCAATAGTACGCCGATGAGCCTGGATATGGATATGTTGCACGAAGAGGATCTGTTTGCGGTGTTCGAAGGTATATCGGGGACTATCGATAATCTGTATACGATAGATAGTTGTTCGATCAGCCTGATTGGTGGTGGCAACAGGTCCTTGAGTACGCAAGACGCTAACCTGAGAGCCAGGTGCCTGATGCGATGGGTAACGGTAGATGTTAAACAAAAGTAAAATCCTGGTTATAGCACTGGGCCTGCTGACAATTCTTTCCATGCCGCTTGCTGCCCAGGAAGCTGGCCAGGAATTCATGACCCTGTTTACCACTCAGCAGGAACGGCGCCTGATCGATAACAATCGCTATCGCCCGCCGGTTACAGAAGTCAAGACGGTCGAGGTCGATGAAGAACCAGCAGAACAGAAACAGTCGATGACCTACCATCAGCACAGTATCAGTTTCGAACTTGCCGGGGTGACTCTGGCAGAGGATGGAAATCATGTCGCCTGGGTTAATGGTGACAGAGTCGAAAATGGCGATGAGATTGGAGATGGCTTCAGGGTCTATATCAGTCCCAGGCTCAATAACCTGGTACAGATTAAATCTCCGGACGGAGTCTTCCATAACATACAAACCGGTAAAAGGATTGACATCAAGTATATGAAGCCCGCGGAGGGATAGGCCGTGCTTGCTGAAGCTAAACAATCCGGGTACGTATTGTTGATGATGCTGGTGGTGTTGATCGGCTTTGCCTCGGTTGGATTGTCTAACCTGTTAAATTCTTCGATTGAGCAGCGTAACCAGCAGAACCGCCAGGTAAATATCCAGGTGTTAAAACAGGCCAAGGAGGCGTTACTCAGTTATGCAGTCAATTACGCGGTGGCGAATGATTTCGACAAGATGGGTAAATTACCCTGTCCGGATGTGCAGAATGTCAGCAGCTTTCCAGGTGATATAGAAGGTAATCAGGATTCTAGCTGTGGCTCAAGAGGTGAGAACTCCGTTGGTTATTTCCCCTACAAGACGCTTGGACTGGGGAAACTGGAAGATTCATCAGCAGAGTGTCTATGGTACGTGGTATCCGGTGATTACAAGAATAATGTCGATGCAAATATGCTGAATTGGGATTCGGTCGGTTATCTGAATGTCGTCGATGAAAATGGCAGCCTGAGGCATTCGAATATTGAAGAAGAATATCCAGTCGCCTTAATCATCAGTCCTGGCGCCTCTTTCGGCGGTAATCGGTCAGCAAATGTTGATATGCCCAACTGTAAATCCAACTATACCCTGGCCAGTTATCTGGAAGGTGGCTCAACTTTAGATTACAGCACAGACCTGTCTGCCAATGCCGATACACTGTGGGCATTTTTATCAACCTCTCCGTCTGCTTATCTCGAGACTGCAGAATACAATGATCAGGTTATTGCCATATATCCTTCTGAAATCTGGCAAAGAGTCAAGAAGCTGCAAGACCTGGATTTCGATAACTCAGCCGCAGTACCCGCGGCTTCCACGATAGAATTGCTGACCAGGTCCCTGGCTCAATGTATCGCCGCTTATGGAAATCAAAATTTCTGGTTACGCTACTTACCTTATCCTGCCCCCGTGACGCTGGCTGATTATCGTGAGGACAACAATTACGACGATGATGGTGCAACCCTATATGGTAGATTTCCGCAGGTATTGGATGACAGCTGTTATCCTGAGCCAGATTTTGTAGCAGGAACCAGTTACTGCGAGACAACGGGTTTATCGACTGCGCAAAAACTATTGTGGAAAAACTGGAAAGATCATTTCTTTTTTATCGTGTCAGAGGATTTCGAATCGGGTAATACGACCCTGGCATGGAATAAATGCAGCGGTGGGGATTGCATATCGGTTAATTCAAGCGCTGTCAGCATAGCCGCGATGGTGATATTTGCCGGTGAGAAGCAAGCCGGGCAAAACCGAGTGTGGTGGTGGGATGATGCCAGCAGTTCGGTAGCGATAGATGATAAGGCCTTAGCTACCAATTATTTAGAGGGTGACAATCAAGCCGTCTATACAGGAGGCACGCTTAACTATGATGCAGAGCCGACGGATTATGCCTACTGTGTCCGGCAAACGTCATGGTTTGCCAATCTTGATACCGTGAAATGCGCTGATCTCTAATCATGAACATTAAATCCAAAAACACCGGTTTTACTTTGATTGAAATTGCTATCGTGTTGTTAGTAGTGACCGTAATTCTTGGCTACACCCTGGCGATGGTACCGGTGCAACAGGAACTAAAACAGTATCGGCAGGCCGAGCGTGAAATGGACTGGATTATCGAATCATTGTACGCCTACGCCCAGACCAATAGTCATTTACCCTGTCCGGCTGCGAATACCTCAGATGGTTTTGAGTGTCGTAATGATGGTACTGCGGGGAATTGTAATGGTAACGATACGAGTGCAGATGTATGCGATCTATGGTTTGGTTTCTTGCCGGGAAAAACGCTTGGCCTTGATGGGAAGTATTCCAGCGCAGGATTGTTGCTTGATCCCTGGGGTCAGCCCTATCTTTATCAGGTCACGGATGGGGGTGCGACGGTCGAGGACTTCATTTTCGTCGATGGTATGAGGACGGCAACCATCGCCAACCTGGTCCCGGACCTGGTGGTATGCAACGCTGATCCAAGCTCTGGTGCGCAGGGAGCCACCGATACAAGCTGTGGTGGTGCGGCGGCGGAAATCATCGATGAGTCACCCGCGGTTGTGCTATCGACCGGCAAAGATACACTGGGTGATACCGGCACCAATTCCTGGGTCCAGCGCGAGAACCTGGATAACACTTCCAGTGACCGGGTTTTCGTCAAGACCACCTTCAACGACACCACCGCTAATAAGTACGACGATATCGTTAAATGGATTGCCCCTAATATCCTCTATTCCAAGCTGATCGATGCCGGG
>JAAUXZ010048304.1_pt1 | contig 27155 bp, 21 predicted proteins | sample 7278131 | NCBI WGS metagenome assembly JAAUXZ01 (sample SAMN14350119, study PRJNA611818) | marine sediment metagenome | isolation source: surface marine sediment (3m) | place: French Polynesia: Moorea | collected 2018-08 | reverse complement strand
GCCCCCGGCACCTCCGAGAAGTCGAACCCGAACGCGCTTCACTGCCTGGACAAGAATTCCATCTTCACCAACTGCGCCCTCACCGATGACGGAGACGTTTGGTGGGAAGGCCTCAGCGATGAGCCCCCGGTGCATCTGATTGATTGGAAGGGCAATCACTGGAACCCAGGCGTCGGCACCCCGGCGGCGCATCCCAATTCCCGGTTCACCGCACCCGCATCTGCCTGCCCTTCGATAGACCCCGAATGGGAGAATCCCGCCGGTGTGCCAATCAGCGCCTTTCTGTTCGGCGGCCGGGTGAGTCACAATTTCCCCCTGGCCTTCCAAAGTTACAATTGGGAGCATGGCGTGTATATGGCCGCGACCATGGGCTCCGAAGCCACTGCGGCCTCCATCGGCCAGGCGGCGATGCGCCGCGATCCCATGGCGATGTTGCCTTTCTGTGGCTACAACATGGCGGACTATATCAAACACTGGCTGCGTATCGGGCGGAAGAACGTGGCAACACCGCCGGCGATCTTCCGCGTGAATTGGTTTCGCAAGGATGAGCACGGGCGCTTCATCTGGCCGGGTTTCGGCGAGAACATGCGGGTCCTGAAATGGGTGGTGGATCGGTGCAATGGCTGTGCCCAGGCCATCGAGAGCCCGCTTGGCTGGGTCCCGGGTTACAACGCCATCACCTGGGAGGGTCTCGATTTCGGTAAGGATCAGTTCTATCAGATCATGAACATCGACCGGGAAACCGCACGACTCGAAACCAATGATCAGGAAGAGCTGTTCACTCGTTTCGGTGATCACCTGCCGAGAGAGATGGAAATCGAACGTGAATTGCAGCTTGCGAGGCTCTACCACTCCCCGGCGCTATGGGATCTCTCACAGACGTGTGAAAACTGATCTTCATCAGCCGTGGTTCTCATGGGGCAAATGGATTTGCCCGTCAGGACCGTGGTGCTTTCGATGAAAGGCCGGGCGCCGGTCTGCGGCTGAGGGGTTGAGGACCAGCAGCCTATCCCTATAGGCCTGAGCGGTGTCACTGGCACGAGCGCCTGTATACGGACGGCCCATCTCTCGACTGATGCGGGTATCCAACCCCTGCCCTGCTGATATTCTTTTCAAGCCTGAATTCTCTTTTTCATCCTCACATCTATACTTGTGGCTAGGAAGTAATCTTGTTTGCAAATGAGTTTCATTCAAGATGGCCTTGGGCTCTGTTCCCAACCACTGTTCCATGACAATAAAAACCGCAAGGATCCACTACCATGAAAGATGGAAGAATCATCTACTATTCCCTTTCAGGTTTCTTGAGTGGGCTCGCCATGCTGTATTGCCTGCTGGTCTATCTGGCTGGGGATCATGGAGAGTTTCAGCTCGGTGAGTATTACCTGAGCGGCATCCCCAACTACTACCTTTTTTATGTCGCCATCCTGCCATTTGTCAGCATCGGCGTGTTATATCTTGCCCTCAAGCACCGCTACATTCGCTTGCTCGGCGAGCCCACGGCTCAGCTTGAGGAGAAACCAAGGAAGCAGTTGCTGAAATTGCGCAAGCTTATGATTTATATGGCGTTATCATTCTCCGTGCTGGTCACGATCAATGATGCGGCCGACAAGGATCACAGCCTGCCTCCCTATGCCTTTGCACTGATGACAGAACAGGCATCCGCGGAGCTGGCTCAGGGTTATGCCTGTTTGAAGGGATGGGGGACCTGCCAATCGGCGTTGGCAGACGACCCGGATGTGTACCTGGCTATGTTGCGGGAGTATGGCTTCAGCGGTACGCATACCCAGGGTTTCGACTCGTTTACTCATTGGTTCGCGGAGTCGTCCTGGCTCTACAAGTTCGAATCCCTGCTTAATTTTCTGGCGGCCTTGATCATCAGTTTCTTCGTCTCTCAGATATTTTTGTTGTTGATCGTAAAAAATCATGTGTTTCCTGCAACCAAACATCTGGTGATCTGGCTGCTGATCATCACCAGTTTCTGGCTGCCGACCAAGATATACGCCTCCTGGTACTCCCATATCGGTGATTTCTCCACACCTCCGATCTTCTGGTTCGCGGTCCTGATGTTGATCCTCGGCGCCCTGTTGGTCTTCTTCATCAAGACGGAACGCAACCAGATCTATAAATACGCCAGTGTGGTAGCGGGCCTCAGCTCAGCGGTAATGGCTGGATTGAGCTGGTTCAAACCCGAAATATTTCATCAGTTATTCGAGATCGCGATTGGGCTTGGCTGGGTCTATGGATTGATATTCCTGAGTATCTTCTGTCTGGCACTTTATCTGGTGACAGACCATTTTATCGGCAACTATGAACAGGAACTCGAGCAGGTTCCTTAGCTATCTCCCTCTCGGCCTGTTGCCCTTGGTGTTTTCAACCAGCTGCCATGCCGGACTCTGTGCAAAGATTGAGCCTTTGTTCACATTCGAGACGGCTGATCGGCTCCCAAGCCCATATTTTGATGAGTACTACATCCGGCAGTCTGATCATGTCTTTTACATCGCTGCCAGCAAGGTGGTTGAGCTGGATTTTTCCAATGCCACGCTGGTGATGAATGATCTTGAGTCCCATCCGAGCTTTATCCCGGGATACCAATCGATTCGTGTGATAGCGGATGCGAATGAAGAGCTGCTGACCGGTATCCATTTCCATGCCGCCTTCTCACCGTTCTCATCACGTTTTACCAATCGGGTGGAGATCATCAATGAACAGGCGCATTACCGGCAGTGTTGGGAGCAACTGGATGCGGAGGACGGACGGGTCATAGCCGCCTATAAAAATGCCCCAATGATAAACCGAGGCTATTGGTTGTTCGAGCGGCAGTCGGAGGACCTTGTGGGGATTCACTATTTCAGCATGCTGCAACCGCCGTTGATGATCCCGACCTGGCTCTACACGCGTATGCTCGGGAGCGGCTATATCGGCTTGTTCGAGCAAGTCATCGCGCGTATCAGGCAGGTGCGCGCTGTTGGCTTCGCTGAGACAGGTCAATAGGCAGTCGCCCGGGCTGCATGGAGTTATTGTCTACTGGATACAGAGCTTGCCAATGACGCACCGGGAGTTTGCTGTTGATCACTGAGCTTGCCCAGATGCTCCAGATCCTGGCGGCGATGGATGATTTCTTTGACGGCCTTTTTGTAGAACCCGCGCAGATGGCTTTTCAGATGGCCGGTCACGGAAGCGTTGGGAACGTCCTTCAAGACGGCGAAGATTGCCAAGGCATAGGTTGCTTCTCTTTCTGATAGATAGGCGTCGCGGTTCGCATGGGGGTTGTAACAGCTGCCGCAGCCGCCGCGAAAGGTAAACGCACTGTTGGCGAACATCAGGCCGAAACCCAGGTAGACCGCCAGCAGCTCCGTGATATGCGGCCAGTACTCGACGCCGCCGGGAGGCGGTGTGCGGGCCATTTGTCCCAGATAGTGAGACAGGGTATGGGCGAAGCTGGCGATCATGCCCTCCGGATTGTTGATCTGCTGGGGATTGTATGGAATCTGCAGACGCCGCTCCTCGGTAACCGATTCATCAGGGATTCCATCCGGCCCGCGTAATGCCCCCTTGATCTCGACCTGGGGGGCATTCAGAATGGCACAGCTACTTTGATCGGCCAGCCTGGTGGGCCAGTGGCTGACACCGGCATACTGTTTGACTCGATCGAAGATCAGGTTGGCCATGCCATCCACATTGTCCACCCGCCCCGGAAAAAACTGATTGGTCGGTAGGATCAATTGGGTGTGGTGGTAGAAGAGGTTTGCGTCGAAATTCTCCAGTGACCAGGCAAAGGCCTCGAACAGCCAGTCGGCCGAGGCAGTTTCCAGAAGGGCTTTTTTTTCAAACAGACCGAACATAGTGGTGAGATTCTCGGATATCGGTAAAGTCAGCCATCATACCAGCAGACGGGATTCGGTGTGATGGGGCATATCCTCATTCTCAGAAATCAGGTCAAGTCTGTCAGGCCGGAACATGCCTCTCATCGAAGAATACGGTACGATCCTTCCCGGTCAATTTGGCCTGGTCACGGCGTTGGTCCACCAGTTCGACAAGGTCGTGCCAGTCCTCCACTTTGTCGATCATCCGCTCGGCAATACCGATACTGACGGTGACCGGTTTGCCGTCTGGTAATGTGCCAATGCCCTTTGTTCGAATCCGCTCCAACGTGATCCGTACCCCCTGGCTATCCGTATTCGGTAAGATCAACAGAAAGGCCTTCTCTCCCCAGCGAACCAGGATGTCGTTGTGCCGCAGCTCCTCCTGCAGCACCTCAGCTGCCTGTAAAACCGCATGGTCGTATGTGGGGTAGTCGTATTCGGCGATAATGGAGTCCACATTATCCAGGTCGAGCAGGGCGATGGAGAAGTTGTCGTTGTGCATCAGGGTCATCTGGAATTCTCGAACCAACGCATCCAGCCCCGACCTGCGTGACAAGGCGCCGGTGAGCGGGTCGTAGGACGGCCTGCTGACCAGGGAGATCATGTATTGGAGTTGGATGGTGGCAGAGAACAGCACTATGCTCACCAAGACGAACAGCAGCCAGACGGAAGGCAGCAATTGCTCCAGTCCGGTCGTGCCGAGCAGGCTCCAGCCCCCGATGGCAACGATGGAAAGAGGTACTGCATAAGTCAGACACTCGTAGACGGTCAGCGGAAAGACGCCGAGGCCCGCAACCGACATATAGGGCAATAGTGTGTAGAGTTTGGCAAGTAGCAGCCCACTGTTATCGAGCTGAGCACCGGCCAGGAAGTAGCTGGAGGTCAGGAAGGTCACCGGTAGATTGAACAGGAAGATGCCCAGACTGATTCTGCTGGCGGCTAGGCTGTGCACGCGTTTGCCCGGCCAGGCCTGGTAGAGAAAGACCAGGGTCGAAACTAGCCGGATGACGGCAAGTTGCATGAACAGCGCCGGGGGCAGCACCAGAAAATCGATGATCAGCCAGAGCGGCATCAATACGGCGAATAGGGTGGCGAAAAACCGCACCCGTTCGTTGTTCAGGGTCGCACGGTGCTCATGAATATATTCAGGGTGACGCCGGGCGGAAAACAGATCGGCGAATTGTTCCGGGGTATAGATCCGGTAGTTGGCGCCGAGATGTTCGAAAAACTGGATGATTTGATGCATACCAAAAACGATCGGATATTGATGAATTCAACATTTAAGCATAATTTCTGCAACGGTGAACCGACTCGCAGAGCGAAACGGGGTGTCCTCGAAGAAAGTTTCCCACAGGCCCATGACCACAAACCAGCTCGTGGGCTTTCCGGGAAAACCTGATGTCACGATATCCTGCGTGCTGGCTGCTCCGGTGTAACGATCAATGACATAGTGCACAACCAATCGGCGTGCCCGGGCTCACCAGGATGCTACGGTTGTCCTCTGTCTGCAGGGTGCGCTCGGCCTTGGCCAGGGACAGCACCGTGCCCTGGTTGTCCTCTCGTGTACCGGGACCATGACAGACCCTGCAGTCGGCGCCGTTATTCAGCTCGGCCAGGGTCTCATGCCCACCCCTGGCGAAATCCGTGTGGCCGCCGACCGGGTGCATGCCGTGCGGGCCGTCCAAGGTGTTCTGCTGGTCCATGGCCGAGCCGTGACAGACGCTGCACTCCACCAGGGTCCCGCTGTGTCCTTGGAGCTGTTTGGCGGTGACATTGTCATTGGCGTTGGGGTTGGCGTTCGGCCACTCCGCATGGGTCGCGCCATGGCAACCTTCACAGAACACCCCGCCATGTCCGGTACTCACCCGGTAGAGCTTCGGGTTACCCGCCCCCGGGTTGGCGAAGCCATTGAAGGAAGCGGCCACCGCGGGTTCTGCAAACCGCTTATTCGTGGGGACGATGGGGGTGGCCTTGGCATCCCCGCTCAGATAGGCCTGACGCAGGCGAATCCCATCGAGATTCCCATAACTGTCCACCGTGTTGACGATGGTATTGGCGGTTCCCACCAGATTGGTACTGGCATCGCCGGTATGGCATGAGCCACAGCCGGGTTCGTTGGCCCACGGCACTCGGGGTTGCGGGTCATGCGGATCGTAGAAATCACCGCCGAGGATGAAGGCGCCCGGATTGCTCGGTGAGACGCCGGCGGAAAAGTCGGCGCCGACCTGCAGCATGTCTCCGTGGCAGTCATTGCACAGCATGCCACCGTTGAACATGGCACCACGCAGACATTCCGTTGTGGAGCCGGGATGGCACTGGTAACAGGTCTCTTCGAGTACCGTGAGGCGTTCTGCCTGATTGGTGATGGTGCCGCTGACGTTCTGTTGGGGGGCCGGCATCGAAGGAAACAGATTGGTGTACTGTCCATGATGGTGGTGCATTACCCGGGAATTGCTCTGGTGGGCCAGCTGATTGCGGCCATTGGCTTCGCTGCCGGGTGCCCCCGCCATTGGGCCAACCTGCGCCAGGTCGAGGGCCGGTGTATAGTGACAGACCTGGCAGACGACCGGTGTGTCCTGTATCAGGGCCTTGTAGGTCAGGCAATTGCTGTCGCCATTGCCGCCGTTGAGTGTAATGTCACATGGGACGGGTTGATTGGCCGTATCTACATAGCGGGCACCGTGTTTGAGGTCATGCAACCTCAGCACATTGATATCCGATGCATATTCCACACTAACGGTCTGGGGCAGATTGTCATCCGGGTCGTCCAGACTGGTGGCCACCGGTAAACCGGCATTGATCAGCCGGTCGGTGGGTTCACTGGTCCGGCTGGTCTGGACATCGGCCGGATCCGCATGGCAGTTGATACAGCTCGCCTCGCCGGAGATGGGCAGCACGGTATCGATGGTCGAGACCACCGATTGGTTCAGGAGCGCCTCGACCCGCACCAGGGGATAGGGGTTTTCTCTCCCGAAGTCATCAAATGCGGAAAACGGAATGCCCGCCCCTTCATACCAGTTCACCTGTTCTGCCACATAGCCGAAGGGAAAATCGATGAAGAATGGCTTATGATCATAGTGCTCATCGATCGGTTGCGGGGCGTTGATGATATAGGGATTGGTCAGCCCGGGCATGGCGAGCTGTACTGCGGTGAGTGATTCGTCACCGCTGTTGACCTGCCCGTCTGGCCCGATATACAGATGTTCCACATTGGGTACCGGCAAGCCGATGTCGGTCGTGGTGCTCGAAGCGAGGGGGGTGACGATCGGCGGGTAGAAGGGATCATAGGCCGTTTTCAAGAGGCTGTCCCAGAAATTGGTCTTGTAGGTGCTGCCATCATCCTTAAGACCGGTGAAGACGTCGGCCTGACTGAGGATCGGGTCTTCGGGATTGGAAGCTGCGGCGTAACGCAGGCTGATCCCGGGCGGGTTGAGCACAGGGGAAGCGCCTTTCTCTATGACCTGGGCGAGCAGGACTTGAAACGGGGGCAGGATACTGGCGATGCGGGTGTCGTAATCCCCGCAATGCATGCCCAGATCATTGATGGCAAGGATGCTGTAGTCCGTATTCGTCACGATCGGTGGTTCAGCAACCAGGTTGCCGTTTCGCCCCAACGAATCCCGGCTGGTGGAATTGATCGAAGTGGCTGGGGCAGGGGGCGGGTCGGTGATATCTGCGATCGCCGTATCGCTATCGGTGGCCCCGTCGTTGTCTGTCACCTGCAGGGTCACGGAATAACTGGCAGCTGACGAATAGGTATGACTTGGATTGGCCTGGTTGCTGCTCGTACCGTCTCCGAAGTCCCAGGTATAGGCCTCGATGCTGCCGTCCGGATCATCGGAACCGGCACTGCTGAACTGAACAGCGATGCCTACCGTTCCGATGTACGTCCCGTTGGCGATTGCTTTCGGAGATTCGTTGCTGTCTGCGGCGGTATCACTGCTGCCTCCACCCCCTCCACAGCTGCTGAGTCCGACTAGCAGAAAGGCACAAGCCGTGATAGCCGTCAGGCCAGTGATCAGGGTCTGATTGGTTGTCAGAAGCATGGTACGAACCTTATGTGAAGTAAACATGGGTGGTGCTGAAGGCTGTGGAAAATAGGAAAATTATGCTTGGGAAATTAATCCCAAATATTTTTTGCGTCAAGCCTCTCGAGACTCCGGCTGTTCAGACGAAATGTCGCCAAGGCAGCTAGGCCAGTGGCTGTTACTATAATATTTTCAGAATATTCAAGATGTTATGTTTGTGTTTGATGTTCAATCAAGCGTCAGGGGTGTGTTTGAAAGGGGGAAAAGTAAAGAATCTAAATCTTCTTTGACTGATTGCGGAGGATGTATTCGATGGACGGCCAGTGTCGGATTTGCGGATGGTGCAGCCCTGTAACTAGGTTCTGGGGATCTGAGGCTGAGGTTTCTCCCAAGACGGATCAGTGGTGAGCGCTCGGATCAGCTGTCCCATCCGGGTCATCGATGGCAACGCCGTCGGCATTGGGCACTGCCTTGAACTGCAGGATACCGCAGACATGGGGAGCGGCCATCGAGGTCTGTGTGCAGGCTGCTCCTTCGCCGAGGCGCGTCGAAATGATGCCGATGCCCGGTGCCGCATAGTCGATGGGAGGATAGCAGGTATTGGAAAAACTGGTGAAATTATCGTTGTTATCAGCCAGATCAGAATGAGTAGAAGAGATGAAGCTAAATTGCACGCAGTGTACGCATCATACCCTCATCAAGTTGTTTTGCGCAGGAGCACCTTGGATACCTGTGCGGGCCTATCCCATTGACTGGGTTGAATTAAAGTAATCGGAATTATTTCGATTTGTAACCGGTCATTTGGAACGAAACACTCTGAAACAGTTTGATGTATTTCAGAAGTGTGGGAGAAACATTTACTGATTACACTACTTAGCAAGTCGAGGGGGTTTGCAGGATCAACGCCGATATGATTAGCCGCTGTTCCCATACTAACCCAACTCAGTTCAGGCATGAACTCTACGGTTCGTACCCGGGCGTGGGCCAAATAGAGCATTTCGTGTGTTTCATGGGTGACGGATGGTATGTAGAGACTCGGCATAAGGAATACGGTCCCTATCAGAGCCTGAGAGATGCTGAGGACTTTTGCGAGAGAAGGTTTGGCGCAACAGAGTCACGGAGCCATGAACGAGATGAGTAACACGTACTGTCTGGGATGCGGCAAGGAGTTGATGAGAAAGCCTGCACTACATGGAAGCCCCTATCGCGTCTGTAGCGAATGTGCGGAAATCATGCAGCAGGATTTCCACAATGACTTTTTCAAGGTCATGAAGACGGTTTCCAGAAATCTGGATCAAGTGCGCGAAAAGATTTAACCAACAGCACAGGTAGAGAAGAGCCAACGAAAAAACCTGAGTTGAATTGACTTCCCAACGGGGGTGACTACCCCCCTTCCTCCTTTAGCCCCCTACCCCAGGGGGCGTTTCTTTTTTAGGGTCTGGTCGGTGCCATCCAGGACAGCTGTGGATCGGACGTGTCAGGTCTAGGCTTTTTCCAGTGGTCTGGGAGCGGCCGACAACGGTTTGTTAGCCTGGTATCTCAGAGGGTGTGAATCAGGGGTTTACATGCCGTGCCAGCCAGGTGTTGACCGTTTCCAGAAGCAGCTCTTCTTCACCGTCGAAGAAGTGGTCGGCGCCAGGAATCTGTTGTTGGCGGTAGCGGGGGTTCGATTTTCGGGCAGCTGATTGACGCTTGACGGCGCTGGCGAGAACCGCCTGGAGATCCTCGCTGCCGTACAGGTCGAGTACAGGAATTTGGATCATGCCCAGATGTTTCAGGTTGTCCATCGGACTGTCGGCAAAGCCCGGGCCCATGCCGATGGCGATGAAGCCATCGGCTGCAGCGCTGCCATTGGCGAGCGCATAGGCGGTCATGGTGGAGCCCTGACTATGGCCGATGAGAACCACCCGTTTGGCGCCTGTTTGCCGGGCGTGGCGGATGGCGGCGTTGATCCGCCCCGGCACCCAGTCGTAGATCTTGAGGTAGTCCTTGTGCTCCGCCTCGTTGTGCAATACCGGCATCTGGATCGACAGGGTGTGCCACCCGGATTGGGTCAGCTCGACCCGCAAGGGCTGCACCACGGTGGGCCAGTCCGGGTGCACACCGGTCCCATGCATGATGATCGCGACCTGCTCCGTCCGTGCATCGGCGGCTGGGGTCTCGATGGCCAGGAATTCACCTCTGCCGTCATGCAGATGGATGGCCTCTCCGTCCAACAAGGCATCGATGATCTGGGCCTCCCAGCGTTTTTCCTTGGCTAGATCGGAGGCTGACAGACCGATGGGAAGGAGCAGTGAAAAACTCAGTAGCAGGGCGTGTTTGCAGGTCATGGCTTTTATTCTCCGGGCCGGGTATGGATTCGCAGGTTAGAGTGGTGAAGACGGCGTGGGTTCTGGAGGGCAGGGTGACGCGCATCACATCATTCATAGCCGGTCATCTCGAGATAACCTTTCCCGAGCAAACGCTTAGAAGATTCTTCCCTGACCTCGATCGCACCCTCCCAGTAACGCACACTGAGCCGCATTTCCTGATCGGTAAACAAGGCCTTGATGCGCCAGGGTTGGGGCTCATCCCGCAGCTTCATCCGCCATTCGACAGGATAGTGTTTGCCGTCTGACTCCCAGTATGCGAGCGGGGTCAGCTGGATCCGTTCAGCATTCAAGATTTGCTGCATCCCCGCCCGATTGCTGACTGAGCCGGCACTCAGTGGATCGATAGAACCGTCCTTCTGCCTGAGTTGGTAGTACATCAGATTTCGACCGTCCTGCAGATGCAGGGAGAACCAGTCCCAGCCCGCTTGTTCTGGACCCAAAGCACTGGTGCTCCACTCCCGATCGAGCCAACTCAGACCTGCTACCTGCATAGCCTCACCAGCTTGACGCAGGGTGCCCTGTGACGCCAGGCGAGGTATTGAATAGTAATAGGAGGCATTGCCCGCCGCGTCACTTTTCTGGCTCAGGCCCTGGTCCCCCTGGAGGATGATCGGGCTTTCCGCGATCAGCTCGAGATCAAGGTTAAAGGCTTCGGTCGCTATCCGGAGCTGCCAGCGCGCTTCTGCATCCAGCTGCAGTTGCCAATCCTCCAGCCAGATTCTGAGGGGGGCGCTTTGGCCGCCGGCCAGTCCGGCCCCCTGGCGGGCGAAGCGTTCGAAAGCGACATGCCTCTCCGCTTGCAGGTCGCTGAGGGCGGCATGTCCCATCCAGATCTGGTTACTGCGCCAGGCGGAAGGACTGATGATCGGGTCGGCCTGCATTGCGATGCGAAACAGGGTGACTTGATAGCCGTAGGCCCGACCGTCCGGTGTCTGCAGATGCCCTGTCAGATACCACCACTCGTTGCGAAAGGCGGGGTGAGGTCCGTGATCCCGGGGAAAATGAAACACCCTCGGTGCGGTCGCCCGCGCGAAACCCGCATCGTCAACTCCGCCCAGGGCCTCGGCGACCTGCCACGACTCCGGTTCGGTATCGGACGTGTCGCAAGCACTGAGCAGCAGCAATAAAAGCCAGGCCAAGCGGTACATCCGATTACTCCTCACGCAGGGCCAGGGCAGGGGAGACCCGGCCCATACGCCAGGCCGGATAGAGCCCGGCGAGCAGAGCGGCAAACACCGCCAGCAGAAGGGCCTCGAAGACTGCGTCGAGGGGCAGTTGGCTGGTGATACTCCAGCCGAACGCACGACGATTGATAACCTCGATGAGCACCTCCGACATGAGCCAGCCGAGGGGCAGGGCGAAAAGTCCTGCATAGCATCCCACCAGACCGGTCTGCAACAGGGTGAGCCGGATAAGCTGGCCCGGGGTGACACCGGTGGCACGCAGCAGGGCCTGTTCCCGGCTGCGCTCGAGCTGGAGTGCCATCAGGGCGCTCAACACACCGATGAAGGCGACCCCGATCGCCAGCAGGCGCAGCACCTGGGTGATCGCAAAGGTGCGGTCGAAGATGGCCATGGAGTAGTCGCGCAGCTCACGGTTGGAGCGAAAGTGCAGTTGTTGATCCGATGCGGTGAGGGCCTTGCGGATGGCGGCCATGGCAGCGGACGGCTCGATGCCTGGTTGTAGGATGACACCGACCGATGCATAGCCGGTATCACCCCAGTAGCGGGCGTAGGCGCTGGCGGACAGGCTGATCAGGCCTCGGTCCGAACCATAATCGTAAAACACCCCGCCGATGGTCAGGTTGAGAGAGCCTTGCAGGGTGTCGAGGGTCAGCCGGTCACCAGTGCCCAAGCCGTACCGATAGGCGTAGGGCTCGGAGATCAGCACTTGGTCGCCACGCTGATAACCGGTCCAGAGTTCAGGCAGAGGCGGCTCCAAGAATCTGAAGCCCTGCTGAGTGTTGGAGGCAAAATCCAGCACCAGCAGGTCGACAGGACCCTGAGGACCGCGGATCGTCACCCGTCGGCCGGTGCTGGTCTCGGCAACCTCAGGCAATGACTGGATCAGACCCCGGGTCTCCGGCAGCAGTGTGGTATCTGAGCTGCTCGCCCGGCTGGAGATCGCCGAGACATAGATGTCACTGGTCAGGGTATAGGCCAGCCAGTCAGCTACGGTGGAACGGAAGCTGACGATCATGATACTCACCCCCAGGGTGGCGGCGACTGCCACGCTGAGGGAGGCCACAGAAAGTCCGGTACGGCTCAGATTGGCACCGATCCCACGCAGGGCGAAACGCAGCAGCAGACTACCACGCTTGCCGGATCGTTCACTCAGGCGGCTCAACAGGGCGACACCCAAGGGTACCAGGAGACTGTAACCGGCAATGATCAGAAACAGCCCGCTGAAGCCTCCCAGTAGGCTGTTGCCAGAGGTGCTGAGCCACAACCCGCCGCCAATCAGGGCCGCCAGGCCCAACAAACCTACCCAGGGCAGCCCACGGCGCACCCGCTGTTCCAGCCTGGAACGGCGCAGGGCGCTGATCGGGAGTGTCCCTGCGGCTTCGATAGCCGGCGCCAGCGCCGCCAGCAGAGTGACGCCCAACCCCACCAGACATCCCTTGAGCAGGGTCAACGGCTGGACGATCAATTGGGTGACCGTGAGCACAAAGTACAGATCATTGATGGTCCGGGTGACCAATTGCACCAGATATTCGGCGATCAGCAGACCCAGAAGCAGGCCCAGAGCGGTGCCGAACAGGCCCATCAGGATCGCTTCCAGCAACAACACGCGGAACAGCTCCCCGCGGGTGACTCCGAGTACACGCAAGGTCGCCAGCAGCCGGCGGCGGCGCAACACCGAAAATGTCATGGTGTTGTAGATCAGAAAAGCGCCAACCAACATGGCGAGCAGGCTCATGGCCGCCAGGTTGATCTGAAAGGCATCGATCATTTCCAGCATGACCCGGCTGCGGGATTCCGGTATTTCCAGATTCAGGCCGGCGGGCAGGGCGGCGGTCAGGTCATGTACCTGATCCGGGCGCAGGATCAAATCGATCCGGTCGAGCCGCCCCGGACTGTCGAGCAGTTCCTGAGCGGTGCTGATGTCGGCCAACAACAGCCCCTCGAGGACCGCCGGATTGTCTCCCTCGAGCAATGCGATGACGTGCAGGTCGACTTGACGTCCGGCGATGGTCACGCCCAGGTCCTGTCCTGGCTCGAGTCCGAGACGCCTGGCGGTGATACTGGACAGCAGGACGCTGGCCGGTTTGAGGAGGAACTGCCTGGCCGCTTGGTCATTCAGGCCCTCATTGTGATTGCGGAAGTCTGCTTCGGCGAGAGGATCGATGCCAATCAGCTGCAGGGTCTCGCCATCCAGCCTCACCAGCCCTTCGACGATAGGTGCAGTCTGTCGCAGCCGTTTCTCGACCCGCAGTTCACGATACAGCTCTTCGGGGATACCGGTCGGACCGCCGGTGATCTGATGGGTCGCTTTGCCGGTCAGGCTTTCGGCGGAGAGCAGGAAGGCCTGGCGGGCGCTCTGATTGGCCAGGTCGACAGCGACGATGACGGCAACCCCAAGGGCGATGCCGAGGACTGACAGCCAGGTCTGCCAGGGGTGCCGTTGCATGTGGCGCAGCGCGCTGCGCAACAGCAGGCGGTTCACCAGGCTGCTTCCATGCCGGATTCGCTGAGTCGGCCCTCCTCCAGGGTCAGTATCCGGTCTGCATAACGGGCCACGGCGAGACTGTGGGTGACCAGCAGCAGGCTGCTCTGCTCCTCTCGGGCCAGGGTGGTCATCAGTCCCAGGACATTTTTCCCGGCGGCCTGATCCAGATTACCGGTGGGCTCATCCGCCAGCAGCAGGGCAGGGCGGTGCACCAGGGCGCGGGCGATGGCCACCCGCTGTTGTTCGCCACCGGAAAGCTGCTCTGGGTAGGCATCGCCCCGCCGGCTGAGATCGACGGCCTCGAGCATCTGTTGCACCTTATCCGTCATCATAGCCTTGGCGCAGTGATTCAGCTCCAGGGGTAGAGCGATGTTCTCCCGGGTGGTCAAGGTCGGGATCAGATTGAAGAACTGATAGACAAAGCCGATCCGACGACGACGTAACAGGGTGAGGGCGGGTTCTTCGAGTCGGGTGATCGACTCCCCGTCAATGCGAATCTCACCTTTATCGGGTCGGTCAATGCCGGCAATCAGGTTGAGCAGGGTGGATTTACCTGAACCGCTGCGGCCAAGCAGTGCCACACTCTCTCCCCGTTCTATCCGCAACTCGGCGTGGTCGAGCACCCGGTGGTCACGATACCCCTCTCGATAACTCCGACTGAGGTTGGTGAGGGTCACCGCGGGTTGAGGCATGACGAAATCATCCAAGTGTGGAGTGATGGGTTGGACCTTTCACCCTTGAAGGAATAAGTATCCATCATAACCAGCGAGTTGAATTTCACCAAATCGTCTATCAGTGATCGTTTGTTGGCTTGCATGGTCGACGAAAAAAAGTTGGCGAATTTTTGCATCCGATGCCTGCAGTGCCTGCGTATAGACCTGTAACAACGCGTTGCTAACGACTTCTTTCGCAAACTGATTAACCAGAGGAATCCATGATGAAAAAAATATTGACCCCGATTGCCCTGATGATTATTACAGGAAGCTTGAATGCGGCCAGCGACGCTGAGATCTATCACGGTTTTGCCAAAGGCAATCCCGATCTCGAGACTCACAGCGGTTATTCGATGACCCGCATGGCAGAGCAGCCGGGTATCGGAAGTGGTAGGCGTGTCATGCGCTCTCGCGGTACCTCGCATAACCCAGTCTATCAGGGTTTCGAGAGCGACAATCCCGATCTCTATTCCGGCTTATCCGGCCATGCGGTAGCGACCATCCCTGGTATCGGTAGCAGTTCTCAGGCGCGCAGGGGTTCGAGAGTACTGGATCACGAGATCTATCACGGTTTCGAAAAAGACAACCCGGATCTCTAAATCGTCAAGTTCAGCATCGTTATCCTGTGTCATCCTGGGGCCTTACCGCTCCGGGATGACGTTAACGGTTGCCGAGGAGGCCGATCATGAGATCGGTGCATCCACTGGCCCAGAGGTTGACTAAGGCTTGCCTTGCTGCAAGACCTGGAAAAATTTCTGCATATTTTCCTCGAAGAGCGCGATGAGCGCTGCATTGCGAGTCCCTTCACTCACGGTTTTCGCCGATATCTGATCATTCACGCTGCGCGTGAAGACAGAGACGACTTCTATCCCCCGGGGATCATAGATGCGCCAATTGCTGCTCATGACGAGACTGTTATCCATGTCATGGATACCGCCGTAGTGATCGCCATAGAATGCAAGATCCAGTTGGTGCCGTGCACAGAATGCAGTGGTTTCCTCTGGTTCCGGGGCGTCGCTGCCATGCAGCCGTATATTCCGGATATGCCTGCTCAGTTCCACATCGTCCCTGGTATTCGGCACAACATCGGTGTAACGAAAGCGCCGGCTGTCACTCAGCCTTTGTTCCAGCAGGCTGAGTGTTTGGCGGTAAAACTGAGTATCTCTTTGATTGACGGTATAGTTGGCTGCGTTCTCCGCATCCTTGGCCGAGGCCCATACCAAGGCCCCTAGCAGGCCGAACTGACCGGCAACCGCTTGACCGGTTCCCATCGGTTCGAATTGACGGATATCGAACTTGATGATGCCCAAGGTCGCGTCCGCAGACCCACTGAAAATACTGGCCTCATAGGTTTTGATATCAGTGGTTGGCGTGCTGGCGCAAGCCGTGATCAGCAAACAGCAGCTGATCAGTATGGCTGTTGTGATATTCTGGAGTCTCATCCTGAATTCTCCCTGTGTGATAAACAAATCGGTGGCGAATTCATTGCCTAACTACTGCCGTGCCTCAGCCCGTATGGATTTTTTGATGGCAATAGGAATTGACAGAATCATCAGCCAGTGGCCCATTGTGCCGCCGGCCGGAAATCGCAAGGGTTCCCGACTTGGGCTTGTTGGTCGCTCCCGGGGCAGGCGCCAACGGGATGCGAGTTTGCACAATGGGAGAGCCAAACTGCGACCGGTCGGCCGCTAATGGCTGAGTGTTCGTTTGCCGCTTGCCATACATGGATTCCATCTCCCACACATCGGCAAGCCATCGCGAGGTCCTGGATGATCGATCTTTGGTCAGCTAGCCATTGGACTGCATGGCCTGTCGAGTCTTACTGCTTACTCAGTAACCTGATCATATTTCCTGTTCACTAGTATAGCCGATGGGGCTTGTGCCACGATGCGTTGCGTCATGGATGCCGGCCCGGCCTGAGCTTCCTGCAGAATCTTCAGAGAAGGTCGTTATTTGATACGCAATATCATTTGAATGTATTCGATCCATTGGAATTGCCTATAATGTCGGATCATGAATCTTAGGGACCTTAAGTATGTCATTGCGGTCGCGGAGACGCAGCATTTCGGGCGGGCGGCAGAACGATGCTTCGTCAGTCAACCGACTCTCAGCGGGCAGATCAAGAAGCTGGAAGAGGAGCTGGGGGTTGTGATCTTCGAACGTACCAAACGCTCGGTCGAGATCACGCCGATTGGTGAGGAGATCATTGGCCTTGCCCGCCAGCTTTTGGAACAGGCGGATGCCATCGAGCAAGTCGCCAGGGCCTACAGTGATCCGCTGGCGGGTCCATTACGCATCGGTGCCCTGCCAACCTTAAGCCCCTATCTGATGCCGCTGATCCTGGTGCCGCTCAAACACCACTACCCAAAACTCAAACTGGTGCTGTTTGAGGAGGTCACCGAATCCCTACTGAAACGCCTGCGCGGACATGAACTGGATGCGGTGATCATCGCCACTCCGCTCAATGAACCCGACCTCATACAAGTCCCGCTGTTCGATGAACCGTTCTGGTTGGCTCATCCCCAGAAACACCCGCTGTATTACCAGGATGAGATCACCCAGAAAGATTTGGCCGACCTGGACCTGCTGTTGCTTGCAGATGGACATTGTCTGGCCCGTCAGGCTATGGAGGTGTTTGGTCTGACCGACAGACCCCTGCAGGGGGAGATGGGGGACCTCAGGGCGGCAAGTCTGGAGACTCTGCTGCAGCTGGTCGGTGCAGGATTCGGCTGTACTCTGGTACCGGCCCTGGCGGTACGCGGCGCCTGGATGACCGACAGCGGTGTCATCGCCCGCAAGCTGGAACTGCCGAATGCCTATCGTCAGGTGTCCCTGGTGTTTCGCCAGAGTTTTCCGCGGCGTAGGGCCCTGGGAGCCTTCATCGATGTTGTCAACGCACACCTGCCGAATACCGTGCGTCCGCTACCCAGCACGGAACTCTGAAACCAGGCAGGGATAGCGCCCGGTAAATATTCTCTTCATCTTGTCGATTTAGAATCGAAGTCTTTCTCAACCTGGGAGTACAGCAGTGAAACTGCGAGCGAACAAGACCAAGATCGTCTGCACTATTGGACCGGCCTCTGACTCCATCGAAACCCTGGAGGCCCTGTTGCGGGCCGGTATGGATATCGCGCGCCTGAATTTTTCCCATGGTGATTTCGCGACCCACGAGCGGAATATTGCGAAGCTTCGCCAAGCAGCAGAGAATACGGGCCGGCGTCTGGCCATCATGGCCGATCTGCCCGGACCAAAAATGCGCATCGGTGAGTTGACCGACGAGCCGGTCGAACTGCAGATCGGCGATAGGATGGTCCTGACCACGGATGAGATCTTGGGGGATCAGCAACGGGTCTCCGTCAGCCTCCGCGAGTTACCGCAGATCGTCAAGACCGAAGACAAACTCTTTCTGAACGACGGTCTGATCTCGCTCAAGGCGGTGCAGATTCTGAAAAATGAGGTGGTGTGTGAGGTGCGGGCCGGCGGGGAGCTGCTATCGCGCAAGGGATTGAATCTGCCGGGTATCGACCTTGGCTTCAGCGCTTTTACCGAGCATGACCGGAGCTGTCTTGAATTTGCCCTGGCACATGGCGTCGATGCGGTGAGCCAGTCATTCGTGGCCGGTGCCCGGGACATTGAGGATCTGCGCTCCGCTGCCACTGCATTGGGCCGGCAGCCCTTCATTATCGCCAAGATAGAACGTCATGACGCCCTGCAGAATCTCGATGAAATACTCGAGAAGGCCGACGGTTTGATGGTCGCTCGCGGGGACCTGGGGGTGGAGATTCCCATCTCACGCATGGCAGTGGTGCAGAAGCAGTTGATGAGCAAGGCCAATCGGCTGGGCAAGCCGGTGATCACGGCTACCCAGATGCTGGAATCGATGACGGCGCACCGCCGACCCACCCGTGCCGAGGCGACAGATGTGGCCAATGCCATCCTCGATGGTACGGATGCGGTGATGCTCTCTGCGGAGTCGGCCATGGGCCGCTATCCACTGGAGGCGGTTGAAATGCTGGCGCAGATCTCTGCGGATACCGAACCCAGTCGTGAATTGGCGGTAAAGGAGCAGCGTATGCGCAGGGATGAGGCCAATGCCACCGTCGATCTCATCGCCCACTGCGTACAACAGGCGGTGACCAATCTTCGGCCGATCGCCGTGCTGGTGCCGACCCGTTCAGGTTCGAGCGCGCGAAATATCGCCCGATATCGTCTCGACAGCTGGATCACTGCATTCAGTACCGAGGAGACCACCTGTCAGGCCCTGCAGTTTTCCTACGGGGTCAACCCAGTGTTGGTGGAGCAAGAGTACCCGGACTGGGGCCCCTTTTGCTGTCAGTGGTTGCGAGGTGAGGGTTTTGAAAGCGGTGTGGCGGTACTCACGCAGGGCCCCTCACTGGCGAACCCCCAGGCGAGCCACAGCATGGAGATCGCCAATGTGGCCTGCCACCTGTCACCGCTGAATGAGGTTTGAGCGCTATTCGTCGACGGCGCAGGCGGCAGGTCCGCATGTCTTGAGGATCGCCGTCAGCAGAATCAGGCTGGCCAGTACTGCGGAGGTCAGACACCAGATGCACACGGCATGGATGACAAACAACTCGAGGCCGGTCAGGTAGACTGAAAAGGCCACCCCGAAGAGACTGAAGGCGATCAGCCCGAGTGTGATCCGCGGTTTCCTGGCACCCATGAGATGACTCTGGAAAAGCCATAGCGACAGAATACCCAGATAGTAGACCACTCCCCACATGGCCATGGGGATACCGAACAGTTTGGCATAAGGGCTTCGTTGGACACTCATGCAGTCACCGATCGGCCCACACATGATCTGGCTGTTGGTCAGGGTCTCGAAGGACAAGTAGACACCGATACCCAGCCCGATGCTCGCGAACAAAGGCAGACTCCAGGAACGCAAACGGGGAAGATCCAGCAGACCGCGCCCGGTCTTGCTGAGGCGTGAAGCGGCATAGCCCAGGGAGAACAGCATGCCGATCATCACGCTCCAGGCGAGTGTGGTTGCGATCCTATCAGGGGCAGCGTCCGCCTCCCCGGGACCGGCGCCCGCCTCGCCCAGCATGAGTATTTGCAGCCCGGGCAGATCGGGCCAGCGGGTCATTGCGGCATGCGGTTCCGTCTCCAACAAAGGCGGTAGGCCCTGGATGATTTCCGTCTTGCCATGCAACAGAGTGTCGCCTGTCAACAAGGCCGGCCTCGCACCGGCATCAGGTCTGCCGCCCACTTGCCGCAGGGCCTGTGCGAAGATCTGATCACCGGGCGGTTCAGTGATGTCTACCGGAAACAGCGCCAGTCGGTCACCGACACGGGCGGAGAGGGGTAACAGAAAATCGTCGATGACAGCTGGACATTCTGCACAGAATGCTGGATAGAACAGAACCGCCTTGATGCCAAGGGTAGCCTCAGCTGCCGCAACGGAGGGTGGCGGGATCAGGATCAGCGCTATCATGAATAGACCAAATTGTGTATTTTTTACGGCTTCAAGCATAATGAATTCCTGCCCATCCACGGAATCAAGGTCGCGTTATGGGAATATATTCTAAATAAACCAGAAGTGGAGAAGAAAAAAACCGTTCACATCAATATGAGCTGGAGAGACCGATACCTGATAGGCGGATTTAAACGAGCTTGGGGATGATCTGGATCTTTCCGGAATTCTGCTGGAGTAGCCCCAGTAGGGTTGCGGCATCAGACGGTCGGCCAAACAGGTAGCCTTGGGCGATATTACAGGTTGCCTCATTCAAAAAGATCGCCTGTTCTTTGGTTTCGACACCTTCGCCTACGGCTTCCATGTCCAGTTCATGGGCAATGGCGATAATCGCCTTGGTCAGGTTGGCGTCGTTTCTATCGACCAGAACATCGCGTACGAATGACTGATCGATCTTCAGGACATCGAGAGGGAATTTCTTCAAATAACTGAGCGAGGAGTATCCCGTACCAAAGTCATCTACCGCCAGGCGAACACCCATCTCAGTGAGGCTATGCAGAAGTGTCAGGGTCTCTTTTCGATCTTCCAGAAGCAATCGTTCGGTAATTTCGAGTTCCAATCGATTCGCTGGAAAGTCGTGAGCTTGTAATGAACGTTCCAGGATGTTGAGGAAATGCTCCGGTTTGAGGAGTTGTCGGCAGGAGATGTTGATAGCAAGGCGCAGATTCGCCGCACTCGGTCCCAGGCCGGCGATGGTTGCAATGGCCTGTTGCATGACCCATTCACCGATTTCGAGAATCAGACCGGACTCCTCTGCCTGAGGGATGAAATCTGCAGGCGAGACCTCTCCAAGGTTAGGATTGGACCAGCGAATGAGTGCCTCGGTACCGATGATGCGATTGTCGGACAGGCTGATCATCGGCTGAAACAGAAGGTGGAATTCGTTTTTTTCCACGGCGCGGATGAGTTGTGTCTCGATGGCCTGGCGTTTCTTGGCGTGGCGATTCATTTCGTTGGTATAGAAACGATAGGTCTCACGTCCAGCCTCTTTGGCCTTATAGAGGGCTAGATCAGCGCTCTTCATCAGCGTATTTGCATCCGACCCATTGTCCGGTCCGACGGCAACCCCAATACTGGCTGAGATGTTGAATTCCTGACCGTGAATATTGAAGGGATGGGAGAATGCCTGCATGATCTTGTGGGCGACTACCTCAGCAGCACCGGCCTTTTGGACATCTGGCAAGAGGACCATGAACTCATCTCCTCCCAGCCTGGCGGCGGTATCGGAGGTGCGGATAGATTCCTGTAAGCGTTTTGCGGCCTGTTTTAACAGCAGATCACCGGCATCATGACCCAATGAGTCGTTGACGTTTTTAAAACGATCGAGATCGATGAACATGCCGACGACTTTGTGTTTCTGCCGCGCCACCAGCGCCAAGGCCTGGCTTAGTCGGTCCATGGCAAGATTCCGGTTTGGCAATCCTGTCAGTGGGTCATAATTGGCCTGATGGGCAAGTTTTTCTTCATATTCCTGGCGCTTTTCTATTTCGGTTTCGAGGAGCCTGTTTTGTCTGTACAGCTCTCGAGTATGACGTTTCGAGGCGTCGACCTTGGCCTTTAACACGAGATTATAGGACTGAGTGCGATAGCCGAGCACAACCGTCAAGAGGACTAACATGGCTATCGCCACCAGGGAAGACAGGTACCAAGGTGATCTCACCAGATAACCATCACCCCTTTCCTCCGGATTTAAGGCCGCCAGTATGTAAGGCGTCTCAGGGACCTGGATCTTCGTGTAGGTGGCGAGATCAGTAAGTTGAGTATTGGGGTAACTCCAAGGCCGTTGTTCTGAAATCAAACGGTTTATCCCGTCTTTACCTGATGTCAAATTGTGTAAAAAGCGCTCATTCGCCAGCAGTACATAAGCTGGATCGGTCGTACCCTGTCGATGCACAAGTTTGTCGAATACCGCCTGGTGGTTGATTTCTGCAATGATAGTGCCGGTACGCTGCTCCTTGTAAAAATAGGGAAAGACTAGAATCTGATGTAAAAGGGTATTGTCCTGGATGATATGGTGACTCGGTGAATTGACGGTCTGAAACCCGCTGTCGGACCACCAACTCGGGCTATCCTGCCCACCGCCCACATCCACGAGTCGCTGGGACTCTGTATCAAGAAACAGCAGACGCTTGTAGACAGGCAGGGTATCGATGCGTTTTTGCATCGTCAGCCGTTCAAAACGTCTTTGCAGCATGAGCTGGCTGGCTCTTAACCCGTACTCCATTGACATACCCAGTGCCAGATTCGAAAAATAGGTTGAGAGTGCCTGGTCTTCGGCCAGGGCGGAAAGATCAGCTATACGCTCGGTATGAAAGTACTGGAGAGCCGATGCCCGCTTCTCCAGGTTGAGGCTGAGTTCGTTGAGGGCGGCCTTATGCAGGTTCTGCTGGGCAATATAAGTCGTACCTAGCAGTAACAACAGATAAGTGACCAGCAGTGGGCCGGCAGCCAGAAAGAGAAATCGACCGAAACGTTGGCGTATTGCCATCGATGGCTGTCAACCTGTAAAAAAATCAGCGTAGTAAAGAAATACTGATGGATAATATTTCTTGACCAGGGCATTGTAGGTGCCGTTGTTGCGGATTTTTTCCAGGTATTCATTGAATGCCTTCCGCAGCTCAGGTGAATCCTTGCGAAACCCCACCCCCATCCGTTGGTCTTGTGACACAGGTCCGATCACCTTTAATTGACCCGGCCATTTCTCGAGGGCTATGAGTGCATCCGGCACATCCAACAAAGTGGTTTCCGCTACATGGTTGAGGATCGCCGGTGCCATCTCATTCAACTTGAGCCTTGTCTCGGGCAGGCGAACTTCCGCCTTGGTCTCGGACATGCGGTAGAGGGCGGGATCGAGACAGGTGCTCTCGAGCGCGAGGACGCTGTGCCCATCGAGCGACGCTTTGACCCGATGGATATCTTCTTCAATCGAGCCTGTCGGTTTGATAGGTGGCAGGCTCGATTCTGCCCGTGCTATCAACCACACGGCAGATGGAAAGGTTGGGATCGAGAAATCGACCAGATCCTTTCGCCAGGGCAGGATGGTGAGACCATTGGCGATCAGATCACCCTTGATTGGGGTTTCACCCAGTAACTCTGCACCCTTGGCCCCGCGACGCGCATGCCGTCCCGTGAGATCACCGAAAACCTGCTGCCAGTCGGTGACGATATATTGGTATCGGACCCCCAGATGGTTGGCGAATCCCTGTATGAGTTCTACATCCAGCCCGTCACCGCTTCCTGTGACGAAATTGGCATAGGGAATTCCGAGGTGCCTTAATACGCCGCTGTCCTGGATTTGTTGCAGATCACGGGCAGTTGCATCCATGCATATCATGGAAAGTGTTATCAGTAGAAGGCATAAGCTTCGGTGTATGGCTAAGGAATGTAAGTGCATGGCTGGTCCCTCCAGCAGTGGGAGCGGATTCTGAGGTCGTACTCTGTACCAGCGGCCAACCGCCGGCACGCTTAAAAGGCTCGGGAAATAAACTATTTTTTTGAGCCGGACTTATCGACCCATTTCAGTGTAAGGGAAGATCAAATTGAACAAGGTGTCGTTGAACGAGAGTTGTGTGGGAGTGGGCTTGGCGGGAAACGATCGGCAGGGCTTTCACGGTTTGCCCTGAGGGCAGGCCCGCGACAGGTTGAGCCGGCGCGGGCCTGTTTGAGGCTGAAAGAGCGGTTATTGCAGATCCGCTAGAAGAGAGCTGCGTACTTCCGAGCCCAGTTGGCTGATGGTATAGTCGTACGCAGGGTGATCTATCCCCATGGCGAGTCCGGCACCGGTTTGCAGTGCATCAACCATCTCCCGGCTGAGTTCGAAACGCATGAAGTGGACCGATGAGGTCTTGTCCTCGGTCTCCCGATCAAGGTCTTCATTGGCTATGGGCCGTACCTTGGCAAAACCTTCCACTTGCACCCAGACGGCCTGATCGATACCAATCATCCTGGCCAGGGCCGTCTTGCGCTCTTCCACATCGGCAAATTCCACCATGAAGGTGGCCTTCCAATTGGTGCCATCCGGGATCAGTGGATTGTAGACATCCAGCTCTTCCTGGATGCCGTCATGTTCGAAGATACGCTCGATGCGCAACATCTCCTGCACTTGGTACTGCATGGTCAGGGCATCTTCAAAATAGAGCGCTGCATTAGGTCCGATGGGCACCCGGCGAGCCTTCTTGTGCTGCATGACCCGGGAACGAAACTCCGGGCGGATGCGGGCATATTCCTCCAGGCTGTATAGGTCTGCATGTGACAAAAGGTTCATGGTCTTATTCTCCGCTCACTCGTGGGCGATGGGTTTATCGCTAAACAGATAGTCTTTCAGTTCCTTGTCAAAGTTGGGGTCCTGGCGGCGGATCCACTCCAGCACCATGGCGGCATGTTCTTTCTCTTCGTCCCGGTTGTGGGCGAGGATGGCGCGAAGTGCAGGATCAGTGCAGGCATCCACCCGCTGGTTGTACCAGTCTACCGCTTCCAGTTCTTCCATCAGGGATAGTATGGCTCGGTGCATGTCGCGGGTCTCCCCGCTGAGCTGCTCGACAGGTTCATGGTAGCCTTCGTTTGCCATGTGGTTACTCCTTAAATACCGTATGCCTTACGCAGCATACTAATGGGATGTTCCGGTACGCGACCATCTTGCAGGCCGTTTTCGATATGATGGCCAGCCATGGGACAATCACTGCCATAGTGATCGGCTTCCAGTTGCTTGATTTTGTTGACCACCGGGCGGCCGATTTTCATGGCGTGTTCGTGAAATTCACTCTTCACTGCATAGGTACCGTCGTGTCCTGAACAGCGTTCGATGATCTCCACCTGGGTGTCGGGGATCAAAGAGAGCAGTTCCCGTGTCTTTTGTCCGACGTTCTGTACGCGCTGATGACAGGCAGCGTGGTAAGCGACCTTGCCAAGGCCCTGTTGGAAGTCGGTCTTCAGCAGACCGTGCTTGTTACGAATCATCAAATACTCGAAGATATCGAAGATTGCCTCTGAGACCTTGCGCACCTGCGGATCGTCAGGGAACATCAGCGGTAGTTCTTGTTTGAACATCAAGGCACAGGAGGGTACTGGGGCGACGATGTCCCAACCCTCGTCCACCAGTTTGGCGAGCGCAGGTATGTTGACTTCCTTGGCCTTTTCTACTGCCTCCAAATTGCCCAGTTCCAACTTGGGCATGCCGCAGCACTGTTCCTTTTCGGCGATCGTCACGGGGATGTTGTTGTGTTCGAACACCGCTACCAAGTCTTCTCCTACGTGGGGCTCGTTGCGGTTTGCGTAACAGGTGGCGAACAGGGCTACCTTGCCCTTGGTCTCCCCAGCAGCCTGTCCTTGAGTGCTTTTCTGGCGGAGATCGCTGAGCCGGCTGCGCAGTGATTTACTGTGGAATTCCGGCAGTTTGGCATTCGGGTGGACGCCCAGACTATGATCCAGTATCTCTCGGAAATTCTTGGCCTTGTTGAAGGTATTGACCACCCCGGAGACCACCGGTATGCCCGCCAGCTTGCCCAGATTGTCGGTGCTGGTAAGGATGCGGTCGCGCAGTTTGACATCACCTTTTTTATACTTAACCGCCTTGGCCCGCAGCATCAGGTGGGGGAAATCGATATTCCATTCATGTGGCGGGGTGTAGGGACATTTGGTCATGTAACAGAGGTCGCAGAGGTAACAATGGTCGACCACCTGCCAGTAGTCCTGTTTTGCCACCCCGTCCACTTCCATGGTATCTGATTCGTCGACCAGATCGAACAGAGAGGGGAAACTCTGGCACAGGCTCACGCATCGACGGCAGCCGTGGCACAGGTCGAAGACCCGTTCCATCTCCGTGAACAGGCTCTCTTCGTTATAATAATCCGGATTCTTCCAATCGATAGCATGACGTGTCGGGGCTTCCAGGTTGCCCTCACGTTGTCCAGTGGGTCCTGCCATGATGATACCTCGGTGATAGATGAGAATGGGCGGCCTGCCGGCCGCCCAGAGAGAGGTTTAGTCCATCTCGTCCAGCGCTTTCTGATAACGGTTCGCGTGTGAGCGCTCGGCCTTGGCCAGGGTCTCGAACCAATCGGCAACCTCGTCGAAGCCCTCATCGCGGGCGGTCTTCGCCATGCCAGGGTACATGTCGGTGTACTCGTGAGTCTCACCTGCCACTGCGGTCTTCAGATTGTCAGAAGTCCCGCCGAAGGGCATGCCGGTGGCGGGGTCGCCACACTGCTCGAGGTACTCCAGATGGCCGTGGGCATGTCCGGTCTCGCCCTCGGCGGTCGAGCGGAACAGCGCCGCAACATCGTTGTAGCCTTCCACGTCGGCCTTGGAGGCGAAGTAGAGGTAACGGCGGTTGGCCTGGGATTCTCCGGCGAAAGCATCTTTTAGGTTTTGCTCGGTCTTACTGCCTTTGAGTTCCATTGAGTGGGTCTCCAGAATTTAAGTGGTTATGGAAATGGTTAACGTAGGGTTACATTGGACCCTGCCGTGGCTATTAGAATAGCTCTAAATTCCGATCTTACCTAATGTTAGTTTCAATGGTATTGATAGGCAGAGCCTATTATTCTGCTACATTTGAGTTCAGGGTAGATTTGCATCGAAATCCGGCCAGTAATTGTAGGAAACCATCCTGTCATACGGGTTGCATGTGTGGCGTGTAATTGAGAATGATTTATACTTAGATTCATGGTGGAGACAACAAACAATGACAACCCGGAACCGCTTGATCTCAGGCAATGCCTGATCGATGCAGGGATTCAGCCAACCCCGCAGCGGGTGGCCATTGCGGAAGTCTTACTGACTGCTCATCAGCACGTAACGGCGGACGAAGTGTTCGAAATGGTCAAACAAAGTCGCTCGGATATTGGGGTTTCTAAGGCGACCATCTACAATTCGTTGGGGCTATTCGTCAAAAAGGGCTTGTTGAGGCAGATATTCATCGACGCCTCCGGTACCTTTTATGACACCAATACAGCGACCCACCACCATTTCTACAATCTGGATACCGGCCAGTTAATCGACATGGAGGAGCGACTGGT
>JAAUXZ010022996.1_pt1 | contig 27323 bp, 26 predicted proteins | sample 7278131 | NCBI WGS metagenome assembly JAAUXZ01 (sample SAMN14350119, study PRJNA611818) | marine sediment metagenome | isolation source: surface marine sediment (3m) | place: French Polynesia: Moorea | collected 2018-08 | reverse complement strand
CTAACCGGTCAAGGCATTTATGCCTATGTTACCCCAATGGCGGGTGTTGAGGGCACTGATGAGCTTAAAACCGAGTTGGTAAAACTGGTGCGCAGCGAAATTGGCCCTATAGCCAAGGTTAATATTATTCAGTGGGCTCCCGGCTTGCCGAAGACTCGTTCAGGCAAGATCATGCGCCGAATTCTGCGTAAGATTGCCGCTAATGAGATTGATGGTCTGGGTGATACTTCTACATTGGCAGATCCTTCCGTGGTTGATAACTTGATTGAGAATCGCGAAAACCGTTAGATAAGATTGAATCTAAACTGGCCGGCATCTTTGGATGTCGGCTTTTTTGACCCTGGAACCTATTTATGGCGACACTGGCTTTTGATGTTTATGGCACTCTGATCAATACCTATGGCATGGTCGATTTATTGCAGCGATATATCGGTGAAGATAAAGCGATGCCTTTTGCCACCCTGTGGCGGGATAAACAACTCGAATATTCGTTTCGTCGCAGCATGATGAATCAGTATGAACCTTTCTATACCTGTACATCCAACGCTCTGGACTATTGCATCGAGGCATTCGGTGTAAACATCACTCGTGATCAACATTTCAGCTTGATCAAGCGTTATCAGACACTGCCTGCTTATAAAGATGTTATGCCTTGTCTGAGCTCAATCAGTGAACGTAGTGATATCAAGATCTATGCGCTGACCAATGGTCCCCTGGAAGATGTAGAACGATTATTCGAAGATGTGGCCATTAATCAGTACTTCAAAGACATTATCAGTGTGGATGAAATTCAAAAATACAAACCAGACCCCATGGTTTATCAGCATTTTTTAGACCGTACCAATGCCCGTGCCACCGACAGCTGGCTCATTTCTGGGAATGCGTTTGATGTGATTGGTGCCAGTTCCTATGGCATGAACAGTATTTGGATCAAACGAACTGATCAGCAACAGATGGATCCTTGGGGGGGGCGTCCAACCCATACTATCCAGTCCATGTCAGAGCTGGAGGCGCTATTCTAAAGCACCTTATTCATGGCAGGTTATGGGACGAATTCACGACCCCGGAAAACGGCTATGATTGCGCATCGGAATTAATCTCGAACGTCGCCGATTTCCCGTTCTATATAGTCATGCAGTACAGTACCCCAGGATTGTGGGTAATCTGGGATCCTGGCAAAGCGCAGGGATGTTTTTAGAAGATGTCTCGAGGTATACGTACCCAGCCTTCCATGAGTACACGAGCGCTACGGCTCATGACTACCTTGTTGACCGTCCAGTTACCCTCAATGTTACTCGCTTCTGCGCCTACTTTTAAGGTACCTGAAGGGTGGCCGAAGGTTACCGATTCACGATGACCGCCACCGGAAGCCAGATTGACCAAAGTGCCGGGTATGGCTGCGGCGGTACCGATGGCGACGGCAGCTGTACCCATCATGGCATGGTGCAATTTACCCATGGATAGTGCGCGAACATTCAAATCGATGTCTGAGCTATTAATGTTCTTGCCACTGGATGCACGATAAGATTTTGCTTCTGAGACAAATGCTACTTTTGGTGTATGTTGACGTGCAGCAGCTTCTTCCACCTGTTCGATCAGGCCCATCTGTAATGCGCCATAGGCACGAATGGTTTCAAACATTCTCAATGCCTCGTCATCTTCGTTAATCGCCTGCTGAAGTTCGTTGCCTTGATAACCAATCTCTTCTGCATTGAGAAAAATGGTAGGAATACCGGCATTGATCATCGTCGCCTTAAAGTTACCAATACCGGGTACTTCCAGGTTATCTACCGTGTTACCGGTTGGAAACATGGCTTCTGAAGCGTCCACTGGGTTGATAAAATCTATTTGTATCTCCGCTGCTGGAAAAGTGACACCATCCAGTTCAAACTCTCCAGTTTCCTGAACTTCACCATTGGTGATAGGCACGTGGGCGATGATGGATTTTTGTATATTTTGTTGCCAAATTCTCACCACGGCTTTACCGTTATCGGGGATACGTTCTGCACTGACCAAGCCACTGGCAATAGCAAAGGAACCCACGGCTGCAGTCAGGTTGCCGCAATTCCCACTCCAATCTACAACAGGTTTATCGATAGAAACCTGTCCAAACAAATAATCGACATCATGATCCGGTTGGTCACTCTTGCTAAGAATGACCGTTTTACTGGTGCTTGAGGTTGCGCCACCCATACCATCGGTCTGTTTACCGTAAGGATCTGGACTGCCGATGACGCGCAGCAGCAGTTTGTCTCTTGTCTCCCCCGCTACTTGTGCACTCTCGGGTAGGTCAGCCAGGTTAAAGAAAACGCCTTTGCTAGTACCACCGCGCATATAGGTAGCAGGGATCTTGATTTGTGGTGCGTATGCCAAGCGGAGCCTCCCTAGGCAGCAGCCGATGATTCAAGAAAATCCTGGGCAAATCGTTGCAGGACCCCGCCGGCCTGGTAGACAGACACTTCTTCTGCGGTATCCAGTCGGCAAGTCACCGGAATTTCGACTATGGTGCCATCACTTCGATGCATGACGACGATTAATTCAGCCCGAGGCGTCGGTTCACCCATGACATCGAAAGTTTCGGTACCGTCAATATGATAGGTATTGCGTGTCTCACCATTTTTGAATTGCAGGGGCAGTACGCCCATTCCTACCAGGTTGGTTCGGTGAATACGTTCGAAGCCCTCGGCCACGATGGCCTCGACGCCGGCTAGACGGACACCTTTGGCCGCCCAGTCTCTGGATGAACCCTGACCGTAATCCGCGCCCGCAATGATACAAAGTGGTTGCTTGCGTTGCATATAGGTCTCAATAGCTTCCCACATGCGCGTACGCTTACCGTCCGGCTCGATCCGGGCCAAAGAACCCTGTTTGATTTCACCGTTTCCATTTCTGCACATTTCATTCAATAGCTTGGGATTGGCAAAAGTTGCACGCTGAGCAGTCAAGTGATCGCCACGATGCGTTGCGTAGGAATTAAAGTCTTCCTCGGGTAATCCCATACTGGCCAGATATTCGCCGGCTGCGCTGCTGGCCAGGATCGCGTTTGAGGGCGATAAGTGGTCTGTTGTAATATTGTCGCCGAGCACTGCCAAGGGACGCATGCCCTTCATGCTGCGTTCTCCAGCCAGCGCACCTTCCCAATAGGGTGGACGTCGAATGTAGGTACTCTGGGGTCTCCATGCGTAGAGTGGACTATCCGCTTTTTCAATGGTGCCAAGGTCAAACATAGGATCGTATACTCTACGAAACTGTTCAGGTTTGACGTATTGATTAACGATGGCATCAATTTCTTCATCGTGGGGCCAAATGTCCTTCAGCGTGATCGGTTTACCATTGGCATCGGTACCCAAGGCATCCTTCTCGATGTCGAAACGTATCGTTCCGGCAATGGCATAGGCGACGACCAGCGGGGGAGAAGCCAGGAAGGCCTGTTTGGCATAGGGATGAATACGACCGTCAAAATTTCGATTGCCAGAGAGTACTGCGGTAGCGTAAAGGTCACGATCAATAACTTCTTGCTGAATTTTAGGATCTAGCGCGCCACTCATACCGTTACAGGTGGTACAGGCATAGGCAACGATGCCAAAGCCCAATTTTTCAAGTTCCGGTAACAGGCCGGCTTCTTCCAGGTAGAGCCTGGCGACTTTGGAACCCGGTGCAAACGAGGACTTGACCCAAGGCTTACGGACCAGGCCCAGTTCGTTTGCTTTACGGGCAACCAGGCCAGCAGCGACCACGTTACGAGGGTTGCTGGTATTGGTACAGCTGGTAATGGCAGCTATGATTACAGCGCCATCCGGCATCTTACCTTCTGCCTCTTCGGCTAGTGCCTGGTTAAGGTCGGTAGCAATACCACGTTCTGACAGGGCAGAGGTGGGTAGGCGACGGTGTGGATTAGAGGGGCCCGCCATATTGCGCTCCACAACCGACAGGTCAAACTCCAGCATGCGCTCGTATTGAGCATTTTCTAGGTGTTCAGCCCACAGGCCGGTCGTCTTCGCATAGTGTTCTACCAGTGTCACTTGCTGTGCATCGCGGCCAGTCAACTTCAGGTAATCGATGGTTTGTTGATCAATGTAAAACATACCCGCCGAAGCACCAAACTCAGGTGTCATATTGGAGATGGTGGCCCGGTCTCCAATCGTTAAATCGGCAGCACCTTCTCCAAAAAATTCCAGATAGGCGGAAACCACTTTTTCGCTACGCAGGAACTCGGTCAGGGCCAGTACAATATCAGTAGCGGTGATGTCAGGTTGGCGTTTTCCGGTCAATTTTACACCGACTATCTCTGGTAAACGCATCATGGTGGGGCGGCCCAGCATGACCGTTTCGGCTTCCAGACCACCTACACCAATGGCAATGACGCCCAGACAGTCAATATGGGGCGTATGACTGTCCGTGCCTACACAGGTATCAGGGAAGGCAATTCCGTCTCGAGACTGGATGACCGGAGACATTTTCTCCAGGTTGATCTGGTGCATGATACCGTTTCCAGCAGGTATCACATCCACATTATCGAATGCAGTTTTAGTCCATTCGATGAAATGGAAACGGTCTTCGTTGCGACGGTCTTCGATGGCCCGGTTTTTTTCAAAAGCATCCGGATCAAAACCTCCGCATTCGACAGACAGGGAATGATCCACAATCAACTGGGTGGGTACTACCGGATTAACCTTGGATGGATCGCCACCCTGTTCAGCGATGGCATCACGTAACCCTGCCAGGTCGACCAGAGCCGTTTGTCCCAGAATGTCGTGGCATACGACTCGTGCCGGGTACCAGGGAAAATCCTGGTCACGTTTACGACCGATGATTTGTTTTAATGATTCAGTGAATACTGCAGGTTCACAGCGACGTACTAATTGTTCCGCCAGAACTCGTGAGGTGTAGGGTAATGTATCGTAGGCACCGGGCTGGATCGATTCCACCGCGGAACGGGCATCGTAATAATCCAATGCTGTGTCGGGTAAAGGTTTGCGATAATGGTTATTCATACTTTCACATGGATTTCATTTACGGGATCACTGGGATTAACTTAATCTGGAAGTTTAACGACAGTTCTGCCTTTTAATTTCCCTGCCAATAAATCCTGTGTGGCTGCCGGTAAATCATCAAAAGGTATCTCTGAGGTCATTGATTCAAGTCTTTCAAGATCAAGATCCTGACTGAGGCGACTCCAGGCCTGTATTCTTCTTTCCATTGGACACATCACGGAATCTATACCGTAGAGGGTAATGCCACGCAGTATAAATGGAGCCACAGAGGTGGGAAGATCCATCGATTCCGCCAAACCACAAGCAGCAACGGCCCCTGCACGACGAGTTTGACTGAGTACATTGGCGAGGGTTTGCCCACCCGCAACATCAACGGCTGCAGCCCAAAGTTCTTTTCCAAGGGGACGTGGTTTTTGTGCAAAGTCATTCCTGTCAACCACTTCAATGGCGCCCAGAGATTTAAGATAATCACTTTCCGTTAGTTTTCCGGTTGAGGCACTGACTGAATAGCCCAATTTACTCAAGACCGATACGGCTACGCTGCCCACACCTCCAGATGCTCCCGTTACCAATACAGGGCCGTCATCAGGGTTAACACCGTGATCTTCCAATGCCAGAATACAGAGCATGGCGGTATAACCTGCCGTACCGATAGCCATGGCCTGGCGACAATCGATATTATTAGGTAGCCTGACCAACCAGTCAGCATTAACCCGTGCCATCTGGGCATAACCACCACTGTGGGTTTCTCCCACACCAAAACCATTGAGTAGTACTTCGTCACCGATTGAGAAACGCTCGTCAGAAGACTCGATCACCTCACCGGCAAAATCAATACCGGGTATGATCGGCAGTTTTCTTAAAATGGGGGCGGAGCCCGTAAGCGCCAGGGCATCTTTATAATTGATGGTTGAGTATTTCACTTGGACGGTCACATTACCCGGCATTAAATCGTCTTGAGTTAATGTGGTTTGTTGTATAAGTGGGCCTTGCTCAGACTCGGTGGCATAAAAGGCACTAAATGAGTTCATAGGAGAATCCTCTATCGATGGTTTTGGATGCTATGGCTTCTTTGATATCACTTGTCATAGTTAACCAGGATTAACGGTTTTCAATAGGAATAAACTCCCGATTCTCGGGACCAATATAATTGGCTGAAGGACGTATGATCTTGCCATCCTCACGCTGTTCAATAACGTGAGCACCCCAACCGGTTACCCTTGCAATCACGAATAATGGAGTAAACATATCTGTGGGGACTCCCATCTGGTTGTAGGATACGGCTGAAAACCAGTCAAGGTTAGGGAACATCTTTTTTATTGCCCACATTACGGATTCAAGACGTTCAGCAATATCGAACATTTTAGTATTTCCGGCTTCATCAGATAATTCTTTAGCGACGCGCTTGATCACTTCATTACGTGGATCACCCACGGTATACACTGGATGACCAAAACCTATGACAATTTCTTTCCGAGCAACCCTTTCGCGAATGTTCTGTTCAGCCTCATCAGCTGAATTGTAACGACTTTGAATTCGGAAAGCCTCTTCGTTGGCCCCTCCATGTTTAGGACCTCTTAAGGCTCCTATGGCACCGGTAATGGCGGAGTACATGTCTGAGTTAGTACCCGCGATGACACGGGCTGTAAATGTAGAGGCATTGAACTCATGTTCAGCATATAGAATTAATGAGGTATGCATGGCTCTTACCCAGGAATCGGAAGGTTTTTCGCCATGCAATAGGTGCAGGAAATGACCCCCAATGGAATCATCATCGGTGTCTACCTCGATACGTTTGCCGTTCACAGCAAAGTGGTACCAGTAGAGTAAGGCAGAGCCGAAATTGGCCATCAGGCGATCAATGATATCCCGAGCTTCAGCAGCAGGATGATCATCCTTCTCGGGAACGCAGGTTCCCATCACGGAACATGCTGTGCGCATGACATCCATGGGATGGGCTGTTGCTGGAATCGCTTCAAGTGCTTTTTTTACAGCCTGAGGTAAACTGCGTAATGATTTAAGCTTGGTTTTATAGGCATTTAATTCTGCCATGGTGGGTAAATGCCCATGAATCAATAAATAGGCAATTTCTTCAAATTCCGCTTTTTCTGCAAAATCCAGAATATCGTAGCCTCGATAGTGCAGATCATTGCCCGTTCGGCCTACCGTACAGATTGCGGTATTGCCAGCGGCAGTGCCGGACAGCGCTACTGATTTTTTAGCTTTAGGTAATATCTGATTGGCAGTTGCATTCATAATTCTTTCTCCTCCTCAAACAGAGCATCGAGTTTCTGTTCGTAACTGTGATAATCAAGGTAGTCATAAAGATCGGCTCGGGTCTGCATGGTATCGATTACATTTTTTTGACTACCTTCGGTGATAAGCGTTTGGTAAACCTTCAGTGCAGCCGCATTGGCTGCGCGAAAAGCTGATAATGGATACAGTGCAATGCTGACTCCAGCACCTGCGAGTTCTTCTGTAGTAAATAAAGGGGTAGAGCCAAACTCGGTTATATTGGCCAGCACCGGCACCTTTACGGCATCAATGAATTGCTGGTACATCTCCAGTTCGGTGATAGCTTCAGGAAATATCATGTCTGCACCCGCTTCTACACAGGCACCGGCGCGATCAATCGCAGATTGAAGTCCTTCGACTGCCAGAGCATCAGTTCGGGCCATGATAACAAAATCAGGATCTATCTTGGCATCGACGGCCGCTTTGATGCGGTCTACCATTTCCTGTTGAGAAACAATGGCTTTATTAGGTCGGTGACCACAACGTTTCTGCATGACCTGGTCTTCGATATGTATAGCGGCTGCTCCAAACTTGGTCATGGAGCGAATGGCCCGGGCAATGTTGAAAGCACCTCCCCAGCCCACATCAATATCCACTAAAACCGGTAGATCAGTGACATCAGTGATACGACGTAAATCGGTAAGTACATCTTCTAAAGTGGTGATGCCCAAGTCTGGAATACCACAAGAACCCGCAGCGACTCCACCTCCGGAGATATACAGTGATTTGAAACCGGAGGCCTGTGCAAGACGAGCATGATAGGCATTGATTGCCCCCACGCATTGTAACGGATTTTCTGAGGCAACCAGTTGACGAAAAATTTTCCCAGGTGAAGTCTGGCTCATAAGCGTACCCTTTAATTATTTGGCGTAGCCGAGCGACTGCAGGGCTTCGGTGATTTCATTGAGTATGGCGGGATCATCGATCGTTGCCGGCATCTTCCATTCCTTACCATCAGCAATACTGACCATGGTGCCACGAAGAATTTTTCCGGAACGGGTTTTGGGCAAGCGCTTAACGATTTTAGCCATCTTGAAGGCCGCCACCGGACCGATTTGATCACGAACCCTCTGCACCAGTTCTTTAACGATCTCTTCTTCTGGTCGATCAATCCCCGCTTTCAGAACTAATAAGCCCAATGGCATCTGACCTTTCAAGGCATCGGCGACGCCAATGACCGCACATTCCGCGATATCTTCATGTCCTGACAATACCTCTTCCATCGCACCTGTAGAAAGGCGGTGCCCCGCCACATTGATGACGTCGTCTGTGCGACTCATGATCCAAAGATAGCCATCCTCATCCTTGTAGCCCGCATCACCGGTCAGGTAATAACCCTCATATTTGGATAAATAGGAATCGATGAAACGTTGATCATTACCCCACAGGCTGGGTAAGCAGGAAGGGGGCATAGGCAGTTTAATAACAATGTTACCCATTTCTCCAGCAGGCATTGGCTCCCCTTCTTCCGACAATACCTGAACATCATATCCAGGCATTGAAACCGTAGGCGATCCAGGCTTGATTTCCATGGGTTCAATTCCGAGTGGATTGGAAGCGATTGCCCAGCCCGTTTCAGTTTGCCACCAATGATCAACAACCGGTTTTTGTAATTTATCACGGGCCCAGAATAAGGTATCAGGGTCGCAGCGCTCGCCGGCAAGAAACAAAGCGTCCATGCAGGATAGGTCATAATTCTTGAGATAGTGACCTTCTGGGTCTTCCTTTTTAATGGCACGAAAGGCAGTAGGGGCGGTGAATAAAACGCGTACCTGGTGTTCATTGATAACGCGCCAAAATGCACCTGGGTCAGGTGTTCCCACCGGTTTACCCTCATACATGATGGTGGTGCAGCCTTTGAGTAGAGGAGCATAAACGATATAACTATGACCAACCACCCAGCCGACGTCAGAAGCGGCCCAATAGACATCACCGGTGTCTACATTGTAAATGTTCTTCATGGTCCAATGCATGGCCACGGCATGGCCACCATTGTCGCGAATAACGCCTTTTGGTTGACCGGTAGTACCCGAGGTATACAGAATGTACAGAGGATCTGTGGACGCAACAGGGACACAATCTACGGGTTCAGCAGGGTCTATTTCGGTATCCCAGTCAAAATCTCGACCGTCAATGAGGCCTGCCTCGGCTTGGGGGCGGGCTTTAAGGATGCAACGACTGACCTTATGTGTTGCGACATCTATCGCCTCATCCAGCAAGGGTTTGTATTTGACCACACGACCCGGTTCGATACCGCAACTGGCGGATACGATAATGACAGGTTTTGCATCATCAATACGGGTTGCCAGTTCATTGGCGGCAAAACCACCAAAAACAACAGAGTGGATGGCACCTATTCGGGCACAAGCCAGCATTGCAATCGCCGCTTCAGGTATCATGGGCATATAGATGATGACTCGATCCCCTTTACCAGCTCCATGCTTTTGAAGAACCCCGGCAAATCTGGAAACTTGATCCAGAAGTTCTGCATAACTGATCTTGGTTTGCTGGTTGGTTATGGGTGAGTCATAAATAATGGCCGTCTGATCACCCAAGCCGGATTCAACGTGCCGATCCACCGCGTTATAACAAGTGTTGATTTCGCCACCTTCGAACCAGCGTGGAACGGGTTTGGCCTGCATGTCTATGACCCGATCCCATTTTTTATACCAATGCAGTTGATCTGCCGCTGCTGCCCAGAAACCGTCGGGGTCCTCTATAGACTGTTGATATATCTGTTGGTAACTACTCATATTGCACTCCTCTCATATCTTTTAATTTATTGTTCTAAGTGTTACTGGGTATTAGATTGTTTTTACTGATAATAATACCGTCATGGTCAGCATAAAGGTAATCACCCGGTCGGATGTCAACACCGCCAAATGAGATCTCAACATCAATGTCACCGATATCTTGTTTTTTACTTTTCAGCGGATAGGTCCCTAAAGCTTTCACACCCAGAGGCATCTGACTGATTTCATAGCTATCACGAATCAAACCGTACATCACTATACCCGACCAACCATTATCGACAGCCATACCGGCGAGTATGTCACCCAGCATTGCACAACGTCTTGATCCGCCTGCATCGACAACCAGCACGCGCCCCATTCCGGCTGTGCTCAGTTGTTGCCTGACTTTAGAATTATCTTCATAACATTTAATGGTTGAAACCTGACCGGAAAACATGATCTGACCGCCAAAATCCATGAAGCCTGGCTGCATCACTTTTACGCGATCAAGATGATCATCACAAAGGTCGGCGGTTTTAAAGGTCATAGATCACTCATTGAAATCGGCACGTATTGACAATGTTTATCATGATAACGGTGATTCGAGTTACTTTGAGGCAGTGAATCCCAATAGTCACCATTAAAAAACCAATGCTTTTTCAGAAAGCATTGAATAATTCCTAATCGTTAAAATAAAAACTGAATAATCAAGGAGATATAAAATTCCCCTGGTAGTGGTGTTCCCGTTCAAGGGTCAGTGATTATCGTCAGCATAGATATGTTTAAATCGTATTCGATTGGAATAAGGGAAAATATCGCGGTAACGATGATTTCTGATATCTTCCTGTACCGATTTCCAGTAATCAGCATCAAAAAGCTCGGGATATTGCTCGCGTATTAAACGTTTAAGTGCAGGTTGTCCGGTAATGAAATGAATGAATTCTTCGGGAAAGACATCATTTGCACCAATTGAATACCAGGGTTCCGAAGCCATTTCCTGTTCCGGTGTCAGTGCTTCGGGAATATGTCTAAAATTCATGTCGGTCATGAATTCAATTTCATCATAGTCATAAAAAATGACACGACCATGTCGAGTAACCCCAAAATTTTTCAGCAATAAGTCTCCGGCAAAGATATTGGCGGCAGCCATATCCTTAATCGCACGAGCATAATCACGTATGACGGCCTCGCCGTCATTTTGAGGGTTTGAAAGATATAAATTCAAAGGATCCAGGCGTCGTTCTATATACAGGTGGCGGATGATCAACATTTGGTTTTCAAATTCAATGCTGGAAGGTATTTTTTTCTTGAGCTCGTGTAACAGATCATCAGAAATCCGAGATAGCGGAAACGCGGCATAGGAATATTCCAGGGTATCGGCCATACGGCCTACCCGGTCATGCATCTTGATGATCTGGTATTTTTCCTTGACCAGTTTTCGCGTGGTTTTCTTCGGTGGCGCAAACTGATCATTAATCACTTTAAACACGTAAGGATAGGAAGGCAGATTGAACACTGTCATCACCATGCCTTTAATACCTGGAGCAATTTCAAGTTGGTCGGAAGAATGTTTTAAGTGATGCAGAAAATCTCGATAAAACTCAGATTTCCCCTGTTTCTGAAGGCCTATGGCCGTATAAATGTCGGCTTTGGACTTGGTGGGTAACATGCGTAATAAAAAATTAACGATGGCCGACGGCGTATTGGTATCCACCATAAAATAGGTGCGTGCAAAGCTGAACAGGTTGGCAATATCATTTTGTTCGTGAATCAGGGTATCTACATACAAGTGTCCCTTTTCATTATTCAAAATAGGGATGGCAAAAGGAATGATCTGATCACCGTTCACGCCCATACCGATAATGTAGCCAGCCTTATTACGATAAAACAGGCTGGTTAAAATTCGCAATTGAAAATGTTGACGAAACTCCAGGTACGGTAACATTTTTTTCTTAATGATAGAGACCACTCTTCTTACATCCCGGTTTAGATCCTCATAGGGTAGGGAAAGGTTATTTAAAGTCAGGATTTGACGTACGGTTTTAGTCAGTCCATGCCGAGTGGGATAAAAGCCAATGTAAGTCAGTTCATCATCGAGATACTCTGTCGAAAGCCCGGGGCGAACAAAAATATGGTCATTGTTGTAATAACGACGATGAAACAGAGAGGTGAACACTGAATTAAAAAAGGTTTCAGCGAGTTCAGGTTGTTTATGTTCATACAGGCATTGCAGGTATTCAATTTTTACCTGTTTCCACAGGGCTTCATCAAATTGATTCAGGTCGAAATCTTGACGTAATTTCGCGATCGATTCCCAAACCCGCTTGGTATACAAGGTGATACGTTTTTTTGAAGCTTTACGGTCAGCGTCCCATTCGCAATGTTCAAATCGATGTTGGGCCCCCTTCGTGATCTCGAGAAAAATTCGATAATGCTTGTTAAAACCCCTGAGTATGGTCTGGGCAATCAGTTGCGCATCAATTTCCATATTGATTCCGGAAACCAGGGGGGCAGTAGGCTTTTTGGTCAGTGCGCATGTACCCATGTTATATGCCCGCTTAGCTATTGATCAATACTCAACCGATGTGAAAAAAATGTCTGGAGAACGGCAACCCAGTCAGCGGATTACCGTTTCCAGAAACGAGGAGAGATTTTTTAACCGAACTGTTCTTCTTCAGTAGACCCGGTCAAAGCCGTTACCGAAGAAGAGCCGCCTTGGATGACGGTGGTCACATCGTCGAAGTAACCCGCACCTACCTCCTGCTGATGAGACACAAACGTATAGCCTTGCTCACGCGCAGCAAATTCAGGTTCTTGGACCATTTCAGTATAGTGTTTCATGCCTTCGCCCCGTGCATAGGCATGAGCGAACTGGAAGGTGTTGTACCAGTTAATGTGGATACCTGCCAGGGTAATGAACTGGTACTTGTAACCCAATGCAGACAATTCATCCTGGAAAGAGGCAATTTCGGATTCGGACAAGTTACCTTTCCAGTTGAAGGAGGGTGAGCAGTTATAAGATAAAAGTTGCCCCGGGTTTGCCGCCAGTACCGCTTGGGCAAATTCGCGCGCAAAACCAATGTCAGGTTTGCCGGTTTCACACCAGACCAGATCAGCATAAGGAGCATAGGCAACACCACGACTGATGGCTTGTTCCAGTCCATTTTTAACACGATAGAAACCTTCCGCAGTTCGTTCACCGGTGCAAAAAGGTTTATCGTTCTCGTCTACATCCGAGGTCAACAGGTTGGCAGCCTCCGCATCGGTTCGTGCCAGAACGATTGTCGGTACTCCCATGACATCTGCAGCAAAACGAGCCGCGATCAATTTTTGGATGGCTTCACCCGTCGGAACGAGCACTTTGCCACCCATATGCCCGCACTTTTTAACAGCGGCCAATTGATCTTCAAAGTGAACCCCTGCAGCACCGGCGGTAATCATGTTTTTCATTAATTCAAAGGCGTTGAGTACACCGCCAAACCCCGCTTCTGCATCGGCTACAATCGGGAGAAAATAATCCACAAATTCTTCACTGCCTTCATCGATGCCTCGACCCCACTGAATTTCATCAGCCCGTTTAAAAGTATTATTGATGCGACGCACCATGGTGGGTACAGAATCATAAGCATAGAGCGATTGATCGGGATACATGGTTTCGGAGGTATTGCCGTCTGCAGCAACCTGCCAACCCGAGAGATAGACGGCTTCAAGCCCAGCTTTGGCCTGTTGCATGGCTTGTCCAGCGGTTATCGCACCAAATGCATTGACATAGCCTTTTCTGGCTCCGCCATTGATTTTTTCCCAGAGTTTTTCGGCACCGCGACGGGCGAGGGTATATTCAGGCTGAATCGATCCCCTCAGTCGCACCACATCTTCAGCGCTATAGCCACGTTTTACATTCGCCCAACGAGGGTTGGTAAGCCAGTCATTTTCAAGTTGTTTTATCTGTTCTTGTCGGTTCACAGTCACTCTCCTAATTATTATAAGATATCGCCAGCGTCCATTGTTGCGCTGCAGCATTTACCCAAAATACTCTTTTGCCGGGGTAAAAAGCAACCTTATTAAGGATTTCAGCGCGAGTTATACTTAAATACCTTGTATTGAAAATATAAATCTCTTCATCTTGTGATGTCGGTGGTGGATGAAATGGATGGAACATGCTTTAATTCCCAGATAAAACCAAGAGTTATTGTTCAATGATTAAAACCGCTTCCATATTGTTGATTTGCTTATCATTTTTTTTACCTGGATCCGTGATGGCGTTGCGTGACCAGGGCTTGAGTTCAGTGATGGACATCATTGACCGGGCTATTGAGCAATTTCAGGCGCCTCCCTCTGAAGAACCATTATCAGAAGAAGAAAAGGCCAAGACCACCGCAGCGGCTACGGCTACGGTGGTCAATCTATCTAAAACTCTTGGCAAGTTAAGTTATTCCCGCTTGCAGTGTGGTCAGGCCGATGTGCTGGCTGAATTCACGCGTCGGGTACAAAGAATGCCGGTAGATTATCGTGACCCTATGCGTGATGCGTTTCAAGAGGGTTTCGATCAAAGCAAAGCAGAAACACCGCTACTGTCTGAAGATGAATGTGAACGTCTTACCCAGTCGAGAACACGTAGCGATAAAGAGGTGGAAGCGAAAGTAAAAGAAGATCCAAAAACACAACCTGAGGAAGCGCAAACCACCCAACCGAAGGCCGAAGAACCTTCCGAAGATCCCAAGATGAAACATTTACGCATCGCTGAACTGAGTGGCCAACTCGCCTTCCGCAGGAAATTTTGTGGGGATAACAAAGTGGTGACCCGAGATTTCAACGAGGTTATTCATAAAATGCCGGATGACTATCAGGATGATGCTAAAAAAGCCTATTGGAAAGGTTATCAGCATGGCAAGAGACTTAATAAGGGCTTTACACGCGATCAATGTCTGTAAAGTTTGGATCATGCCAATGAAAAGGGTGTTTTAACCTCTTTTTTTTTAGAATAATAATATTCTGGTTTTAAATACTCGGATTATCGCCTGTTTTATTGCGCTTTTGTAACCAATGCGCCCAGCCATAAATCAGCAGTGTGATGAAGGGTGGCAGGCTTAATAAAGATCCCATGGCCCAGTAAGTTAATGTACTTATCATTAACCAGAGCGCTGCCGCCAGTACCCACCAAGGTTTAATATTTAAAATCAAAACTAAAGCTATGGATACGATTGCAATGCTATCGGGCGTCAATGCAAAACTCGAGGTCGCATTCATCGATTTGCCCAGTAAAATTTCAAATAACGGAAGCATTAATAGGGCCATTATCCAGAGCACCCAACCTATATACCTCTCGAAAGGGTGTCGAAACCAAGCATGATAGGTCACCGTTTTAAATGATCTTGATAATAAGAGAAGGCCCTGGAGCCAGAATAGGACCGCGAGGTATCCAGCATAGACATTAATTTCACTATACAATTGCCCAAAAAAACGAAAACCGATCCATAACCATGCCAATGCGATCAGCATGAGTAGTGGCTTAATCACTATCTTCTTGAAGGCTACAAAGGCATATAAACAGTAGAGGCCAAAAGCCAGTGAAAGCAAGGGCAGTGGAAATATAGATTGGTTGTATCGGCTAAAAAGACGCCAATAAGTTTGCTCCGAAAACATTAGAAAATCGGTCAGGCGATAGCTGAATAGATCTTCCATTAAAGTCGAGATACATATTTAAGCATTTCTTTGCGCATGTCAGCTTCGGGTAAAGGACCCTTTAAGGCGCCCATGTTTTCAAGCATATGGTCTACTCGAGAAGTTGCAGGAATCGCACAGGTGATGGCTGGATGGGAGACAACAAATTTAAGAAAAAATTGTGCCCAGTTATGGCAGTCTATTTCGTGGCTCCACTCAGGTAAAGGTTGATGTTCATAGTCATCAAAAAGATCACCGCCACTGAAAGGACGATTGGCAATGATTGCAATTCCCCGATCTTGAGCCAGGGGTAACAGTCGTTTTTCCACGGCCCGGTTGTCAATATGGTAAGTCAACTGAACAAAATCAATCGGTTGCGTTTTCATGATCTGTTCTAGGTCGACATGCCGACGTCCATGAGACGTCGTGATACCCACATACTGAAGTCGGCCCTCCGCTTTCATATTGAATAATGTATCGAGATGATCGCGCCAGTTGACCAGGTTATGGACCTGAAACAAATTAAATTTATCCAATCCCCATAAACGATGAGAATTGTCGATTTGAGAGCGACCTTCGGAAGTACTGGACGTCCAAACCTTTGTCGCAGAGAATAAGTCGTCAGCTCTTTGGCCCAGCTGTTGACGACAAAATCCCAGTACTTCTTCTGCAGAACCATACATCGGAGATGAATCAACAAGTTGGCCGCCTTGTTCAAGAAAAGTTTTTAAGACTTGAGTCCGTTTCAAGCGGGCTTCAATATCCTGTCCTACATTGAAAGTGATCCAGGTGCCCATGCCAATGATGGGTAGAGGTTGACCAGAGGTAGGGATGGGTTTGGTAATGATCGGTCTTTTGCTTATTTGACTGCCCAGCGCGGGTACTGCCGCAATACTCCCCAGCAGTAATCCTTGCTTTAACAATTGGCGACGAGATATGGAATAACCAGAAGGCACAGGGGGGCTCTGTTAAGAAAGACAGGCCTAAGCTTACTTGGAATTATTTAATAAAGTAAACAAAAGATATACACCAGGAATGCCTAACACGATGCTGATGGCAGGGGTATAGAGATAGCCCGAGCCAATCATGGTTGGCATAATACCATCCAAACCCGCAATAATCGCGGCACTGATCACCAAAGCACTGCCAATGACCGCCCTGATGGTTCTTTGGTTGGATTTATAAATTTCCTGTTTTATTTCTTCCAGTTGGCGAGATTTCCACTCGATTTCCAGCTTGTCATTGGCAACTTTATCCAGTGTTTTAAAAACGAGTTGCGGCAGGTCGGGTAGATGCTCGGCGAGGAAGGGCAGGTTGTCTTTGAGCCCCTGGGTTAAAGCGCCTGTGCCCATCTGGTTGCTCAGCCATTTTTCCAGGAACGGTTTAGCCGTATCCCAGAGATCCAGTTGTGGATAAAGCTGACGCCCCAGTCCTTCAATATGTAACAAGGTTTTTTGCAGTAGAAGCAACTGTGGCTGGATTTCCATATTAAAATCTCGCGCAGTTTCGAACAGGCGTAATAACAGCTGTCCGAAAGAAATTTCAGCCAAGGGTCTTTGGAACAAAGGTTCACACACCGCGCGTATGGCACTTTCAAAATCGTCGATACGGGTATTCGGGTCTACCCATCCGGAATCTACATGTAATTCAGCCACTCTTTTATAGTCACGATTAAAGAAGGCGACAAAATTTTCAGCGAGGTAGCGTTGGTCTGATGTCGATAATGAACCCATGATGCCGAAATCAACCGCGATATATTTAGGGTCATCAGGATGCTCTCTGGAAACAAAAATATTGCCAGGATGCATGTCGGCATGGAAGAAATTATGGTTATAGACCTGCGTAAAGAATACCTCGACCCCTTTTCGCGCTAAAACTTCCAAATTAATTTGATGCTGATTGAGCTGTTCAACATCAGTCACCGGTATCCCTTCAATCCTCTCCATGACCAGGATATTGGTTTTGCAATAATCCCAATAAACTTGTGGGACATACAAGTCGGACGAGTTTAAGAAATGGCGGCGTAATTCACTGGCATTGGCGGCCTCACGAACCAGGTCCAGCTCATTCAGCAGGGTCTTTTCAAACTCAGTAACGATTTGTAAGGGCTTAATCCTTTTGGCTTCACTCCAGTAACGGTTGGCCAAGCCGGCCAGAATCTTGAGAATACGAATGTCCTTGCGGATCACCTTTTCAATGTTGGGTCTCACGATCTTGACCACCACTTCACTGCCATCGTGTAACTCAGCATTATGAACCTGGGCTATAGAAGCTGAAGCAAGGACTTCTTCGTCAAAAGACCGAAATGCCTGTTCAAGAGGCAGTGACAGTTGCTGCTCGATAATAGAACGTGCTTGTTCTGCCGGAAAGGCGGGAACCTGGTCGAGTAGTTTTTCCAGTTCATCGATCAATTCGTCATTCAACAGGTCACGTCGGGTGGCTAGCAATTGACCAAATTTTATAAATATCGGACCCAAGGCTTCAATGCATAAGCGAATTCGAACCGATCGCGATTGGTTGCGACTACGAAACCAGTTAAAGGGATTCAACCAGGCTAAAAAACGTAACGGTGAAAATAGATGGAGGGACAGTATGATTTCATCCAGGCCATAACGGGCCAGTGTCAGGTTGATGAATATCAGGCGATAAAAAGTGGAAATCATTCTGTTTTATGTTTTATGTTTTTGTTCTATCCAGTGATTCAGCAGGGCCTCCATACGATCCACGTCATGGCGCAATTCTGTTACAGACTGTTGAAATTGCATGAATTCGGGCTTGGTAGGCAGATGATGTGCTTCTTCCTGCAGGTACTCCCGTCCAGAAAAAGCAATGGATTCGGTGCTCTGCTTAAGCCATTTCCCAGTTTTTTGCAGTGCCTGGTTGATTCTGAAGGCCATGATGTCACCAGTCAGTTTCGATAACTGCTCTTCCCAGTCAATATCCAGCTCGGTCAGGATCTTTTGAAATTTTTGGGCGATGGCGGGATTGCCGCTAATTTCAATGCGCTCTTGAATAGACGTACTGGCCTTGTCCTGCTGTAAGGATAAGTTGATTAAGCCAACTAATTTACCCTTGATGGATGCATCGATATCTTTAGCAGGGGCCTGGAAGCTGAGACGAATACCCCAGGAGCCAGGATGGCAATAAATAGTTTGTTCCAGATCAGTGAGTTCAATTGCAATAATTGAACCCTGCAATTCCTCGCAGTGAACCAGGATGGCTGGGTCCATCCCCAGTAAATGATTCCCGCCTATCTCGGCAATACTCAGTAAATCATTGATCAGTGTGTTAACCATGGTAAAACTCTAATGGCTTTAAAGATTCATCCTGCATGATCACCAGCGTGGAGGATAATTTATCGTGCCAACCCTGGTTCTTTTTATCGATTAAAATCCATAAAAAGCCCAGGCCCAAAGGAATGGCGCTTAAAATATAACCGAAATAGCGTAACACCAATTGCCCATTACGGGCCTTGCCGATGGATTTGGCATCGACAATTTTGATATCCATCAACATTTTTCCAGGTGTTGCCATCCAGAAAATCCAGAAACCGATGGTCCACACTGCAGGTACACCTTGTTCCAGAGCGATCACTACCCAATCTTTTGGTCCGAGTGCATCAGTATGTTGCAGTTGTGAAATATACTCCACACCAAATAGCCCCACGGTAATCATCGTAGTGATAACTCCAATCATCAGGCTATCCAGTAGAAAAGCCAGTAAACGTCGCCAAAATCCAGCGGTTTGAAACTGATGATGACTCAAAGCCATAAATTTAATATTTGAAGGCGCGATGCAAGGCAACAATGCCCCCGGTCATATTAAAAACCTCGACTTCATCAAAACCCGCATCGTTAAGCATCATTTGTTTCAGGGTTTCCTGGTCCGGATGCATACGTATGGATTCAGCCAGATATTGATAGCTGTCCTTGTCCTTGGCAATCCATTCACCCATTCTGGGTAAGATATTAAAGGAATAAAAATCGTAAAGTTTTTGTAAGGGTGGGTGTAGTGGTTTGGAGAACTCCAGGACACACAGCCGTCCTCCGGCTTTCAATACCCGGCGCATCGACTGCAATGCTTTAATTTTATCGGTAACATTGCGTAAGCCAAAAGCGATCGTGATGCAATCAAAAGTATTGTCATCAAAAGGTAGGATCTCGGCGTTACATTGGCTCGTGGATATCCGATTTACCAGGCCTTTATTCAATACGCGATCACGTCCTTCCTGAAGCATGGAGGCATTGATATCCGCCAGTATCACGTGACCACTGTCACCGACCTTTTGCGCCTGCTTGATGGCAAGGTCACCGGTTCCACCTGCCAGATCCAATACCTTGTGCCCTTCACGTAAACCACACATCTCAATGGTGAATTTTTTCCACAAGCGATGTATGCCTAATGACATGACATCGTTCATTAAGTCGTAGTTACTGGCTACAGAATCAAAGACACCGGCAACTTTGCCTGCTTTTTCACTGGACGGGACTTGCTCGAAGCCAAAATGAGTCGTGGATTCGTTTTTCATAACCTTGCTCGTATTTTACCGCATACAGCTTACCAGAATGGGCTGATTGGGTCTGCATGCAAAGGGCTCTTAAGTGAACAAGCTGAAGAATGTCAGTATGATGATAAAGTGCTTAAACCTGGACTCGGGCTTATCCAGTCAAGCTATCAGGTCTGCTAGCTTTCCAGCTTATTTTCCTTGCGGGTATATCCGGCTGCTTCCAGTCGTTCAAGATAGGTTTGCCATTTTTTATCGTAATGGGCCCCCAATTGATACAAGTAATCCCAACTGTAAAGACCGGTGTCATGATTGTCATCGAACATCAGCTTAATGGCATAGTGGCCTACGGGTTCGAGGTGAGTGATATTGACGTCTTCTTTGCCAATCTGGAGCACTTCCTGACCGGGTCCGTGACCTTGCACTTCAGCAGAGGGGGAGTAGACGCGAAGGTACTCTGCGGGCAATTGGAAACGGGAGCCATCGTTAAACGCCAGTTCAAGAACGCGCGACACTTTGTGAAAATTGATTTCTGTGGGTTTGGGTGAGCTCATAATATTATCTGCCTGCGAGGGATTGATTCGATTACAAGATATATTGGCTAAGGTCTTCGTCTTTAGCCAATTCTTCGAGGTGTTCTGCCACGTAGTCAGCGTCAATCACCACACTTTTTCCGCGCATATCGGAGGCCTCAAAACTGACGGATTCCAGAAGTCGTTCCATCACCGTATACAGGCGACGCGCGCCTATATTTTCTTGTTTTTCATTAACCTCATAAGCCACTTCCGCCAATCGTTGCAAACCTTCATCAGTAAATTCCAATGAAACCTCTTCAGTGGCCATCAATGCACTGTATTGTTCAGTCAGAGCGGCATCCGGTTCTCTAAGGATGCGCACAAAATCACCCACCGATAGCGCTGACAGCTCTACCCTGATCGGTAAACGGCCCTGTAATTCTGGAATAAGGTCACTGGGTTTAGACAAATGAAATGCGCCGGATGCAATGAAAAGGATGTGATCTGTCTTGATCATGCCGGATTTTGTCGAGACTGTGCAGCCTTCTACCAGAGGTAGCAAATCCCGCTGTACCCCTTCACGGGAGACATCGGAGCCACTGGTCTCCTGTCGCTTGGCCACCTTGTCTATCTCATCGATAAACACGATGCCATTTTGTTCGGCGTTCTCCAAAGCAGCTATTTTGAGCTCTTCTTCATTAATGAGCTTGGAAGCTTCTTCGTCAGTTAGATGTTTTAAGGCATCTTGGACTGGCATCTTACGGGTCTTGGTTTTACCACTGCCCATGTTCTGGAAAAGGCCTTGTAATTGGTTGGTCATCTCTTCCATTCCGGGAGGCGCCATAATTTCTACGCCTACGGATGGCGTCACCACGTCAATTTCGATCTCCTTTTCGTCCAGTTTGCCCTCGCGCAGCATTTTGCGGAATTTTTGACGCGTACTACTGGCTGAGTCATCCGCTTCTTGCTGAAAGTCATTAGGCCGGGGCAGTAACACATCAAGGATACGCTCTTCAGCCGCGTCCTCCGCCCGGTGTTTTACACGCTCGAGTTCAGTTTCGCGCATCATTTTAACCGAGACATCGACAAGATCGCGTACAATCGATTCAACATCGCGGCCAACATAACCAACTTCCGTAAATTTTGTGGCTTCAACTTTAATGAAAGGAGCGTTTGCCAGGCGCGCAAGACGTCGCGCGATTTCAGTTTTACCTACCCCGGTGGGACCGATCATTAAAATGTTTTTTGGAGTTATTTCGTTGCGAAGATCTTCAGCCACTTGCAATCTGCGCCAGCGATTTCGCAAGGCAATGGCTACGGCCCTTTTGGCTTCATCCTGTCCAATAATATGCTTATCCAGTTCCTGCGTGATTTCACGCGGTGTCATGGGAGATTGATTGATATATTTTGTATCCACGCTTTAACCGTTCAAATTTAGTAATCCAGTTGTTCGATAGTGCGGTTCTGGTTGGTATAAATACAGATGTCACCAGCTATCTTTAAGCCTTTTTCCACAATGTCTAGGGCATTCATTTCGGTCGTATCCAGCATTGCTCGCGCCGCTGCTTGGGCAAAAGCACCACCTGAGCCTATAGCCATCAGATCGTCTTCCGGTTCGATCACGTCACCATTGCCGGAGATGATTAAAGAAGCCTCCTTGTCTGCAACGCATAACAGGGCTTCGAGCTTTCTCAACACCCGGTCCTGTCGCCAGTCTTTAGCCAATTCTACGGCAGCTCGAACCAGCTGACCGCTGTGTTTTTCAAGCTTACCTTCAAATAATTCAAACAAGGTAAAAGCATCAGCAGTACCACCGGCAAATCCGGCGATCACCTGGTTTTTCAAAAGACGCCGCACTTTACGAGCATTGCCTTTCATCACAGTGTTACCCATGGTGACTTGACCATCGCCGCCGATGACGACTGAATTACCCCGGCGAACTGAAAGTATGGTGGTGCCTCTGAATTGATCCAAGACGATTCCTCGATAAATATTTAAGTGATTCCGGAAGAGTAGACGTTTTTTTCAGCACGCAACCCATGAACCCGAATTGCCGGATATTGGGGTGGTGAGGTTCAATTTCAAGATTCATTGGATCTTTTTTTAGCCCTGGGGTGAGCCTGGTCATAAACCTGGGCCAGATGTTGGAAATCAAGATGTGTATAGATTTGCGTAGTACTGATATCAGCATGCCCCAGTAATTCCTGTACGGCTCTTAAATCAGAGCTGGACTCCAGTAAATGGGTCGCAAAAGAATGCCGTAACATATGGGGTGAGAGGTGTATGGGTAGCGATTGCTGTTTGGAAAGATTATTCAACCGTTTCTGAATGGAACGCGCTGACAGGCGTTGCCCTTGCTGACTGAGAAAAAGGGCTGTTTCATCCTGATGTTTTAGCAATCCTCGACGCGCCTTCAGCCAAAGACGTAAGGCTTCAATGGCTTTTTTTCCAACAGGCAGATATCGAGTTTTATTACCCTTTCCGGTCACTACTAACTGACGTTGTTGCAGGTCGATATCATCGAGGTTCAAACTGACCACTTCTGCCAGGCGCAATCCGGAAGAGTATATCAATTCAAAAATGGCCAGATCGCGAATACGCAGTGGATGATCAGTAGATGATGATTTCAGCAATTGCTCGATCTGTTCACTATCACAGGTTTTAGGGAGTTTTTTTTCAGTTTTTGGAGCTTTCACATCGATGGCGGGATTATGTGAAACCACTTGTTGTCGCAACAGGTATCGGTAAAAACTTCGTATAGAGGAGAGTTCCCGCTGGATCGTATTGCCTTTTTTACCTTGACGAAAACGCTGCGCAGCAAATGCAGAAACCGTTCGGTAATCCACTTGCTGCCAATCCGTGATATGCAGAGATTGCAAGTAATCTGCAAACAGCTGCAGGTCTTTTTGATAATTCTTGCAGGTGTGTGGAGAGTAAAATTTTTCGTTGGTAAGCATTTGAATAAAAGAGGACAAATGCTGGTTGAGAGACATGATGATCAGGACAGAAAATACTTCAATTTATGGCTGATCAATTCTCCCAGTTGTTTCAGAAAGACAGTGCCCATATCCGCACGAAATCGATCTTGGCTTTTACTCCCCAACATCAGTAATCCTATGTCACGGGTATGATAAATTGGGATCAATACACTGGAAGCGATCTGTTGATTATCACCGAATAACAGGCGCAGCATGTCATCTTCCAACGGGCCAAAAACAGGTTTACGGGAGTGCATCCAGCTGCGAACCTTGGGCGCTAAAGGACTCTGGGCATCCAGGGTATTTTTTTCTAGACCATCTAGCTTTTCAGCCAGTTCATCGTGAAAACAGAAACTGACGTAATCCGTGTAAAAAAAAGTTTGTACCTGGTCCTGTGTTAATGCCACGATATCATGCAACTGCTGAGTGGCCATTAATTCCAGGGACAGGCGATGAAAGCGTTGTCCAAGTTCTTCATTCTCGCGCGCAATCTTGACCAGTCCACTGAGTTTATCTTTGAGTTCTTTGTTTTCCTCACGCAATAGTTTTAACTGGCGCTCAACCAGAGACACAGCTGCACCACTTTCATGGGGAAATGTCAGCATGGTAAGCACCTCTGGATGTCTTTCCAGGGTTTCTGGATTGTTTTTTAGATAGTCAATAACCGATGTTTCGTCCAGATTAAGGTCTGGTACCGGCTCGGCGTTGGTTATATTGGTCATACGTTGATTTCCCCTTCATACACCACGGCGGTGCTACCCGTCATCATAACGGGCTTACCTTCTCCTGGCCAGTCGAGTTGGAGATGACCACCCTGAACACGGGCAGTAGCCTGGTGATCCAGTAATCCCAGTTGTACACCTGCCACCATGGCGGCGCAGGCGCCACTACCACAAGCCAGGGTTTCACCCACACCGCGCTCATATACCCTTAAATTAAAGGCATCTCGACCAGTCACCTGCATAAAACCCGCATTGACGCGTTGAGGAAACAACGGGTGTGATTCTATCAGGGGTCCCAATTGATGGACTGTCATATCATCCAATTTTTCTACTTGAAATACGGCATGAGGATTACCCATCGATAAGGCGCTGAAGGTCAATTTACGATCTCCCAGCGAAAGCTCGTAAGTGTGCTGACGTTGGGGAGTGTTAAGCGGTATTTTATGAGGCTCAAACTCAGGAATCCCCATATTGACCGTGACGTGTTCATCATCAATCATTTTGAGTTCGAGTCTACCGGTATTGGTCTCCACTGGAATCACCTTGGCATCAGTAAGACCTTTTTCACGTACAAAACGCGCAAAGCAACGCGCTCCGTTGCCGCATTGATCCACTTCACCACCATCAGCATTAAAAATTCGGTATTTAAACAGGGCTTCTGCATTGCTGGGTGGCTCGACCAGCAACAACTGGTCAAAACCAATACCAAAATGACGATCAGCCCAGGCGGCTATCAGTTTTGGATCAGGCGTGATCGATTGATGAATACCATCGATCACCATGAAATCATTACCCAGTCCATGCATCTTGGTAAAAAGTATTTTCATCACTTTAACCTGCTGGTAGCAGGGATTCTCCACGAATCAGATCAGCAAAGGATTCACGTTCACGGACCAAGTGATGGTGATCGCCATCCACTATGACTTCAGCAGCGCGCGGGCGTGAATTATAATTGGAGCTCATGGTAAAACCATAGGCGCCGGATGATCGTATGGCCAGGAGATCGCCAGGTTGAACCCGTAGTTCACGATCCTTGCCAAGAAAATCACCGGTTTCACAAATGGGTCCCACCACATCGTAGACAGCTGCTTCTGCGTTCGCATCTGTATGCACTGGTATAATATCCTGCCAGGCCTTGTACAGGGCTGGGCGCATCAAGTCATTCATGGCGGCATCGATGATGGCAAAATTCTTGTGTTCGTTCTTTTTAATGACATTAATTCGGGTGAGCAGAATGCCGGCGTTGGCCGCAATGGCACGGCCGGGTTCGATAACAACCTCACCCTGGAAACTACTCAGCTTATCATTGAGTGCACTGGCCCATTCCGCGGGTAAGGGTGGATTTTCTTCCTGATAACGAACTCCCAATCCACCGCCAAGATCCAGATGATGGATATCGATGCCCTTAGAGGCCAGGCGATCGATCAACCCAAGCAACCGTGCAAGCGCATCCACAAAGGGTGAAAGCTCAGTCAATTGAGAGCCGATATGGCAGTCAATGCCCATGATATCAATATACTTCAGGGCGCTGGCCTGCAGGTAAACTTGTTCAGCCTGTTCAAAGGCGATACCAAACTTGTTTTCCTTCAGACCAGTGGAGATATAGGGATGAGTTTTAGCATCAACGTCAGGATTCACTCGAAATGAAATCGGGGCTTTTTTTTGCATTTGCCCCGCAATTTCATTGATCGTATGTAATTCCTGTTCAGATTCGACATTGAAACAGCGAATGCCCTGTTGCAAAGCCATTTGTATTTCGTCAGGTTGTTTGCCTACACCGGAAAAAACAACCTTGGCAGGATCTCCGCCTGCGCGGACTACCCGCTGTAGTTCTCCCCCAGAAACGATATCGAAACCGCTGCCGAGGCGTGCCAAAATATTTAATAACGCCAGATTCGAATTGGCTTTCACCGCGTAACAAACGAGATGAGGCCGATCAGACAGCGCCTGATCAAAAGCATGCCAATGCCGTTCGAGAGTTGCACGCGAATAGACGTATACGGGAGTACCATAGGTCTCGGCTATGGTTCTCAGTGGGACCTGTTCGCAAAACAGCGCTCCGTCCAGGTAATTGAAATGATCCAATGTAATTTAACTCTGTTGTTGCGAAGTTTCTGGCGAGGGTAGGCTTAATGGGCCCTTATTACCACAAGCACTGATTACAAAAACACTGCCGATGAGTAATATTGCCAATGCCGAGCGGGGTAAGAGAAAACGCATAGATTTAGCCCATGATATCCGAAAAAAAATGAAATGAATATTATGTGAGCCGCGTCCTGCTTACACAAGTCCTTATTCATTTGGCATTCAGTTGTCATTTTTATACTTTGATAACACTAACTTAGAGAGGTGAACATGAATCGTAGAACATTATTAAAAAGAACCCTGGCGGTGAGTGCCGTTGGTGTGGCGGCCTCAGCCGGCCTGTTAACCCCGGGCCAGGTACTGGCCGCGTATCCCAAAGGCGCCTTTGAAGCGAAAGATACCGCGGGAGCGCTGAGTGGTGCGGTGGGTTCTTCCAGTTTTGAAGACTCCGGCGACATCAAGATCAAGGCCCCGGACATTGCCGAAAACGGCTCCGTGGTTCCGGTGACCATCTCCACGGGTATGGCGGCGGAATCCATCACTATCCTGGCGGATTCCAACAATTCACCGTTGGTGGGTTCTTTTAACCTGCAAGGAGCGGAACCATTCGTATCCACGCGTATCAAGATGGGTAAGACCGGCAACGTGCTGGCGGTGGTGAAATCTGGTGGCAAGCTGTATGCCAACAAGAAAGAAGTGAAAGTCACCATTGGTGGTTGTGGCGGTTAATAGAGGAGACAGAACAATGGCAAAATCAATCAAGATTAGAGCAAAAGCAAAGAACGGTATCGTGACCGTGAAGGCACTGATGAATCACCCGATGGAAACGGGATTACG
>JAAUXZ010024480.1_pt1 | contig 27613 bp, 30 predicted proteins | sample 7278131 | NCBI WGS metagenome assembly JAAUXZ01 (sample SAMN14350119, study PRJNA611818) | marine sediment metagenome | isolation source: surface marine sediment (3m) | place: French Polynesia: Moorea | collected 2018-08 | reverse complement strand
TCAGACGAGGAGCAGGAAAAACGCTTTCAAAGTCGTTTACTGGAACCCCATAAACGTTGGAAATTGAGCCCCATGGATCTGGAATCACGTTCTCGCTGGGTAGAGTATTCCATGGCCAAGGATAATATGTTCGCCCATACTGATATCAAGCAGGCCCCCTGGTGGGTGGTGCACTCCGACAATAAAAAACTGGCTCGTCTGAACTGCATAGCTCATTTACTCAGTCAGATAGATTACGAAGACTTGACGCCTGAACCCATTGAATTACCCAAAAGGACCGAAGCAGTGGGCTACGTCAGGCCGCCTATAACAGATCAAACTTTTATACCCGAGGTATATCCATAATCTTATTTATCAGGATTAACCACTGCGACAGGCATCGCTTAAAAACTATGGTTCAAAAATCGAGTATGATTTGGCAAATTAACATTTTTAATTTTTTAGGATTTCTATTATGAGTGATGAACAAAATCTAACCGCGAATACTGAAGCGGAAGAAAAATTAACTCTGGTTCAGGATGATGAAGTCAGGGATCCTGAGGCCGAATATCGAAAAAAACAACGCAAGAAAGCTTATCGTAAATACTTGCAGGAAGAGGAACTGAAGGACTATCAGGCTGAATTAATCAAGATGCAACAACATCTTGAAGCCACCAAAACACGCATGATTATCTTGTTTGAAGGGCGTGATGCTGCCGGTAAAGGCGGTACTATTCGCCGTGTGACTCGCTACATGAATGAAAAACATTACCGTGTAGTGGCCCTGGGAAAACCTACAGAAAATCAGAAAACACAGTGGTTTTTCCAGAAATACGTTGAGCAGTTCCCACGCGGTGGCGAAGTCGTATTATTTGATCGCAGCTGGTACAACCGTGCCATGGTAGAGCCCGTATTTGGTTTTTGTACAGAAGAGGAATATAAAAACTTTAACCGTGGCGTCGCCGGTTTTGAAAAAGACATCATTCGCCAGGGCACCATTCTGGTGAAGTTGTATTTCAGCGTTACCAAAGAAGAACAGGCAAGGCGATTCGCACGTCGCAAGAATGATCCTTTACGCCAATGGAAATTGAGCGAGGTTGATGTTCAGGCCCAGGAACGTTGGGACGATTTCACCAATGTTAAACACCAAATGCTAAAAAAGACCCATACCACTCACGCACCCTGGAAAATCATACGCTCTAACGATAAACATCAGGCCCGTTTGAATGCCATGAAAGTGATCCTTAACTCCGTCCCATATGAGCGCGGTAATCCAGATCTCGACTTCGTACCTAATCCGGATGTTGTGGTTTCTGGTTCACGTGAACTGGAAATGATGGAAGCCCAGCGCCTCCGCAGTGGGAAGTTCCAGGGCTAACAATACTTATCATGGTGTTTTAACCAACCGAATACCTACTGAGTATTCGGTTGGTTGCATGATTTTTACTGAAGACCCCCTCCTCATTGCATGACGCTTCTGCTTGACGGTCAGACACCCTACTTTTTTATATCATCGACATAAACAACCCACAATTAGCCAACGCATTATTGTGGATTTACCCACTGCGTCTTATGTTCATACAATGAAATGAACGGATTAAATGCCATTCGGCATTAAAACAGACGACTTAGTGACCTATATCGGTGCAGCCACATTCTGATCTGCTATAAAATAGCCGCCCTTATAAGAATTGACTGCGATATGGAACAATCACTCGAAAAAAGAACCATCTGGAAAAAATTGCAGGAGCATAAAACTCGCCTGGAAAAAAATGACATCATTGATCTCTTCAACAAGAATCCTAAACGTTTTGAAGAGTTTTCAATTCATGCTCGAGAATTTTTACTCGATTTTTCCAAGAATCGGCTGGATAAAAAAGCACTCAAGGACCTGCTCGAGCTTGCTGAAAACTGTCACCTTCGGGCCTGGATGGATAAGATGCGTAGTGGACACCATATTAACCATACGGAACAGCGTGCCGTCATGCACATCGCATTACGGGCCCCAGCCGATGCTATTATGGAAATCGAAGGCGAAAACGTGGTTCCCGAAGTTCAGGCAGAACTCCATAAAATGGAACAATTTGTCAAACGGGTACACAGTGGTAAATGGAAAGGCTATAGTGGCAAAAAAATAACACATGTTATCAATATCGGCATAGGTGGCTCCGACCTTGGCCCTTACCTGGCAACCCAGTCATTACGCCCTTACTGGCTGGAACACGTTGAATTACATTTTGTTTCCAATCTTGATGGGGCTCAACTGGCGCTGACCCTTGAGGGCATGGATCCGGAAACCACACTATTTATTATTGCCTCCAAGTCTTTTTCAACTCTGGAAACTATTTATGAGGCCCAAACCGCCCGTGAATGGTTCTTGGAAACTGCACAAGAACATGATCACATTCGCCATCATTTCGTTGCCATCTCCAGTAACACTGACAAGGCTAATGAATTTGGCATAGCGAGTGAAAACATCTTCAAGATGTGGGACTGGGTGGGTGGTCGCTACTCACTATGGTCAACGATTGGCTTATCTATTGCACTGGCCATTGGCATGGAAAACTTTCGCAAGATTCTTGCCGGCGGTCATTGGATGGATCAACATTTTTTTGAGACCGATTTTCGTCATAACATACCGGTGATACTGGCTCTATTGGGCATCTGGTACCGAAATTTTTTCCATTATGACAGCCATGCGATTCTGCCTTATGACAGCCTTTTGCATCTGTTACCGAGCTACTTGCAACAACTGGATATGGAATCCAATGGAAAACAGATCAAGCGTAATGGGGCCACTGCCCGCTATGCCACTGGCCCTATTATCTGGGGAGAAACCGGCTCGAACGGACAGCATGCTTTTTTCCAGTTTCTGCACCAGAGTGCCACTATCGTACCTGCAGATTTCATTGCTTCTATTAATACTCACTATCCTTTACGTGACCACCAGTCACTGCTGATTTCGAACCTGATTGCACAATCAGAAGCACTGATGAAGGGGCGTAATCTGGATGATGTTCTGGAAAACCTGTCACCCGATAACCCGGATTATGACCACCAACAGTTAATTGCCCGTTACCGCACGTTTCCGGGTAATTCGCCAAACAACACCCTGTTGATTGATAAACTGACGCCATTCAACTTTGGTGCCTTACTGGCCATGTACGAGCATAAGGTTTTTGTACAAGGTGTTATCTGGAATATTAATTCATTTGACCAGTGGGGTGTGGAACTCGGCAAGGAACTCGCGAGTAAATTACAACGTGATATCTTGCATGGCCTACAATTGGAAGACCATGATCCATCGACTAACGGCTTGTTAAAACACTACCTTAGTAAAGCGAAGAAACAGTAACAAGAATAGAGCGCACTAGTCACAATTTTGACTGGTGAAATAGAAGCTGACAACTAGGTGCCAGTTAAACGATGGTATTTTTCCATTAATTCTTCCTCGGTTTCTTCATGTTCTGGATCCAGAGGTATACAGTCAACCGGGCAGACTTCTACGCATTGAGAGGTTTCATAATGACCAACACATTCGGTGCATTTATCTGGATCAATGACATAAATTTCATCACCGGGTGATATTGCTTCGTTGGGGCATTCCGGTTCACAAACATCACAGTTGATGCATTCATCAGTGATCATCAAGGCCATGGCTAGCTCCTAGTACAATTCTCAAAAATCGGGTTATAGATTACCGTAATAAAGTCCAATAATTACTGTAATTTTTGTGTGAGTCGCCGATGAATTTCGGGATGAATAAACTCCGAGATATCGCCATTCAGTCTTGCTATCTCCCGAACTAAACTGGAAGAAACAAAAGCATATTTCTCCGCGGCTGTTAAAAACACAGTTTCAATCTCTGGAGCAAGCGATCGGTTCATACCGGCTAACTGCACTTCGAACTCAAAATCTGATATGGCGCGTAATCCGCGGATAATAATCCGGGATTGACATTCCCGCGCAAAATCAATGAGTAGTCCTGAAAAAGGTTTGACCGAAATATTTTCGTGATTACTCAACACCATTTCCAACATTTCAATTCTTTCTTCCAGCGAAAAAAAGGGCTTTTTTTCCGGATTGTCGGCCACACCCACAACGACATGGTCAAACATAGACAACGCTCTGGAACAGATATCAGTATGTCCACAGGTGACCGGATCAAATGTACCGGGATAAATGGCTACCCTTTCTTTACTCACTAATATTGGTCTCACTGTCTAAAGACGGGGGATTTTAACGACTTCCCTGCCATTGTGCTAGGGCGTAAGCCACCTGCCCGGCTTTTTTCTGCTTGATCCAGTCTAGGCCATCCATCTTTATCCCACTTTCCTCGTTATGCGGCCATTCCAGGTAAATTTTACAACCCGGATTAAGTAACGATCTCACACTTAACAACTCCAGGGTTTGTTGACGCAAATGTCCTTCGCTATAAGGCGGGTCTATAAATACAATATCAAATGACTGCTCACAGGCATTTAACCAGGACAAAATATCAGCCCTGAAGATTTGAATATGGTCTGCTCCAAGACGAGATTTCTGTAATTGAAGATTTGCCACGACCCTGGGATCAGAATCAATCATCGATACCTGGGTTGCTTCCCTGGAAGCGGCCTCGAATCCCAAGCCACCGGCACCGGCAAAACAATCCAATACATAGGCGCCAGAAATATATTGAGATAACCAGTTAAACACGGTTTCCCGAATACGATCCGGAGTGGGCCGTAAACCAGCAACATTTAAAACATCCAGCTTACTTCCACGCCAACGACCACCTATGATTCGGATTCTGGATATACGCTTGGCTTTACGTTGTTTTATGATGACTCACCTACAATGATGCGAATCATTTGTTCGGGTTTTACTCTACGCTGAAAAGCATCCTTGATATCTTCATTACTCACGGCCAGAACATTACTGTTGAATTTATCCAGATAGTCCAAAGGAAGATCGTAAAAACCCATCAGGGAGAGATAATCAACGATCTTTTTATTACTATCAATTTTTAACGGGAAGCTACCGGTAATATTTTTCTGCGCATGCTCCAGTTCCTCGTCCGTAGGTCCCTTCTGAATAAATTCCTCTAACATCTGCTGTAACAGTTGACTGGCTTCTTCTACCTGTTTATTGCTGGTCTGCAACGCCATCTCGAAAGGCCCATGACTTTCCATAGGAGCAAAAAAACTATAAACGCTGTAAACCAGGCCCCGGTTTTCACGAATTTCCTGCATCAGGCGAGAACTAAACCCACTGCCACCCAAGATATGGTTTCCAACATACAAGGCAAAATAATCCGGATCTTTACGGGTCAATACGGGCATGCCTTGAATAATGTGAGACTGCGTGGTCTTAAAAGGAACCCGAATAGTTTTGCCTTGCATATCGAGCTTAGGCTTGGCAACCACTGGAGCACCTCGCCCGGGCTTAAGAAATTGGGTCAATTGATCGGCGTATTGCCTGGCCTGTGTCAGTGTGAGATCACCCACCAAAGCAAGATTAGCATTGTTGCCCACATAATACGTTGAATGAAACTGTTTCAAGTCATCCTGGGTAATGTCTTTTAAAGTAGTTTCAGTTCCATGTGAACCCACCTGATAAGCATGATCACTATACACATGGTTGAAAAAGGCATCTTCGGTAACCTTGGAAATTTGTTGGGTACGGTTAGCCAGACCGATAAGCATGGATTGACGGTCACGTTCGATCGCATCCTTTGGGAACGAAGGTAAGGCCGTCACTCGCGCGAACATATCTGCTGTTTTAGCCAACATCTTGGGGTCAGACAAACTACGTAAACTGGTCCAGGCCATATCGCGCAGAGAATTATGACTCATCTGGGCACCCGCAGATTCAAAAGTTAATGCAATGTCTTCAGCAGTCGAGTCTCCCGTTCCTTCGACCAACAAGGCATTGACCAAACGTGAAATACCATATTGTTTACCATCACGTGAACTCCCTGCCTTGAAGGTGAACCGCACATCCACAATGGGCAGGTCATGCGTTTCAACGAACAGCACATTGACCCCATTAGAAGTCTTCCAGGTTTCTACATTGAATGCAGCCACTGATGACATCATACCCAGCCAAAGGGCGATCGCTAGCATGAGCTTTTGGACCCGATTTTTCATTTTTCCTGTACTTCCTTCTCTGGCCATAATGTAGCGACGGTTAACTGGTTATTATCAAAAAATTTATTAGCGACCCGCATAATATCTTCGGCCGTAATACCGCGGATATAATCTACATATTTATCAACCAAAGACCAGTCATGCCCAACGCTATCCAGCATGCCGATTTGCATCGCCATGTTATACATCGAGTCTTGATCAAAGACCTTAGCTGCAATGACCTGGGCTTTTACACGTTCAAGCTCCTGATTATTAACAAGGTTTTCTTGCAAATCCTTAATTTCATCCTTAAAAGCTTTTTCTAATACTGAAGGGTCTATGTCCTTGTTAGGTGTGCCGGCAAACAAGAATAATCCAGGAAGACGATTAAAAGCGTCGTAAGAAGTACCTGCTTCCACGGCTATTTCTTCGCCACGTAACATTTTCCTAGCGACTCTGGCACTATTACCACCATCAAGAATACCACTAAGCACATCAAGCGCATAAATATCCTTAACATCACCTTTGAAGTCTCTAAGCACCGGCGTCTTATAACCCATGAGTAGGTAAGGACTGGAAGTCTGTCCATATAGGCTGATACGACGTTCTCCCTGTTGCTCGATTTCAGCTCTAGGCTTCGGACGTTCTATCAGTGACGGCTTAATTGCTCCAAAGTATTTTTCCGCCAACTCAAAAACCTGTTCACTGTCGACATCTCCTACTATAACCAGTGTGGCATTATTCGGTGCATACCAGAGTTTGTACCAATCGGCAGCATCCTGCATCTGAAGGTTTTCCAGATCATCCATCCAACCAATGGTCGGTATACGCTGGGGACTGGTCAGGAAGGCAGTGGCGTAAAATTGCTCAAACAAACGTGACTTGGGCCTGTTATCAACGCGTGATCGGCGCTCTTCACGAACCACGGCGACCTCTTTCCTAAATTCTTCAGCTAGGAAAATAACGTTACGCATCCGATCTGCTTCTAGCTTGAGGCAAATCTCCAGGCGATCGCTCGCAATACGCTGAAAATAGGCGGTATAGTGTTTCGACGTAAACGCATTTTCCCTACCACCATTGGCCGCAATAATTTCGGAGAACTCCCCAGGTTTTAAACTCTTGGTACCTTTGAACATCATATGTTCCAGCACATGGGAAACCCCGGTGATTCCATCGTTTTCGTAAGAGGAACCAATGCGATACCAGACCTGGGATACTACAACAGGAGCACGATGATCCTCGCGTACAATTATTTTCAAGCCATTATCAAGTGTCTTTTCGACAGTTGCGGCATCAACCGGCAACACTAAAAGCCAGGCAAGGCCTAGCAAAAATTTCTTTATCATTAATTTTGATCCGCCTATTGGTAACAGTGACAAGAGGTTTCTGATAGGATAATGCGTCGTTTTCGTTATGACAGCAAAAACCATGTTCAGTTTCAACAAAGATAATATCGGTTCTGATGCCAAACAGTTTGAAAAAAAGGATCTTTATTCCCGACTTAAAAGGGGATTGACCAAAACCCGTGATGTACTCAACACCGATGTTATCGATCTTATCCAAGGTCAGAAAGATATCGATATGGATCAGCTCGAATTGTTGGAAGATCACTTATTAATGGCTGACGTCGGTATTGAAGCGACTCAAAAAATTACCGGGCATTTAAGAGAGGCACTGGCGCTAAAACAACTCAAGGACAACGAGAGTATCCACCAGGCCATTGATGCTGCAATGATGGAAATTCTTTCTGCCAGTAACCAGCCTCTAGAGATTGATTCTTCAAAGAAACCCTTCGTGATTTTAATGGTGGGTATCAATGGTGCCGGGAAAACCACCACCATTGGCAAACTCGCACAACAATTCAAACAACAAGGACTGAGTGTCATGCTGGCCGCGGGAGATACCTTCCGAGCTGCCGCCGTGGAACAATTACAAGGCTGGGGGCAACGCATCGATGTACCTGTAATCACCCAGGGCAGCGGTGCTGATGCTGCCTCGGTCATATTCGATGCCTTACAATCCGCTCAATCGCGTCAAATCGATGTCCTGATTGCCGATACAGCAGGTCGCCTGCATACCCAAAACACTCTGATGAACGAATTGGAAAAAATTAAAAGAGTCATGAAAAAGCTGGATCCTGAAGCACCACATGAAACCATGCTGATATTGGACTCAGGCACTGGACAAAACGCACTGGCCCAGGCAAAAAGTTTCCATGAAGCCATCGAATTGAATGGGATTACTTTAACCAAGCTGGATGGAACAGCCAAAGGTGGAATTGTATTTAGCATTGCTGAACAAATGAAACTACCCATTCGCTATATTGGAGTCGGAGAATCGGCTGAAGACCTGCGTCCTTTCAATGCCACCCAGTTTATACAAGCTTTACTGGCAAGAGATGCCTGACCATCGATCTATTTATTCAATAAACTGTTAATTTTAAGCAAGATTCTCACCCTTTAATCCCAATAAGAAACTATACTTGTAGCGATAAAATTTAAAAAATTCTGCTACCGCATCAATGATCCAATTCCATAATGTGACGAAACGTTATCCAGGCGGATACGAAGCGTTGAGTAACGTCTCCTTGGACCTGCCGAATGGAGAAATGGCCTTTCTCACGGGTCACTCTGGCGCGGGCAAAAGCACATTATTGAAAATTATTTCATTGATTGAAAAGCCTACCCGTGGCCAGGCCATTCTCAACCAGATTAACCTCAACAATCTGCCTCATAAACGTATCCCTTATATTCGTCGAAATATCGGCATTATTTTTCAGGATCATCAATTATTATTTGATCGTCCCGTATTCGATAACGTAGCAATGCCACTCATTATCCAGGGTTATCCCCGCCATGAAATTGGCAAACGTACCCGTGCGGCGTTGGACAAGGTGGGGCTGCTCCATAAGGAAAAATCCATGCCCATAACCTTGTCCGGTGGAGAACAACAACGCGTCGGGATTGCCCGCGCCGTTGTACATAAACCCATGTTGTTATTGGCAGACGAGCCTACTGGCAACCTGGATCCGGTATTGTCACGTGAGATCATGCAAATCTTTGTAGATTTTCATCAGGTAGGTGTGACCGTGCTCGTAGCCAGTCACGATCTCAATTTGATCGAGGAATTACAAAAACCCGTGGTGACACTCAATCAGGGCAACATTATTCACAATGATCTGGGGATACCTGATGTCGGATAATTTGCATCAACATCGTCCCGGAATTGTCGCTCGCTTTACCTCCTGGCTGCTGCACCACGTACAATCACTTATTTTTAGTTTGGGTAAAATTTATCGTAGCCCTGGACCTACTATGATGACGGTTGCCGTGATCGGCATTACCCTCACCCTACCGAGCGGCTTTTTTCTTTTTTTGAAAAATATTGAAAATATTTCGGGTGATTTTCGTTCCACCAGTCAAATCACCTTGTACCTTAAACTGGACTTGAGTCTGGACCAGGCAGGTAAATTGAGTCAATCGTTACTCGATAATAACAATATTGTGGATACTCAATTGATTCCTCGCGATCAAGCATTATCTGAATTCAAACAGTATTCCGGCTTCGGTGAAAGTATCGATCAATTGAACGAGAATCCTTTGCCACACACCTTGATTGTGCAACCTATACATACATTGGATACCTTTGCTATCAAGACCTTATTGAGTCAATTACAGGCCCTGCCCGAGGTTGATATCGCCAAACTGGACACAGAATGGTTAGAACGGTTATATACGCTGATCGATATGGCCAAACGTGCCGTCATCATCATTAGCTTGCTTTTCAGTTTTGCTGTGCTACTTATCATAGGCAATACTATTCGTCTGGATATTCAAAATCGATACCAGGAAATCATCGTGACAAAACTGATTGGCGCCACAGATGCTTTTATTCGACGACCGTTTTTGTATGGTGGCGTATGGTATGGCCTGTTTGGCGGCATCTTATCCTGGTTACTCGTGGAACTCAGCGCTCTAGCGTTATCTGGCCCATTTTCACGTTTAAATCTGCTCTATCAATCAGAATTTAAACTGATAACCTTCAGCTTCGCTGACTTTTTGGTGTTAATTGTGTTAAGCACCCTGTTAGGCCTGGCTGGTTCATGGCTGGCGGTAGCCAGGCATTTAAATGAAATAGAACCCAAGTAATTATTTATGTTATTTAAAAAACGCCTGCTGATCATCGATTCTTCGGACTCTACACGCACCATTCTGTTTAAGGAATTACTCAATCGCTTACCGGATATCGATATCATTGCTTGTAGTAATGCCAAGGAAGCTTTAACGGCTACTAAACGTTTCGATTTTGAAATCATTACCACCGGTTTGGCACTGCCAGACATGGATGGCTACGAAATGATTGCAGAAATTCGCAAGCAGAACAAAAACCGTGATACCCCTGTTTTTGTCGTCTCTGGAGATACACATACACATGTTGTGGATGCTGAACAGGATGATGCTAATGCGATCACCGCCTATTTCGACAAGGCAGAAGGACATAAATCTCTGGTTAACTTTATCAGTGATTTTCTGGCGCGGGAAAGCACCCTGAATGCACGTATACTCTACGTTGACCAAAGCGCGACCTCTGCAGCGATCACCACTTCCATATTGGATAAAAATAACTTCAGTTATACCCACATCAAAGACGGTGAAACCGCTTTGAATGAATTACGCATGGATTATAATCAGAATGGTAAGTGTTCTTACGATGTCATGATCACCGATTTGACCCTGACGCGTCATTTGAATGGATTTGAATTGATCCAAGCGGTTAGAAATGAATTGAAATATGACTACCTGACACTACCTATCCTGTTAATGACCGTCGAGCCCGGTGACGATGAAAAAACCGACTTTACGGGTATTTTTGGCGCAGGAACCAATGATTTCATCACCAAACCCATTACTGAAGACAACTTAATCAGTCGATTAATCAATCTGATCAATGTAAAACGGCAGAATGAAGCCTTGTCTGCGTAATATTTATCGATCTCACTCGCTTAGTTGAACTTTCACCTATAAGTATGCTCTAATGTTTAGCACTCAGTATAGGTGAGTGCTAACAAAATTTGAGAGGATTTTATGGGCACACAATTAGTTACCAGCATGAATCATCTTCCCGTCCTGACGGGATCATCTTCGAGCCTTGAAGCTTATATTGCTGCGGCTCGCAGCGTTCCGATATTAAGTGCTGAAGATGAATTTGAACTGGCCACCCAGTTACAAGAGACGGGTGATATCACTGCTGCACAAAAACTGGTGCTTCCGCACCTTCGGTTTGTCATCAAGATCGCCAATAATTATGCCGGTTACGGTCTCGCCATAGCCGACTTGATACAAGAAGGCAACATCGGCCTGATGAAAGCGGTCAAACGCTTTGATCCCAATGTTGGGGTTCGCCTGGTGTCTTTCGCGGTGCACTGGATTAAAGCTGAAATTCATGAGTTTATTCTTAAGAATTGGCGCATTGTGAAAGTTGCTACAACGAAGGCACAACGTAAGCTGTTCTTCAAATTGCGCAGCCAGAAAAAACGTCTAGGCTGGTTCAAGCATGAAGAGATCCTGGATGTAGCCGAAACCTTGGGTGTTACCCCGGAAAACGTGGTCGAAATGGAAAATCGCCTGAATAACCACGATATGGCTTTTGATATGGGCAACGATGATGATGACGATCACGCTTATCAAAGCCCTGCACTCACACTGGCCGCACCGACACCGAGCCCCGAGCTGTTACTGGAAAATGACGACCATCAACAGAACACGTCAGAAACCTTGATGGCTGCACTCGAGAAACTCGATGACCGCAGCCGAGATATCGTTAGCAAGCGTTGGCTCGTCGATCAAAAAGCAACATTGCATGAATTGGCAGATGAATATGGAGTGTCAGCGGAACGGATTCGTCAAATTGAAAAAAATGCATTTAACAAAATCAAGGCCAGTTTCCTCGCTTAGCCCCAACAAACCCGAAGTCACATTTACTCCCCAATAAAAAAGCCCGGTAGTGTTCTACCGGGCTTTTTGATGATGGCTGTTACAAGGATCAGATCCAGTAAACAAAAATGAACAAGCCTAACCAGACCACATCCACAAAGTGCCAGTACCAGGCAACCGCTTCAAAAGCAAAATGATTTTCAGGAGTGAAATGCCCTTTCATCGCTCTAAACATGATAATCAACAACATGGTGGCACCCATGGTTACATGAAAACCATGAAATCCCGTCAGCATGTAGAAGGTACTGCCATAGATACCTGAATTCATTTTCAGATTTAAATCAGAATAAGCGTGAGAGTATTCCCAGGCTTGTAAACCCACAAATATAAAGCCCAGAGCAACGGTCAGAAATAGACCCAGAACCAGATGACTCCGGTTGTTCTTTTTCAGTGCATGGTGTGCCCAAGTGACCGTCACACCCGAGGTTAACAGGATAACCGTATTGATCGCGGGTAATCCCCATGCACCCATGGCTTGCTTGGCCAGATCAAATTTTTCTGCCAATGGCACCTGAATCAATGGCCAGGCTGCTTCGAATTCTGGCCAGAGAAGCTCTGCGGTTGCGGCATTATTCGAGGCGCCATCAAGCCAAGGAATAGAGAAGACACGCGCATAGAACAAGGCGCCGAAAAATGCGGCAAAGAACATGACTTCTGAGAAAATAAACCAACCCATACCCCATCGAAAAGACATATCAACCTGGGCATTGTATTTCCCGGACAGGCTTTCATTGATAACTTGACCGAACCAGCCCCACATCATGAAGATCAGAATCGCCAGCCCAATAAAGGTCATGACCGGGCTAGACCCATGGAGCCAATTGGCAATACCAATAACGGTGGTTGCCAGGCCAATAGAACCTATAATTGGCCAGTTGGTGCCATGCGGCACGTAATAACTATCTGCAGATGCACTCATTTATTCCTCTCTCATCTTTGATTGTATATTCAGGTTAACTAACTTTTTGTTTGTTCGATATTGAAAAAGGTATACGACAAAGTCAGTTCAACAATATCTTTTGGTAGATCATGGTTAATCACAAAACGTAAGGGCATATCACGGGTTTCACGGGCTGCCAGTTCCTGCTTGCTAAAACAAAAACATTCAGTCTTATTGAAATGCACCGATGCCTGTACGGGCGATACGCTGGGAACAGCCTGCCCCACGGTGTTCTTGTCTGACTTGCTGCTGACACGATACATGGCCTCATAGATCTGCCCTGGATGGACCTCCATTTCTTGAATGACCGGTTCAAAATTCCAGGGTAAGCCATTGCCCGAGTTAGCCAAAAACTTCACTTTGACCAGCCGCGAGCTATCAACCTCTTTTTGATTAACGACTGAAGCCTCTACTCGGCCAGTTTTACCATTTAAGCCCGTGATTTCACAAAACACGTCATATAACGGTACCAGTGCAAATCCAAAACCAAACATCAATACTGGCACCATAAACAGTTTGAAAACCTGTTTAGCCGATACGGATTTACGGGGTTGCGTAGTGTGTGATGACTTTATGTCTGACATGTCTTAACTCACTCTCTGATCAGGCACCGGTAACCTACCGGTGCCTGTGAGACAGTTTTACTTGACGGCTGGCGCCTCATCGAAACTATGATAAGGGGCCGGTGATGGTAGTTCCTCAAACTCCAGACCGGTTGCACCTTCCCAGACCTTATCAGTTGCTTTTTCACCACCCTTAATGGTCTTAACAACGATATACAGGAAGAACACCTGGGCCAGGCCAAAAGCGAAGCCACCGATACTCGAGATCATGTTGAACTCAGCAAACTGCAATGCGTAATCTGGGATACGACGAGGCATTCCAGCCAGTCCGATGAAATGTTGAGGGAAGAACAAAACATTCACCGAGATGGTGGACCACCAAAAGTGAATCTTGCCCAACTTTTCATCATACATATTGCCGGTCCATTTCGGTACCCAGTAATAAAACGCCGCTATTATGGAATACAGTGCACCGGTTACCAGAACGTAATGGAAATGTGCCACCACAAAATAAGTATCGTGATACTGCGTATCGACTGGAGCAACCCCTAACATCAGTCCGGAGAATCCTCCAATGGTAAACATGACCACAAATCCTAAAGCCCACAACATCGGGGTCTCAAAGGTCATGGAACCCCGCCACATGGTCGCGACCCAGTTAAATATCTTAACCCCAGTGGGTACTGCGATCATGATTGTGGCATACATGAAGTACAACTCGCCCGCAACCGGCATACCCGTGGTAAACATGTGGTGCGCCCAAACCATGAACGACAGGATGGCGATTGAGGCCGATGCATAAACCATTGAGCTGTATCCAAACAAGGGCTTACGGGCAAAAGTCGGAATAATCGCAGAAATGATACCGAAGGCTGGCAAGATCATGATGTAAACTTCAGGATGACCGAAGAACCAGAAAATATGCTGGAACATTACCGGATCACCACCACCCGCAGCATCAAAGAAAGAAGTGCCGAAGTGACGGTCTGTTAACATCATGGTCACTGCGCCTGCCAGAACCGGCATAACCGCAATCAACAGGTAAGCCGTGATTAACCAGGTCCACACGAAAAGCGGCATTTTCATCAGTGTCATACCGGGTGCTCGCATATTCAGGATGGTCGCAATCACGTTGATGGCGCCCATGACCGATGAAATACCCATTAAGTGTACGGCAAAAATAAAGAAATCCGTGGTATCTGGCGCAAAAGTTGTAGAAAGTGGCGCATAAAAAGTCCAACCAAAGGCCGGTGCTCCACCTTCCATAAATAGCGTCGAGGCCAGCATAGTGAATGCGAATGGCAAGATCCAGAATGACCAGTTATTCATGCGTGGCAAGGCCATATCCGGTGCACCAATCATCATGGGAATCAGCCAGTTGGCCAGACCCACAAAGGCCGGCATGATCGCACCAAAAACCATGATCAAACCATGCATGGTGGTCATCGAATTAAAAAAGTTTGGATCCACCAATTGTAATCCAGGCTGAAACAGTTCAGCTCGAATTACCATGGCCATGGCGCCCCCAGTGAGCAGCATGATAAAGCTCAGCCATAGGTACAGGGTACCGATATCTTTGTGATTGGTCGTGGTTACCCAGCGCATCAAGCCGGTCGCAGGACCATGTTCATGATGTTCATCATGTGTAGTTGCAGTTGACATACTAACGTTCTCCCCCGTTAACGAAGACTTTTAATCTTAGATGGCTGGACCATGTCACCCACGGTGTTGCCTAAACTGTTTCTTTGGAATGTGACCACCGAAGCTATATCGACATCACTTATTTGAGTCTTGAAAGCTTGCATGGCGGTACCCGTTTTACCATTCATGATGATGTCTATATGGTCGCTGATATCACCAGTGGCTACCGAGCTACCGGTAATCGCAGGAAACACTGGTGGAACACCCGCACCGGTTGGGCCGTGACAGGCTGCACAATTGGCGGCGTACACTGATTCACCTTTAGCAACCAATTCTTCCATGCTGAATTCCTTATCCGCAGACGCGGCCACAGCGGCAGCCTCGGCTTTCATGGCGACCAGCCACTCCTGATATTCTTGTTCACTGACTGCATTGACCACGATGGGCATAAAACCATGATCCTTACCGCAGAGTTCGGCACATTGACCACGATATACACCAGGCTCTTCAATGTAGGCCCAGGAATCATTAATAAATCCAGGTACAGCATCTTGCTTGACGGCTAATTCAGGCACCCACCAGGCATGAATGACATCATCAGAAGTAAACAGGAAACGAATCTTCTTTTTCACCGGCACCACGATAGGCTTGTCGACTTCCAAGAGGTAATTTTCGTTTCCAGTGGGATCCGCAACACCACTTTGACCATTGGTACGGCTACTTTCAGCCAGGGCGCTGATAAATTCAACGCCTTCGTCGATGTAGTTATAACGCCACTTCCACTGGATGCCATTGACCTGGATATTGATATCGGCTTCCGAGGTATCTTCCAGGTCAATCAGCGTGGCAGTGGCAGGCACCGCGATAGCGATTAAAATTGCCAGGGGAACGAGGGTCCAGATGATTTCTACAGTGGTACTCTCGTGGAATTCTGCTGCCACCGCACCCTTGGATTTACGATGTTTCATGATCGAATAGGCCATGGCACCAAAAACACCAATACCAATAATCACGCAGATCCAGAGAACGATCATATGCAGATCGTAAATTTGATGACTGATGGGTGTTACACCCTGGGTCATATTGAGTTCGTAATCAGCATGAGCTGATGACATCGAAATGAATGACAAGAATGCCAAAACAGGCGCAAAAAACCGCCTTAATAATCTACTTGAGATCATTTATTTCCCCCTGGAAAAACCTCTACTTTGTTTTCGTGCTTGAACTACAAACAGTGAGTAAAGTTATAGGTTTATTAACAAAAATTATAGCGAGGTGCTTCACCCAACCCGCCTCAAAAAATCGCTCGAAATTATACTCTGATTCAACTCAAAGGCCAATGTCTCTTTCTCGCTTTCGTTTAAAAATGAACCGACTTCTACAAAGTTGCCATGGGAGCCGATTTTTAAACTTGATGTTTTGCGAAAATTCTTTATTTCTTCAATACTTATGCGTGCCCAATGACGATCAAACTGCCAACTTTCGTCCACTGAAATACAGCCTTTTTCTAGTTTTATATGGTCATTATCTACACTTATCACCTCTTGGCGGTAAACTTTTCTGCATGTCACATATAGCCCCCCACCCAGCACCATCATTTCCAATCCTGAAAAAGGTATAACCATCCAGTAACCCAGAAAGGCAAACAACATAGCAATTGAAAAAGAAACACCACAGGTAAACAGATAAAACTTGACCAGTAGTGGCCAGCTGATGGACCGGTTCGGTGTTAAAATAATACGCAAGACTTCTTCCTGCTGATCTTTTTCAATAGCAATCATTTTGATTCGTCAGATACCGCTATCTGCTCATCCTGTTTTCCCGTAAAATACCCAACTTTTCAGCAACCCTTAACGAAATGGACCAAGAAAAGAAACCTGCACAAGAAAGCATGACCTTTGGCGCCCTGTTGCTCAGCGTGCTGGCGGCTTTTTTTGGCGTTCAAAGCAATGCCAATCGTGAACGTGATTTCTCCAAAGGCAAATTGTCACATTTCATCGTTATTGGATTGTTGCTGGCCCTGGTATTCATCCTGATCGTAGTTGGTGTCGTCAGTTTAGTGATGCACCTGGCCGGCACTTAGTAAAAGCCAACGGCGAGCGGCTATGCAGTTAAAACACCGCCCTGAAGAATAATCTGGCATAATGATCCGCCAGTAAAAACCCAAACAATAAGCTGAGATAGAAAATCGAATAACCGAAGGTTTTCATCGCTATTCGGTTAGGCGTCTTATCACGATAAAGCTTAATGGCGTAATATAAAAATCCGATACCCAGGGAAATGGCTCCTGCTAGATAAATCACCCCACTCATTTGTATCAGAAATGGAATCAAGGTAACGATAAACAGCAGGATGGTATAAAGCAAAATCTGAATCTTGGTAAAATTGACTCCGTGAGTCACGGGTAACATTGGTATTTCAGCTTTTGCATATTCATCTTTCCGACGTATGGCGAGTGCCCAGAAATGAGGCGGCGTCCAAATAAAGATAATCAGAAAGAGTAATAACGCTTCTGTTTCTACCTGCCCCGTGACCGCAGTCCAACCCAGTAGGGGTGGAGCCGCACCTGCCGCACCACCCAGTACAATATTCTGTGGCGTTGCGCGCTTTAAATACATGGTATAAATCAACGCGTAACCTACCAGTGAGAAAAAGGTTAAAACGGCGGTTAGCACATTAACAAAGGCTACCAGCATCATGATGCCCAGCGCCCCGATCGTGATTGCAAACAATAATGCTTGCGCCTGGTTAAGGTTACCGGTAGGCAGGGGACGGCCCTTGGTTCTTTCCATAACCGCATCAATATGCTGATCGACAACATGATTGATGGCGGCACCAGAAGCGGCTGCCAAACCAATTCCAGTTAAACCGAAAAATAGAATATCAAGGGGAATAGCGCCGTCTGCAGCCAAAAGCATGCCTACCAAAGCAGTAAAAACAATCAGGAAAACAACCTTAGGCTTTGTAAGGTTCCAGTATTGCGTCCATGGCGCAATTAAAATGGCATTCATTGACTCCCCCCCAGGAAAATGAAAGTAAAATTGCCTTGATCTAGATCAAGTAGCTGATGTTATACCGATATTAAACCTGAATATCAATTTATAAAGTTTTATGCGCACATCAATAAAAACCTTTTCCTGGCATTAACCGATCTGTGAAACCTTCATCAAGCGACGCATATCTGAAAGAATGGAGGAGGGGTCATTGACCGCTGGATAGGTCATCATCAGGTTTTGCCGGGGATCGACGAGATACAACACGGAAGCAGCACCTGGATCAAGGTCTGGCAGCTCAAACTGCCGAAAAACCGTTTCATCACTGGAGATAATCACCTTGACTTGTGGGTAGTCATTTAAAAAACGGGTTAATTCTGTCGACAATGGCACACTGGTAATCAAAACATTTTGTACGCGATCCATATCCCGCCCGAGTGCAGTTTTCATTTGCCGCAAGTAATAGAGATTATCCTTACATAATTGATCGCAACCCTGTTTATCCAGTAATACAAAAGTCCACTTATTCCAAAAAGTCGGGGCTAACGTGTTGTTGTCGCGATCTGTTAATTCAGGCATTTGCAGGGGCTTAACAGGTTGCACCAACGCACCATAGTTCTTACTGCCAGGACGATACTCAAACACATAGAATGCCAACCAACTGGCTATGAAAGGTAATAAAAATATACCTATTAGTGCCAGCAGTTTAACTCGATGCTTGAATAAATTTTTATCTTCCACTTGTGTCATTATTTTCCTCGGTATTAATTTTCCGTGTATTAAGTGCAACGAATAGCACCAACACGATCAGGGCAAAACTGAACCATTGCACCGCATAGGCTTCACTTTTTTCCGGTGGCGACCAGACCGGTTTCCAGTCGCGAACATAATAATCATCAATATCAGGAGAAAGCCAGACCACGTAAGGTAATATTCTAAAATCCAGTCCTTGTTGAATTTTATCGATATCGATGTAGGGAATTCTTTGTGGCCAATGATGGGTTATGGCAACCTCCCCCATGCGAAAACCCTCAGTCGTTGGCAAGGTTACGATACCTTGCACTTGATTGGGAACTTTGGGCTCGCGCACCAATGGCAATTGTTCACGATCATAACCTAGCGACATCCAGCCCCGGTTCACCAACAGAACCTTGCGCGTGCCTTCAATCATAAAAGGAACCAATACATGATAACCGGCCTGACCTTGATACAACTGATTATCCACCAACAGGATTCGGTCATTCATGTATGCGCCCTTGAGCGAAATTTTGCGGTAAACCAGGCTTTCATCAGGTTCATGCTCGAGCACCCAATACCGGTAGGGTTGATTCAGTTGCGCCTGGTAGCGTTGCTGAATATCCCGCTTGACCTCTGCACGTTGTAGTTGCCAATTACCCAATAGTACAAACAGGCAAAAAAATACCATGGCAAAAAACACCATTAATTGTGAGGGTACAAATTCATACTGATGAATTTTAATTCGCATGCGCAGTGCTCACTTTTGCTATCATTGCCGTCTTACTGATTCCAGGGTCCAATATGATCAAAATCATCATTCTTGTCTTACTTGCTTTAATCATGATCAGCCTGACAGCCGGCATGATAACCTTGATCAAGGATCGCAATAAAACTGACCGTACCGTTAAATTTTTAACCATCCGCATCGCGCTATCGGTCAGCTTGTTCATACTGCTATTTCTATCCTTTTTTATGGGATGGATTCAACCGCATGGTTTAATCCCCCCCAGCCAGTAACCATTGGCCAACATCATACAGGGGCATAAATTAAAACCAGGCATGTCCATAAATGACCTCATAGGTAGCCTGGTAATGGTTGTCGATATAGGCAATGGATTCATAAGCCTCTTGCAAACGGTTGAGCTTATGCGCCGTCATAAGCCCTCGACTTCGAGTACTCTCCGCATTGGTGGCACCTATGGCTTTGAGATCTGCTGTTAAATCGGTAAACGTTTGGTATTTCATGGTAAGTGACTCCATATCCATCACCGGCTCAGCCAAACCGGCGGCAACCATCATATCGCCGATATCATGCATATCCATGAATTGATGCACCCGGGGTGTAGCAGGATCAATCTTCATGAAACTGTGACGCATTTCTTTTAGGGTATTCACGCCAAAAGTGGTAAACATCAATAGCCCACCTGCGCGGCCTACGCGCTTGAATTCATTCAGGGCCTGGTGCAAATCATTGCTCCATTGTAAGGCCAGATTCGAGAACACCAGGTCCACGCTGTTATTGCATAAAGGCAGTTGCTCCATATCCGCATTGACGAGCCATTTGCGTTCAAACATTCCATATTGCTGGCGTGCACAGCTCAACATTTCATCCGCCATGTCTAGTGCCAGCACGTGAGCTTTCGGATAACGTTTCTTAAGCCCTCTGATCGCCTGTCCAGTGCCACAACCCAGGTCTAAGACGACCCGCGGCTCCAGCTTGATGTATTGCAGTCGTTCCAATAAGCGATTCAATATTTCCGCTTGCAAAACGGCTGATTTATCGTAGCTTCGAGCGCTGCGATTGAAGGATTTTTTTATCGCTTTTTTATCCAGTCGAGGGGGGTTTAATAAATCCACGTAATAATTCAGCTACTGATTCCGCATGTGATACAAAGGGCGCATGCGCCGATTGGGCGAGGCATTCTACACGAATCCGAGGATTTATCAGGGGAATTTCCTGCTCCAGGCATGGGGGTACCAGTTTATCCCTGGCACCGAGAATCGCCATCACCGGTATATTCAAGGCACCCAGGTCCGCACGCGCATCATATTCAAGTAATAACTCTAGGCCAAAATCTAAAGCTAACCTAGTAGGTTGTCCACCTCTTAGCAGTAATGCCGTTACCTGCCGAATTAAATCCCGGGCTTGTGGCAAACCATGCAATTGCAGGCCAATAAAGCGCTGAATAGTAGCCCGCCAATCTTTATTCAAAGATCTCGCGAATTCTTCGAATACGGAGCGTTCAACACCACAGGTCCAACCAGGCTTTTGTACAAAACAGGGGTTATACGAGAACAATACCAGTTTATTGAATTTTTCTGGCCAGCGTAAAGCCAACTGTTGCGCCAATAATCCCCCCATGGACCAACCCGCCAATGTAGATGCTGGCAGCGTTTTTTCTAACAGACACAACTGGTCCTCAAAATCATCCGACTTCACACCGATCGACTCCCCGTGCCCCGGCAAATCAATACGGGTAACCATGAAGTCTGTCTGTAACCAGGGCATGATAGGTTCAAAAATAGCCTTGTTCATGCCCCAACCATGAATCAACGTGAGTGGTGCTCCCTGTCCTTGCCGGGATATCCCCAATTGATCAGTCATCGATTTCTGTAATCCTCATGCATTAACTGCTAAAGTGGCGCACCATTATTTATCCTATTCTCGACAGGACCATCCTTGGAAACAGCTCCCTCAATTATCATACTGTTTATCATCCTGGCTTATCTATTGGGTTCCTTTTCCTCGGCGATTACGCTCAGCAAGCTCCTTGGGTTTCCTGACCCTCGTGCTGAGGGATCTCATAATCCCGGCGCCACTAATGTATTACGAATTGCCGGTAAAAAAGCGGCAGCACTCACGTTATTCGGCGATATGCTTAAAGGTTTTGTACCCGTATTATTGGCCAATCTGGTAATAGACAATCCACTCTGGATTGCTGCTACCGGATTCAGTGCTTTTCTGGGTCACTGCTACCCCATTTATTATCAATTGAAAGGCGGTAAAGGCGTTGCCACTGCCATTGGATTTATCCTTGCTTTTAACTGGATCACCGGACTCGCGGTAGTCAGTATCTGGTTGGTAGTTGCCCAACTCTTCAAGTTATCATCTTTGGCTGCGTTGATCGCTTTTCTGATCATGCCATTGATTAATCACCTGCTAATGCCTCAATTATCGGTCACCCTCATTCTAACCTCCCTGAGCATCATCTTATTTTGGAGGCACCAGGAAAATATTAAACGACTACTTCAAGGCTCTGAAAAAACAAGCAAGCTTGATCGGGATGATAACGTTTAAGTACTTAATGGCGGCAAATCTTCCAAAGACCAACGCGGTAATACATCCGTGATATCGGCATTGTCTTGTTGCCCTGCCGCCATCCTAAGACCACCCGCATAGGCAATCATAGCGCCATTATCCGTGCAGTATTCCATCGCTGGGAAATAGACCTCGGCTTTAAGATCCAATGTCATTTGTTTCAGCACCTCTCTCAGCCTTTGATTGGCGCCGACACCACCCGCCACAACGAGTGTTTTTCGACCGGTAGATTCCAATGCTCGTTTGCACTTGATTTTCAATGTATCCACCACGGCAAGTTCAAAAGCCAACGCGATTTCAGCTCGACTTTGCTCGGTCAAGGGTGACAATTTGTGGATGGTATTCAGCGCAAAGGTTTTTAATCCGCTGAAACTGAAATCCAACCCTGGCCGATCGATCATCGGTCGGGGGAAAACCAGGCGGGTCGGTCCTGACTGTGCAGCCAACGCGGCCAGCTGCGGACCACCCGGATAAGGCAAACCCAACAACTTAGCGGTTTTATCGAAGGCCTCACCCACTGCATCATCCAGGGATTCACCCAAAATTTGGTAACGCCCTACCGCCTCAACATCCACCAACAAGGTATGCCCGCCAGAGACCAACAAGGCGACAAAGGGAAACTCCGGACGCTCTGTGGATAACATGGGTGCCAATAAATGGCCTTCCATATGGTGGATCCCCAGAACAGGTTTATTCAAAGCCCAGCCCATGCCTCTTGCCAGTGAAGCACCCACCATCAGGGCACCCATTAAACCGGGGCCACGCGTATAGACCACACCATCAATCGCCTCAACCCCTCCTCGTTCATCAATTAACTGCATAATCATGGGTGCAGCCTTGGCAACATGGTCGCGCGAGGCCAATTCTGGTACCACACCGCCATATTCCCGATGCCGTTCTATTTGGCTGTATAAACGCTGTGTTAAATGCCCCGTTTCTGTATCCAGAACCGCTATTCCGGTCTCATCGCAAGAACTTTCTATACCCAAAACTCTCATTTTATTGATTTTCCTACCAAAAATAGCTGTTTTGAGCGTATAACAATTGATATTTCAAGCTGCCTCCTTATAATTGCGCGGCTCTAAAAGCGATGCCGGTGAGACTGGCATAGTTTATTGGTCGAATTCAAGCGAATTCCTCATTCATTCTATTTGCGGATATTTTTATATGCCATCAGTAAAAGTAAAGGATAACGAGCCTTTTGATTTTGCCCTCAGACGCTTCAAGCGTTCGTGTGAAAAAGCCGGCGTTCTGACCGAAACCCGTCGCCGTCAACACTACGAAAAGCCCACGGCCGTACGCAAGCGTAAAGCTGCTGCTGCTGTAAAGCGTAATTTCAAGCGCATGATCAAAGAAGTCGGTAACAGAAGACGTTATTACTAAGAGCGCATCATGGCCTCCAGTGCTTTAAAACAGCAACTTGAGACAGACATGAAAAGCACCATGAAAAGTGGTGATAAATCTCGTCTATCTGTGATACGTTTAATCTTGTCTGCAATAAAGCAGGTCGAGGTTGACGAACGCATCGAACTGGATGATGCTCGAGTAACTGCCGTACTGGATAAAATGGCCAAACAACGGCGTGAGTCCATCAGTCAGTTCGAAAAAGCCAATCGCCAGGATCTTATCGATATAGAACAGGCTGAACTTGAGATCATCCAGCAATATCTGCCTGAAGCTTTAAGCGATGAAGAAATTCATCAGCTGATCAGTGATGCAATGGCAACCACCGGTGCCAGTGAGATCCGCCAGATGGGACAAGTCATGGGCATCCTCAAACCACAGCTGCAGGGCCGTGCCGACATGGGCAAAGTCAGTCAGCTGATTAAAAGTAAGCTTGGCGCAAACTCATAATCCTTTACCCGGCTAGTACCTGACATGGCAAATGTTTTTCAATTTCTCGACGTTCAGCGTAACGATCCAGTCAAGAAAGAGGCTCAGGATCGAGTCAAAGAATTTGCCGAAATCTATCACAATTTCGATTTACAAGAAGCGGCCCAACAAGCTGATCGCTGCCTTGAATGCGGCAATCCCTACTGCGAATGGAAATGTCCGGTTCATAACTTCATCCCCAACTGGTTAAAACTGGTGGCCGAGGGAAACCTCTCCGAAGCCGTAGAAATGTCGCATAAAACCAATACTTTACCAGAAGTATGCGGTCGGGTTTGTCCTCAGGATCGTCTATGCGAAGGGGCCTGTACACTCGCCACCGGCTTCGGCGCAGTCACGATCGGTTCGATCGAAAAATTCATCACCGATACTGCAATGGAAAGTGGTTGGTCTCCTGATATGAGCCGGGTTCAAGAAACCGGAAAAAAAGTGGCCGTTATTGGCGCGGGGCCTGCGGGGCTGGGATGTGCAGATATATTAATACGTAACGGCGTCAAGCCTGTCGTCTTTGATCGTTATCCCGAGATTGGTGGTCTGCTCACGTTTGGGATACCCCCCTTTAAACTGGAAAAAGAAGTAATCACCCGTCGACGCGAAATGTTTGAAGAGATGGGTATTCAATTTCAGCTGAATACGGAGATTGGTAAAGATATCTCCTTTGATGCAATCATCCACCAGTTTGATGCTGTTTTTATGGCCATGGGTACCTACACTTACATGAAGGGCGGATTTCCGGGAGAAGACAAACTGGGCGTTTATGAGGCACTCCCCTATCTGATATCTAACATTCATAATGAAATCGATTTTGATACCGCTAACAAACCCGATTTCATTGACCTGGCCGGTAAAAACGTGGTGGTACTCGGTGGTGGTGACACCGCGATGGATTGCAACCGCACCGCGATTCGACAGGGCGCAAACAAGGTGACTTGCGCCTACCGTCGTGATGAAGAAAACATGCCCGGCTCGGCTCGTGAAGTGGCCAATGCTAAAGAGGAAGGCGTTAATTTCCTGTTTAATCGACAACCCATTGAAATCGTTGGCAGTGACCGGGTTGAAGGGATCAAGGTGGTTTCCACTACTTTAGGCGAACCCGACGACAGGGGACGCCGGCGCCCTGTGATTGTAGAGGGTTCGGAAGAAATTATTCCTGCAGACGCCGTCTTGGTTGCCTTTGGCTTCCAACCCAATCCAGCAACATGGCTGGCCGATCATCAAATTGAGACAGACAACCGCGGTCGCGTAGTGGCCCCTGAAGATGCCGAATACCACTTTCGCACGAGCAATCCAAAAGTTTTCGCGGGTGGTGACATGGTCAGAGGTTCGGATCTAGTGGTAACCGCTATCCAGGAAGGACGCGTTGCCGCTGAAGGTATTCTGGATTATTTAGACGTATAAATCCGCTTCATTAGCATAAAGATAAAAATATTACTTACAGTTTCAATACTGTGATGACAAGAAAAATATTCACCGGCCAACCAGGTCAGAGGACAACAGCATGCAATTTCCTGAGTTAAAAAATGACCGCTACCTTAAGGCATTATTAAGGCAGGAAACTGACACCACACCAGTCTGGATTATGCGCCAGGCAGGTCGTTACTTACCAGAATATCGGGCTACTCGCAAACAGGCTGGCAGCTTTCTGGATCTATGTAAAAATCCTGAATTAGCCTGTGAAGTCACTCTGCAACCTTTACGTAGATTTGAGCTAGATGCCGCCATTCTCTTTTCGGATATCTTAACCATCCCTGATGCAATGAACCTTGGCCTATATTTTGCCGAGGGTGAAGGCCCCAAGTTTAAAAAACCAGTCCGGACTCAGGCTGATATCAATAAGTTGTTTGTTCCTGATCCCACTGAAAGTCTATCTTATGTCACGGATGCGGTAACCTTGATACGCCAAGAATTAGATGGACAGGTTCCCCTGATAGGTTTTAGCGGAAGTCCATGGACACTGGCCACCTATATGATTGAAGGTGGCAGCTCCAAGGATTATCACCACTCCAAAGGTTTACTGTACAGCGACCCCAAAGCATTACATCAAATCCTCGACATTATCGCTCAATCAGTCGTTGTCTATCTCAATGCCCAAATCGAAGCTGGCGCCCAATCCGTGATGATTTTTGATACCTGGGGCGGTGTTCTATCACCCAGCGCCTATGAAGAGTTTTCCTTACGTTACATGCAACAGATTGTAGAACAGCTGACTCGTGAATATGACGGGAAAAAGATTCCGGTAACTCTCTTCACCAAGGGTGGCAGTCAATGGCTCGAAAAGACCGCTGCGACCGGCTGTGACGCCGTGGGTCTTGACTGGACAATCTCTATTGAAGAAGCCAGAAATCGTATAGGGGACAAAGTGGCTTTACAGGGCAACCTGGATCCCAATGTGCTATATGCTGACCCTGAAATTATTCAACAACAAGTCAAACATTTGATTGATAAATTTGGCCCTCATAATGGTCACGTTTTCAACCTGGGGCACGGCATTCATCAGACAGTCAATCCAGATCATTTAAAGGTTCTGGTAGATGCCGTACATGATTACGGTCGAAAAATTCGTTCATAACAAATTACTACCCTAAACCCAACTTTAATTTACAGTACGGGCGGTCAAAAAATATCTTCGGCGATGTCCTCTTCGCTGATATTGCTGCCACCCACACCCGGGGCATCCGAACCACCTGAAGTGGTTAACGTATCAATCACGGCTGGAGCAGTACCTAAAATAAAAGTTTCAAATCTTGTTAACTTTGAAGCATCCGTGGCCCGTTCTCCAGTCTCTTCATCTATCCTGACCGTAACCATGTTTTCTGGCTGCTCTTCCAAGTTGACCGGCAACCCCTGCAATGCTTCCCGCATAAAGTCTATCCACATGGGTAAGGCCGCACGCCCCCCAGTTTCTCTCGCACCTAGAGATTTTTGATCATCAAATCCCACCCAGGCGGTGGTGACCACCTGGTCGTTAAATCCACTAAACCAGGCATCCTTCTGATCATTCGTTGTTCCGGTTTTACCGGCAAGGTCACTTCGGCCCAGCACCTTTGCTCGAACAGCGGTGCCTCTTCGGACTACCTCACGTAAAATAGAACGAATGATGTAAGCATTCTGCGGACTGATGACCTGGGGTGCATAGTCCTTGCTCACCAACGGATCTTCATCATTTTTTGCCACTGATTCCTGTTTCAACGTTGCCTGAGCCTGACCCTTTACCGGTTTCTCTGCTGGCCTATCTTTTTCTGTTAATTCCTCGCATCCCTGGCATACTTGCAAAGGCCTTGCCTCAAAGAGCAATTCTCCATCTCCTGACTCTATTCGATTAATAAAATAAGGCGACACTAAATATCCACCATTAGCAAAAACCGCATAGGAGCGCACAATTTCTAAGGGAGAAAAAGCACCGGACCCTAAAGCCAGGGATAAATCATAAGGCATGGCTTTACGGTC
>JAAUXZ010027775.1_pt1 | contig 27640 bp, 25 predicted proteins | sample 7278131 | NCBI WGS metagenome assembly JAAUXZ01 (sample SAMN14350119, study PRJNA611818) | marine sediment metagenome | isolation source: surface marine sediment (3m) | place: French Polynesia: Moorea | collected 2018-08 | reverse complement strand
TCACACGCAACAGCTCTCCTTGCTTCGTAGTTCTTTTCTCGCAAGCGTGCGACCTACTTCTTTTCAACAGCAAAAAGAAGTAGGCAAGAAATGCCGCCCCGACCAAGCCCTCTCATCGTCAAAAGCGCGGCCAAATCGGGGTCGGTCCAGACGCGGGTCCAACCGCGACTGGACCTCAAATGACATCCCTGTCATTTGCCCCCGATTTGACCACCCTTTTGCCGCGGGCTTGAATGGGGAGGAAAAAATGCCCTTCGTTTATACATCGTCATTCCGGCCTACGCCGGAATGACGGAGCGTTCAGGTTAGGTTTTTTATTTCCCCGTCAGTGAGTGCCGAAAATAGGCGCATTTTGCAGGGTCAGCGCACAGGGACGTGCGCTGAGGGCCTTTGAGCACTAGGGCAGGACGCCCGTAGGTAGAATAATGCAGGAGCAATTATCGAGGGATGCGAATAGGCCCGTGCCCTGCAAAATCCGTCTATTTTCGGGAAGCCGCAGGCCACTCAGTCAGGGTGCCCTTTATTTCGGGCATCCATGCCCTCCACCCTACGGGCCAGCCTGCGGCTGTTTAAAATTGCTCCAGGCAATTTTATCTTTGGTTACTTTCTTTTGGCAGAAAAGAAAGTAACTCGCACGCGTACTCGTCAGAGACTACGAAGCAAGGGAAGCTGTGGCGTGAGAAATCATGTCCGGTCAGAAAAAGCTACTGATCCAGAAAAACCAGAATCTCTTTCTCGATATCCGCCTTATCAATAACAGATTTATGCACTATCGGCTTGTCAAACAACTCATGAATCATCGACGGTATCTCGATCCCGGCCGTCTCCGCAATCGACTTCAACGCATCGATATCATGCGTATCGACCTGCCCGGTCAGCGCATTGTCGATGACCGGGGAGAACTTGGTCCACTCTGCAGTCGAGTAGATCACGTCTTTTAGCGGCTTTTTGCGGCATGTTTCGTGTGATTTGAAGCAAGTTGCCGTATGCGGGTCCATCAGGTAGCCATCCGCGAAGGCCTGCTTGATGTATTGTTTACCTTCCTCGTCGCTACAGTAATCGGCCACAAAGAACTCCTGGATGCGCGCGTGTTCCTGCTCGCTGAGCTGGTAGCAGCGGTCCTGGTTCAACTGCTGCATCAGCTCGTGGGTGCGCTCACTGCCGAACAGGTCGAACAGGATGCGCTCGATATTGGAGGAGATCAGGATATCCATCGCCGGTGACGTGGTGGCCACCAGTTCGCGCTTATTCAGGTCATAGCGGCCGCTATTGATGAAATCGGTCAGCACGTTGTTGTGATTGGACGAGATGATGATCTTCTCCACCGGCAGGCCCATCTTCCACGCGTAATAGCCACCCAGTGCATTACCGAAATTACCGCTGGGCACATTGAGGTAGATCCGCTCACCGAGCTTGATCGCATCCTGCCGCAGCAGTTCCAGGTAGGAATGGACATGGTAGATGATCTGGAAAATGATCCGGCCGAAATTGACCGAGTTGGCGGCGGACAGGGAGACCCCCTGTTCCTTCAGTTTGGCCTTGAATGCGGACGAGGAGAGCAGGGTTTTCAAGGCGTTCTGGGCATCGTCAAAATTACCCTGGATGCCGATCACCCGGAGGTTGTCGGCATCCTCGGTCACCATCTGCAGGCGTTGGACATCGGAGGTGCCGCCATCCGGATACAAGCAGGCGACGCGGATGTTGTCCCGGTTCTTGAAGGTTTCCAGCGCCGCCGGGCCGGTATCGCCACTGGTCGCGGCCAGGATCAGGTATTGCTCTCCGCGCTGTTGGGCCAAGGCCGACAACACCACGCCGAAGGGTTGCAGGGCCATATCCTTGAACGCCCGGGTTGGTCCGTGGTAAAGCTCACTGACGTAGAGATCCTCGCGCACCCTGACCACCGGTACCGGGTGATCGGTATCATCAAATCGGTCATATAACGCCATGGCCCGGTCGATAACCGCGGGTTCTACATCCACCTGGAACAACTCGAGTACGGCTTTCGCCAGGTCCTTGTAACTGGCGTCGAGCAGGGAGGTCAACATTGCCTCGCTAAGCTGCGGCAGTTGCTGCGGGCTGTACAGTCCGCCAAACGAAGACAACGGATTCAGAATCGCATGGGAGAAGGGGGCTTCAACTGCATGTTGACCATCGTTGCCACGGGTTTCAATAAAAATCATCAGGGTCCTGATCGAATAACGCAAAGGCGCGTATTATAATGGGATTGACCGGTATCGAAAGACCTGTTTACGCCGAATGCCCGGCAAAATCGATGCGCTTGGCTGTTATTGATTCCGATCCCCGGTTTTTTTCAGTTTTTTCCTTGATAAAACTTCTGTTAATAGCGAAACCCGAGTAAAATCAACCGATTTTAATTAGCGCTTTAGGTGAGACGAGCATGGCTGTCGAGAGAACCCTTTCCATCATCAAACCCGATGCCGTGGCCAAGAATGTGATCGGCTATATTTATACCCGTTTTGAACAGGCTGGTTTGCGCATCGTGGCGGCGAAAATGCTGCAACTGAGCCGCGAGCAGGCGGAGGGATTCTATGCCGTGCACAAAGAGCGTCCGTTCTTCAATGACCTGGTCGATTTCATGGTATCCGGCCCGGTCGTGGTGCAGGTACTGGAGGGCGAGGATGCGATCAACAAGAACCGTGAAGTGATGGGCGCCACCGATCCGACCAAGGCCGAGCCCGGCACCATCCGTGCGGATTTCGCCAACAGCATCGATGAAAACGCGGTGCACGGCTCGGATGGCCCGGATACCGCGAAAACCGAGATCGCCTATTTCTTCACCGCTGACGAACTCTGCGAACGACTGCGTTAACTGATGAGCGACACCGCTAAAGTCAATCTGCTCGGCCTCAACCGTCAGGCACTGGAAGCGTTTTTCGTCGAACTCGGCGAGAAACCTTTCCGTGCGCGCCAGCTCATGCAATGGGTGCATCAGCGCGGTATTACCGACTTCAACCTGATGACGGACCTGTCCAAGGTCCTGCGCGAAAAGCTGCAGTCCGCGGCCGAGGTCAGCCTGCCCGAGGTCTGTCTCGATCAGAAATCCGCGGATGGGACCCACAAATGGCTGTTGCATGTGGACGGGGTGGACAATGCCATCGAGTGTGTACTGATCCCGGAAAAGAATCGCCAGACCCTGTGTATCTCGTCCCAGGTCGGCTGCACCCTCAATTGTTCTTTCTGTTCGACCGCCAAGCAGGGCTTCAACCGCAACCTGACCAGCGCCGAGATTATCGGTCAGCTGTATCTGGCCCATCACGCGCTGCTGCGGGAGGGTTCGGACAAGGGTATCACCAACGTGGTCATGATGGGCATGGGTGAGCCGCTGTTGAATTATGACGCGGTGATGGCGGCGCTCGATATCATGGGTGATGATTTCGCCTATGGCCTGAGCAAGCGCCGGGTTACGATCAGCACCGCGGGGGTGGTACCCGCGATCAAACAGCTACGGGAATCCACCGATGTCAGCCTGGCGGTATCCCTGCATGCGCCCAACAACGAGTTACGTGATCAACTGGTGCCGTTGAACCGAAAGTATCCGATTAAGGAATTACTGGCTGCCTGCCGGGAATATGTGCAAGGGCACAACCGCCGTCGCATTACCTTTGAATATGTTATGCTTAAGGACATCAACGATAGCCTGGAACATGCCAGACAACTGGTGAAGCTATTGAGTGATATTCCCAGCAAATTGAACTTGATTCCGTTTAATCCCTATCCACACGCCATTTACCAGTGCTCCGATCAAGCGACGATTGATCGTTTCCGTGATTATGTCGTGAGCAAGGGTATCGTTACCGTTACCCGCAAGACCCGCGGCGATGATATCGATGCGGCCTGTGGTCAACTGGTTGGACGAGTCAAGGATAAGAGCCGAAGAAGCCAGAAATATCAGCTTAGTTTGGAAAAATTGACAGGACAGGTAAATGCAGCGAATTAATTTTCTACTCTGGCCATGGTTATTGTTACTCAGTGCTTGTGTAACCGTCGACGGTCCCAGCCCGGATGAAAAAGCCAGCCAGATAAATGTGCAGCTGGGTATCGGTTATTATCAACAGGGCAATCTGGAGCTGGCCAAGGAAAAACTGGTCAAGGCGCTGGCCCAGGATCCCAATTCCTCCCAGGCGCACCTCGCCTATGCGGTGCTGCAGAATCGTTTCCTCGACCGGGAAAAAGCCGAATTCCATTTTCGCCAGGCCATCGAACTGGATCCGAAAAACGCCGAGGCGTTGAACACGTTAGGTGCCTTTTTGTGCAATGATGGCCGGTATCAGGAATCGGTGAAGCTGTTTATGCGCGCGGTTAAAGTTCCAAGCTACCGGACCCCTGAGTTGGCCTTTACCAGTGCCGGTGTCTGCCTGCTCGAGCTGGATAGTAGCGAGACCGAACAGGCGAAGGAATATTTTACCAAGGCGTTGGCGATGCGGACCAATTTTCCGCCGGCCCTGCTCAACCTGGCCGATATCTCATTCACCGAAGAAAACCATGAATTGGCCGGTTTATACCTGGAACGGCTGCACCTGGTGAGCACACCGAGCGCGCGCAGCCTGTGGCTCAACATCCGCAATGAAATCGAGTTGAACCGGCGGGATAAGATTGACCAGTTAGCGGATCAATTGAGAACCAACTACCCGGACTCCGAAGAATATCAAGCCTGGCTGGCCCTGGACAAATGAGCAACACACAACTACTGCACGAAGAACCGACGCGTACCAATCTCGGTCCGGGAGATCGGTTACAGGCCCAACGCATTGCCCTGGGCCTGACCCTGGAAGAGCTGGCCAAGAAAATGCGCCTGTCGGTAGCGATTCTGAAAAGCATCGAAGAGAACGATTTCAGCCAGATCAGCGCACCCATCTTCGTCAAAGGCTACCTGCGTTCCTATGCCCGCATCGTCAATGCGGATGAGAATGACATCATTACCCAGTACATCACGGATTATACGGATGAAGATCCGCCCATCTCGTCCACCAGCAATACCGCACCCGAAATAAACGCCGATGATACCCGGGTAAAGTGGGTTACCTATCTGGTTATCTTCGCCCTGATTGGTTTACTGGTCGTCTGGTGGTGGAATCGATACCAACAACCCGCTGAAACCCTGAGCCTGGATACCACGGTCGATGATATTTCTGCCCCGGTGGATGCTGCAGAGCCTGTTCGTGACGACGCGGTAACCGGCTTGACCACCAGTCAGCCGCCAATCACCAGCAGTATTAACGAACTAGGGTCTAGTGCAGGCGAAGCGCCTGCAATTGAAGAGCAAGCAGTCAGTGCAGAGCCCGATCCTGGCCCTGTTACTGCCACTGAAGTGACCGCTGCCGAGCCGGAGCCCGAGTTAACTGAGCCGGTGCAAATAGAACCAGAGCCGATGGCGCAAGCCGAGACCCCGGTGCAGACTGACGCCATGGTTGCGGCAGCGGCAGACGCCGACCTGGTGATCCGGGTGACTGCCGACAGCTGGGTCGATATCAAGGACAGTGAAGATAATCAGCTGATTTATGATCTGGCCAAAACTGGCGAGACCTACAATCTTTCCGGGCAACCACCGTTTCGCGTGTTCCTCGGTAACGCGCCGGGTATCAGTATCAGCTTCCGCGGCGAGGAAGTCGATTTAGGCGGAAGAATCAGGGCCGACAATACTGCAAGGATCAGGGTAGGGCAGTAGCATGACCACTCAGATCAAAGTCATACGCGGTATGCATGACATATTGCCGGACAACATGGATGTCTGGTACCAACTGGAGGATACCTGGCGCCGGCTGGTCGAAGGTTATGGATATCGGCATATTCGCACCCCCATCGTCGAAAAAACCAGCCTGTTTCATCGCTCGATCGGTGAGGTCACCGATATCGTTGAAAAGGAAATGTACAGCTTTGCCGATCGCAATGGTGACAGCCTGAGTCTGCGCCCGGAAGGTACCGCCAGCGTGGTACGCGCCGGGATCGAGCACGGTCTGCTGGTCAATCAGCAACAGCGTCTGTGGTACGGGGGTGCGATGTTCCGCCATGAGCGCCCGCAAAAAGGCCGCTATCGGCAGTTCCATCAACTCGGTGCCGAGGCCTTTGGCATGCCCGGGCCCGATATCGAGGCGGAACTGATGTTGATGGCGGCTCGCTTCTGGAAACTGCTGGGCCTCGAGGATATCGAGTTGCAGGTGAATACCCTGGGCAGCGCGCATTCGCGGACCCACTACAAGGGGGTGCTGGTCGCCTATCTGCTGGACCATAAAGACCAGTTGGATGAAGACAGCCAACGCCGCCTGGATTCCAACCCGTTACGGATCCTGGATAGCAAGAATCCGGACATGCAGGGACTGATCGAGGCCGCGCCCAAACTGAGTGATCACCTGGACCAGGAGTCATCGGAACATTTCGCTGCATTACTGGAAATTCTCGATCATAACCAGTTGGCCTACTCGGTCAACCCACGCCTGGTGCGCGGGCTGGACTATTACAGCCACACGGTATTCGAGTGGGTTACCGAGTCGCTCGGAGCCCAGGGTACGGTGTGTGCCGGTGGACGCTATGACATGCTGGTTGAACAACTCGGCGGCAAGCCGACCTCGGCGGCCGGTTTTGCCCTGGGCCTGGAGCGCCTGGTCAGCATGTTACAGGACCAGGACAAGGTGGCCGCTGCCCCGGGTAACCAGATTTATTTTGTCATGGCGGGAGCAGATTCTGCCAAGGTCGGTCATCAGTTGGCAGAGCAGATTCGTGATGCGATTCCCAATATCCGCCTCCAGGCGCATTGCGGTGGCGGCAGTTTCAAGAGCCAGATGAAAAAAGCCGACAAGTCCGGCGCCGACCTGGCCCTGATCCTCGGCGAGAACGAAATCAACAAGTCCACGGTCAATATCAAATACCTGCGCCAACAGCGTGATCAGATAGAGGTCGAACAGTCACAACTGGTCGACAAGATAAAGCAATTACAAGACGAGAGTTAACATTCGGAACCAACTATGAATGACTACATAACAGACGACGAACAGGTCGAACGGATAAAAAAATGGTGGACAGATAATGGCAGCTCGGTGATTGCCGGCCTGGTCCTCGGCATCGGCGGCCTGTTTGGTTGGAACTACTGGACAGATTACAAGGCTAACATCGCGGCGGAAGCTTCGGCCCAATTCACCAGCATGCTGAGCCTGGCGGAAAACCAGCAGAACGAGCAAGCCATAGAGCAGGGATACTCGTTGCTGGAAGAATACGGTTCAACCACTTATGCGGAACTGGCACGCCTTACCCTGGCGCGGATTTTTGCCGAAACCGCGGAGTTCGATAAGGCTGAACAGCAGCTGCGCATGGTGCTGGATGGGCGGCCGAATATCGCGATGGAGATGATTACCCGCAAACGCCTGGGGCTGGTGTTACTGCAGCAGGGCAAACTGGAGCAGGGGCTCGAGGTGTTGTCGATTGAATATCCTGAGCAATTCGCCGCTGCCTTCGAGGAATTAAAAGGGGACATAATGGCGGCACAGGGCAACACCGAACAGGCACGGGAAGCCTATCAGAAAGCCCGTCTGGCCCAGCCGGGACCGGCCCATCCCGACTTTCTCCAGCAAAAGCTGGATGACCTGGGCTGATCCGGTATTGGTTGCAGCTCGATGAAGGTCACTCACTCCCTGTTGTTGATTGCTGTCTGCGGCTTGCTGGCAGCTTGTGCCACCCCTGATAATGCGGAACCGCCGGCGCCCTTGACCGAAATCAGCGAGCCCGCTTCGGTGCGTGAATTATGGAGCATCGATACCGGTGAGGGCATCGTCAATAATTTTTACAACATGCAGCCCCTGGTGCTGGATGATGTCATTTATACCATCGATACCCGCGGCCTGATTTACGCTATCGATGCCGACAGCGGCAAGGCACAGTGGTCTTATAAATCCGGCCTGGCCGCGATTACCGGTTTGTCCGGCAACAGCGATGGCTTATTGGCCAGTTCACGTGATGGCGAACTGGTCATGTTGGAGTTCAGCGGCGAATCCTTGCAACCGCGCTGGCGCATCCAGTTACCCAGTGAAATACGCAGCAAGGCGATCATCGATGGCAACCAGGTGTTCGTCAGAACGATCGATGGCAAACTCAACGCCATCAATGCCGACAGTGGCGTGTTGGCATGGTCGGTATCCCGACGGGTACCGGCGCTGTCGCTGACCGGCAACAGTTATCCGGTGATCAGCCGGGACCTCGTCATCAGCGGGTTCGATGATGGCAAACTGGCTGCGTTTGAACGAGATAATGGTTCCACCGTGTGGGAAACCCAGGTCACCACCGCTAGTGGCCGTACCGAGATCGAACGCCTGATAGATCTCGATGGCCAGTTTCTGCTACGTGATGGCGTCGTCTATGTCAGTTCCTACCAGGGCAATCTGGCCGCGATTAGCGCGGCCAATGGCCAGGTCATCTGGTCACGGGAATTTTCCAGTTTCCAGGCCATCGAGGCTGACCGCGAAGCGCTGTACCTGACCGATGTCTCCAGCCACCTGTGGTCCATCGATCGCCGCACCGGCAGTGCTTTCTGGAAACAGGACGTTTTGAATGCGCGCAATATTACCGCCCCCCGCCTGCTGGGTAATCGCCTGGTGGTGGCTGATCTTGAGGGTTATGTCCACTGGTTCGACAAGCAGGACGGCCGCCTGCTCGCCCGCAGCGCCCCGCATGAACAACGCTATCTCGCGCAACCGGTTAGCGTGGATGATCGGGTCATGGTGCTCGACAGCAACAACCAGCTAACCGCGCTGACGATAGAGAATTAGCCAGGTATTGCCATGATCCCGGTAATCGCGCTGATAGGTCGCCCTAACGTCGGCAAGTCCACCCTGTTCAATGCCCTGACCCGCAGCCGTGATGCGATCGTTGCCGATGAACCGGGATTAACCCGCGACCGCCAGTATGGCATCGGTAAGATCGGCAGCAAGAAATTCATCGTCGTTGATACCGGTGGCCTCAGCGGTGAGCAGCAGGACCTGGATGATCTGATGGCCCGGCAAACCCTGCTGGCACTGGAAGAGGCGGACCAGGTATTGTTCATGGTCGATGCCCGCGCCGGGGTCACCAGCGGCGATGAGGTCATCGCCGATATGGTGCGGCGGGCGGCAAAACCGACCACCATTGTCGTCAACAAGATCGACGGGGTAAATCCCGACCAGGCCCAGGCCGAGTTCTATGCTCTCGGCTTTGCCGATATCGCCCTGATTGCCGCATCCCAACGCAAAGGTATCAATCCCCTGGTTGAACAGCTGTTGGCGGATTATCCGGAACAGGCCGACATGGACGAGCAGCCCGAGGGGCCGTCGATCGCAATCATCGGTCGCCCCAATGTCGGCAAGTCCACCCTGATCAACCGCCTGGTTGGGGAGGAGCGTGTGGTCGCCTATGATGAACCGGGCACCACGCGCGACTCGATCCCGGTTCCGTTCGAGCGGCATGGCAAGCACTACACGCTGATCGATACCGCCGGGGTGCGCCGGCGTGGCAAGGTGCACGAATCGATCGAAAAATTCTCCGTGATCAAGACCCTGGAGGCGATCGAAAAAGCCAACGTGGTGGTGCTGGTCATCGATGCCAGTGAGGGTATCACCGACCAGGACCTGACCCTGCTCGGCTATGTGTTGGACAGCGGCCGCTCGCTGGCCCTGGCCATCAACAAATGGGATGGACTGGAATCCGAACAACGCGACTACAACAAGACCGAATTACACCGGCGTTTATCCTTCGTCACCTTCGCCAATCAACATTTTATTTCGGCCCTGCATGGCACCGGGGTTGGCGACCTGATGAAATCGATTGATCAGGCCTATGCCTCGGCCTTCAGGGAATTCAATACCAAGGAACTGACGGACCTGTTGGAGGAAGCGGTATTCAAACACAATCCACCGTTGCACCAGGGGCGTAGAATCAAACTGCGCTATGCCCACCAGGGCGGTAAAAATCCGCCGATCATCGTTATCCATGGCAGCAAGGTCGATAAACTCAACGATGCCTACAAACGCTACCTGATGAGTTTTTACATCAACAGACTAAAGCTCAAGGGAACCCCGGTCCGGATCGAGTTCCGCAGTGGCGAGAATCCTTATGCCGGCAAGCGCAATAAACTGAGCAGGCGCCAGCAGGAAAAGAAGAAACGCCTGATGAAGCACGTCAAAAAGAAAAAGTAGGGTTAGCGAATTAATCGCGTCAGTCGATGGTTTTGTCCGCCCACAACAGATAAACCGGGTCAGAGTAATCAAGCCCAGGCGCGAGCCTGTCGTCGGCTGGTCTTGACCGTCCGCGTTGCGAGTGGCAATGAAAATGGTCGAAGCTCCCGGTCGAACGCAGATAACTCAACAGGATTGCCGGGCGCTCGAATTCATAGGCACCGGCCCAAGCCCGGATGGCTTTCTCCGCCAGCGAGCGATTGCTGAAGCTGATGATAATGCGTCCACCGCTGCGTAATACGCGTGAGATTTCGCGCAATAGCAGGTAGGGTTGGGTCACGTATTCTATCGCGGCATGGATCAGTACCACATCGAATTGCCGGTCAGGGTAAGGCAGGGCCTGGATTTGGTTAACATCGAGTACCCGGCAGGTGTCACAGAGCGGATTGTGCGCTAACTCCTCGCCATTGAGGCCGGCACAGCTGAGCGAGGCAACATTCAGATTCGAGTCTTGCAGCGGTGAATGGACCCCTGCCATCAGGTCGAGGATATCAGCCCGTGGCGGAATCAGTTGCCGATACAAGCTGCTGACCTCGAATAATGCCTGCTGATCCCAGAATGGCGACAGGCTTGGCCGGCGAAAAAAATCCGCATCATCATTTTCATCCAGTCGAGCAAATGGCCGATCCGAGAAAAAATCGGTTTCCTGCTGCGGCAAGCGATCCTGCATGCCCGGACCCTGGTCACAAACCCCGGCCATGATATCCCTGCAGGGTTCATCTTCGTCGCTACCGGTCCGATAAATATCCTCGATTTGCAGCCTCAGCCTGAGGTCATAGCGACTGAGCGGGTGGTTACAATCCAGCGTCATCAAATCATCGCTGAGACTGGTGATGCGACAGGGAAGATTGGCCGCCAGCCGGTTTTGCAATGCCGGCTCGAAATAGTGCGCGGGGTAGAAACGGCCAAGCCTGGCGCCAGGCGCTGAGCGTCCACTGTCCGCGGTCGACAGCTGATCCCTATTCAACTCGAACTGTTGCTCTGCCTGCCAGCTCGCCACCAGTTCACCTGCCGGGTAATCCTGTTCAATTATCGCCCCGCGTTTGGTTCCCAGCAGTTGTTGGTAGAGGGCCGGCGGTAACTGATCTTTGCCCAGGTTGATCCGCGCCAGGTACAGCCAGTCATCGAACTGACAGTCGACACCACGCCAGCTGAGGCCGATATTGGCAGTTATAATGCAATTTAGTTCAACTTTCTCCAATTGATCCGGGTTTTTACTATTGCCGACGAACGGTTGGCAATTGAAGTCATTGAATGGCATAGGTTTGTGTATCGATAAAAATGACATTTTAGCCGATAAAACGGGCTCTTTGCGGGACCAGTAGCGTGGTTTTAATTTGCAGTTAGCGGCATTTTGACTAAACTCTGTGCAGTTTATGCGCAAAATAATCCTGTAATGACGTCGATCGAGGCTTAGGGTTTTTCAGGGATTCATCATGGCTATCAAAAGAATACTGGTCTGTAACGCCAAGGGCGGTTGTGGCAAAACCACCATTGCCACCAATATCGCTTCGCATTTTGCCGCCCAGGGCAAAGTGGTGCGCCTGTTCGACCATGACATGCAGGGTTCATCACTGCAGTGGGCCAGCCGTCGCGGTGATGACTATAACCCAATCCATGCGGTCGATGCCTCGCGCCGACACGATCATCACATGACCCGATCCTGGCAACTGCGGGTACCGCTGGATACCGAGATCGTGGTCATCGACACCCCGGCCGGTATCGATTCGCTGGAACTGGCCTCGATGTTCCAGGAGAATGATTACCTGATCATGCCGGTATTGCCGTCACCAATCGATATCCATGCCGCGGCCTATTTCATCAAGGACATGCTGTTGATCGGCAAGCTCAGAAAGCGCCAGATCAAGATGGCCGTGGTGGCCAACCGGGTGCGCAAGAATACCCTGATGTACCATACCCTCGAGCGTTTCCTGTTTTCGTTGAATATCCCGTTCGTGACCAGTCTGCGCGACACCCAGTTTTATACCAAGGCGGTGGAGCAGGGCATCGGGGTACTGGAAATCAAGCACAGCAATGTCAAGGTTGACCATGAGCAATGGGCGCCCTTGTTACGCTGGCTCGACGGGCCGATAATCAATGATGAAGCCGATGCCGATGTGACCCCCCTGTTCAGCCAGCATCAAGGCAACCAGGCCTGAGCAATCCGGGTCTTTTAGTAAATAGTTACGTTATTTTTTCTCCTGCCATGGGGGCAACAACCCGGGCATCCTGTGCTATGCTAGCTGCGATTTTTCTAGCCATCGAGAACCCATGAAATCTTTACTGAAATCTAGCCTGTTAGGCTGTCTCCTGCTTACCCCCGGTCTGCTGCACGCCAATGATTTTGAAGCTGCCCTGACTTCTGAAACCGCCCAGTTTACCTTTCGTTCCGATTCCAGCCTGATTGGCTGGGGTGGCTCCGAACTTGGCTTCAGCCTGTTCTACAACGAGGCCAGTGACTACCTGGGCCAGGTCAGCCTGCTCCAGCGTCGCCAATCATCCCAACAGACTCCATTGACCCTGGGGGTCGGCGCGCGTCTCTATCTGGGACAACTGGACGATGTGGATAGCGATATCTTTGCCGCGGGTATCGGCGGTGAGATCCGTTACACCTTTCCCGGGGTCATGCCGAAATCGGTTTACCTGCGGGGACACTACGCGCCCAAGATAACCAGCTTTGCCGATGCCGATGAAATTCAGGATTTCAACCTGGGTTTCCAGATCGAGGTGTTACCCCAGACCACGGCATTTGTCGGGGTCAGGCATCTTGAGGTCGATCTCGACGTCAACGGCAATGTCGATTACGAGATGGACGATGACCGGGTGCATATCGGGATCCGGATGACCTTCTGATCAGCCGATAATACCTACGTTGCCAATGGTCTGACCTTTACCGATCTGATCGACCAGCTTGACCTCGCGCGGTCGAGATGGGCAAACATCGTGATCAAGACCTGGCCATCTCAAGGGTGACGATAGCGATACCTCCCGCACTCCTGATACGGTCAACATGACCGATGCGGTCATCGCTGCAGCCCAGATTAGCAGCCGGGTAAATGGCTGCAAGATCCTGCATAGAGGATCTACTTACATGACTATGGCACTGTTTGCTGGGTTGAAGTTTTTTTAACCGCCAAGGACCTGCAGAACCAGCGCTAACGCGGTAGGTCCGACTACGGTGGCTATCCTTATTCGGTATTCAATTGGAGTAACGTTGACAACTATTGGTGCAACAGGAAGCCCCGGTACACTGATCGCGTGACTTGGATGGACTGGCAGTCCTTTCGCCGCTTACCGATTTGCTCCCAACCCAGCCCGAGTTGTGCGCAACAGCAGACACCACCCTAATCGACAGAAAATGGTCTATGCTAACAGAAACGGGCTGAGTTCCGTCTTCCATTTCTATTGGGGCTAACACGCAATGAATTTACACAATAACCTGCGCTATCAGGTTCAGGCAGCTGACGGTAAGAGCTTGACCGATGGTATTTTGCAGACCGAGCAGGATGTTATTGCGATTAATCCACAAAGCGGTCTGATAACCCTGGCGCTTGGCCATCAGCAGCCCCAGCAGATGGCGATGCGCGCGGTTGAGGTTCTGCTCGATGACATGGCGCTAAATCTGCCAAAGAACAATAATGCAACCGATTGTCTCCAGGAGTCGTTTGATAATATCAACGAATACCTGTTGAGCCTGTACCAGCAGGAGGACCTACCGGCGGCAGAGCAGGGTGTATCCATGATTGCATTACAACTGATGCCGGAACATTTGGCCCTGACCGCGCTAGGTGATTACAGTTGCCTGTATTTCAGCGGCGGTAAACTCAATCCATTAATCGATAGTGGCGAACATAAGTTGGGCATCGATGCCAGGATCGAGGCCGAGAGTTGCGAGCAACCCTACACGGCAGGGGATCAACTGTTGCTGGCGAAAACCACCGAGCTTGGCTTAATCGACGAGGATTATATTCGGGTAACCCTGGGGCGATTCGATGAAAACCTGGAGATGTCTCTGCGTCAGATCAGTGCTCGCGCGCAGAACCAGGGCCTCGGGCATAAACCGACGATACTGCTATGCCGTGTGCAGCAGAATGCGAAGAAGGGTAGTGGCTGGTTGTCCCGGCTGCGCAAGTAGAAACACCAGATATTATTGGGTGATTCGTCAGTTAAGTCGCAAGCATAGTTAAATACTACTCTTTAATGTTGACGGCGAGATGCCATAATTATTAATGGGCATTTATCGATCCGGTCGCGGGCCAAGGCGCAGATCGATGGCCATACTCACAGGTACAATGACTATAATCAGGTATTAAATGGCTGCGACACCACCAACCGATAATATTATGACCGCTGCAGGCAACAGCCAGGTGTTTGAATCGCTCAGACAACAGGCACTGCAGGGCCTGAACGATTTGATCCAGCTGATGCTGGATAAGGTCGATGATGCCCTGTATGAGTTGTCCAGCAAAAGCGAACAAGAGGATGGCGAGAATAAATATTTTCAGGCCATGCGCCAGTTGCGCCTGCAGCGCAAGGAGATTGAAGGCAAATTCGAGGAATTCCTGCAGCAATCCTTCGAGTCCCTGAAGACCAACGATTTCTCCGCGGTGCTGGAACAGAAGACCGATGAATTGAGCCTGGTCGATGATAATGAAATCGAGATCCAGATTGCGATCAACAACATGGTCAGTAAAGCCCGGCCGTTGTTTGAAGATGACTTATTGACCTTGACCGAGCGCCTCAAGAGTCTGCTGCAGCTGAAACAGATCGAAGACGAATTCAACCCGGTTGATCCCAAGACTGTGTGTAATAATTTTCACCTGGCGATCAAGGATCAGCATGACGATATCGAAATCAGGCTGATCCTGTACAAACTGTATGACAAGTTCGTGCTCGGACAGTTTGGCGACTTCTACCAGCATCTTAATCAGCATTTGATCAGCAAGGGTATCCTGCCGGAGTTGCAGGCGGATAAGTTGCGCCGCGACAAGCGCAACAGTTTCAAGCCCAAACACGAGAAAGCGACGGCGCCGGCCCTGGACGAGAACCTGTTCAGTAACCTGCAGGATTCGCTGTTTCCCGGTCAGGGTAATGACAGCGGTCCCGGGCTGCCAGGGGTAGCCCATAATCCGGCCTACCTGTCAGCCCTGAGCAACCTGCAATTCAATGTGCAACAGGTGGCGGCGGTTCCTGTCGATAGTGATCCGCAGGAATACAAGGTCCAGTTGCAGCAACAGCTGAGTGATTTCAAACAACAATATGCCGAACAGGCGGGCAAGATCGATAACCAGGTCATGGATATCGTGGAAATGTTGTTCGATTACTTCTTCGAGGATGAAAATCTACCTGACCCGGTCAAGGTACTGATTGGCCGCCTGCAGATTCCGATTCTCAAGGTGGCGATCCTGGATCAGAGTTTCTTCAATTCCACCGAGCATCCGGCGCGGCAATTACTCGACAGTATTTCCCGGGCCTCACTGGGCTGGAGTAATGAAAATACCCAGGAGAGCGTGCTGATCGACAAGATCGAAGAGATCGTGGATGAACTGCTGCATGGCTTCAAGGATGATGTCGGCGTTTTCCAGCAGGCGCTGGACAAGTTCCAGCAGTTCCTGCAGCAGGAGAATCAAAGCGTAGATATCAACCTGCGTGAATTGCAGGAGCAGGAATCAGAGCGCGATCAGCAGGTCAGCGAGGCGCAAAGGCAAACCGATGAGTTACTCAGCAAACTGCTGGCAAAATACGATTTCAGTCCCGAGGTAGTCGATTTCTTCAATGGGATGTGGGCCAAGGTGATGTTCAACACCTGCCTGAACCAGGGTGCAGAGTCTGAGCACTGGGACAACCTGAAAAAGATGTCGTCGGCGCTGATCTGGACCCTGATCCCGAAACATACCGAAAAGGAAAAAAAGAAGTTGCTGCAGATGCTGCAGCCCCTGCAGCGTGCCCTGACCAGGGGTATGCAATTGGTGCAAATCGATAAACAGGCACAGGGTCAGGTGTTCAAGACCCTGGCGGCCCAACACTCCGCGGTGGTCAAGCAAACCAGTAAGAACATCGCCATGCATGATGAGAAGATGTGGGGTGGCGATAACAAGGTAGCCGAGGCAATGGCTAAATTCAATGCGGGCAGGGCCATGGAAGAACAGGATGATGAGGATACCGGGGTAGAAAGAACCCAGGATATGGAGGCCGTTGACACGCCCTCGCTGGGGTCAGTGGATATAGATCTGGTCAAGGAGGTTTCATCATCCGAAGCTGCCGAGGTTATCCAGAACCTGGAAGGATTCAGTGAAGGCGTTGCCAGCGGCCATATTCAACTGGATGAGGAGATCATCGAGCAACGGGCCGAACAACAACAGTATCAGCAGCAAACGGATGAGCAGGCCGATGAATACCTGGAACAGGCGCAGGAGCTCGAGATTGGTGGCTGGGTCGAATTCAGGGATAGCGAGGATAAAATCCACAATGCCCGCCTATCATGGAAAAGTAATGTGACCGGCAAGTATGTGTTCGTTAATCGAAAAGGGGTCAAGGCGCGTAATTTAACGGTTTACCGTCTGGCTACCGAACTCAAGGAAGGCCGCGCCAAGTTCATCGAATGCGAATCGGTATTCGAGCGGGCGATCAACGTGCTGATGAAAAAGAAAGCAGCCTGATTCAACCCGCTAAGGGAATAAAAAAAGCCGGATCAAGTCCGGCTTTTTTGTGCCCGGTCAGCTCATCTCGCCCGGATAATCCGCGATACCCGGGTTGGCCTTGACCCCGATCAGCTTCGGATGATTGATCTTGGGCAGGCGCAGCACAAAGTTCTTGTCCCGCTCGCTGAGGATATAATCACGCACGATATCCCACAGCAGTCGGCCGTCTGGTGCCTGGCCGACGCTGGCCCAACCGGCCACGCGGTAAGTTTTGTCCGGCTCGATCGGGTCACCATTATCGAGGCGCGCATCGGTAATCCGTTCATTCAGTTTCTTCGCCGGGTCGATGGTGTAATCCAGTCCTCCGACGCGTACCATGTCGCCGCCAGACTGCAGGTAGGGATCTGGATCAAACAGGTTGTCGGCCACTCCTTCGAGGATACTCATCAGGGCGCTGCCTTTCATTTCATTGACGTAGGTCTCACCATAGGTCATCGCACACTGGGTCATGACGTCTTCCATCGTGATCCAGTGTCCCTTCAGGGTTGAGGTGCCCCAGCGTACCCCGGCCGACAGCGCAACATCGGCATCATACTCATGGCGCAATGCATTACACAGCACCTGGTCCCAGGTACCCATGAAATTGCCGCGGCGGTAAAGGGTGCGGTCCGCAATGGCCAGTTTTTCGCCGAGGATTCGCTCGTAGCTTTTACCGACCCGTTTGGGATTGAAGAAGAATTTGCTGTTGCGGCTCTCAACGATATTCTCATCGTATTTCTTCGCGCGCATCTGTTTGATGTAGGCCGCCATTTCCTTGTCTTCCGGCAGCCAGTTGGAAATCACCGGCAGCATCTTGTAGCTCATGTTCTTGATGCCATTGTCGATATCGAAATCCATCACCCCGACATACTTGCCATTGGAGCCGGCATTGGTAACCCAGCACTCGTTGCCGCCATCGTTCTTGACCTTGACCGGTTTCGGCATGCCATCATGGGTATGGCCCCCGAATACCGCGTTCAGGCCCGGTACCCGTTCCGCCATCTTGATGTCGACATCCATCCCGTTATGCGATAACAGTACCACCGCGTCCGGTTTTTCATCTCCGCGAATGGTCTCGACCAGCTCGATCATGTCGTCCTCGCGCAGGCCGAATGACCAGTCGGGGAAGAATTCCTGTGGATTGGCATTGGCGGTACGCGGGAAAGCCTGGCCAACCACGGCGATGCGTGCACCACCAACATTCTTGATCACATAGGGCTGAAATGCGTGACCGGAATCCTCGTCGAACAATCCGCGACCATCGTATTTTTCCACCATCGTGGCGTATTCGTCTCCGAACAGGGCATCTTCCTTGACCCGCACATTCTGGCCAATGAAGTCACCCTTGAACAAAGACACATTGCTCAATACCTCGTCCTCGCGATAGGTGAATTCCCAGTGTCCAACCATCACATCCAGGCCGAGGATATTGGAGGCCTCGACCATATCGACACCCCGGGTCCAGAGTGAGGTACCGGAACCCTGCCACAGGTCGCCGCCATCGACGGTCAGGGTATTCTGCTTGCCGCCAGCCTGCTCGCGTAACCGGTCGAGCAGGGTTTTCATCTGCGGGAAGCCACCGGTCTTGCCGTATTTGTAGGCGGCCTTGGCGAAATCTAGATAGGTATAGGCATAGGCCTCGGGTGAGTTTTCATTCAGCCCCATGTGCTTCAACAGCCCCTTGCCGACGATGTGGGGCGGACGGCCATAGGCATCGCCAACGCCCAGGTTGACATTGGGTTCGCGAAAATAAACCGGTAACAGCTGACCGTGGACATCGGTGATATGCAAGATGCGGGCATTACCGTTCATCGGTATGTCGTAAAATCCCGCGGGCGCCCGGTGGCCGCTGGCGGCAGCGGGCCAGAATGCGGGGATGGTGGAAGCGGCGGCGCCGGCACCCACCAGTTTAATGAAATCACGACGGTCTAATTTTTTCATAACTACTCCGATGGTCTATCAAATCAGCTTAATTCGGCAAAAGCCGTATGGTTAGTATGGTAAGATGCTGCGGCATTATTACTATGCCTTTTGTAGTAGTGTTTTAAGTTGACGCATTGTAAAGCATATTTATTCGCATTATTAGCCCTGTTTCTCAGTTTCCCGCTTAACGCCGATGTGGTCAGACCCGCGCTGATCGAAATCAGCGTGTTTACCAGCGGTGATATCCGGGTTGAGATTCGTGCCAGTATCGAGGCCCTGATGACCGGGATCAACGGTCGTTACCGCAACACCCAGGAAGCGCCGAATGCGGAGGAGTATGACTATTACCGGGTGATGCCAGCTGACCAGTTACAAGGTGAATTTGAGAGCTTTAAACCGACCCTGCTCGAGGGCCTGGACCTGCAGCTTGATGGGGCATCGATCGGCTTGGAAATAACCGGGGTAGAGATCCCCGAACCCGGTTATACCAAGGTACCGCGCATCAGTGTCATCAGCGTTAGCGGACAGGCCGAGCGCGATAAACAGCAATTGACCTGGTATTACCCGATGAAATTCGGTGACCATGCTACCCGGGTCCGCCAGGTCGATGAGGATAATGAAAGATGGCACTGGTCGGACCACCAGTGGATCAAACAGGATGTCTACACCGAACCTTACCCGCTGAATGAGATCTTTACCCGCCAGCCGTTTTACCGGGTCATGCAAACCTATGGCGTGGCTGGTTTTCAGCACATTATTCCAGTGGGCCTGGATCATATCCTGTTCGTGCTGGGAATCTTTCTGCTCGCCAGCAGAATCAAACCGCTGGTCTGGCAGGTAACGATGTTTACCATCGCCCACTCGATCACCCTGAGCCTGTCGATGTTGGATATTTTCAGCCTGCCGCCAAACATCGTCGAACCCCTGATCGCGTTGTCGATTGCCTATGTCGCGGTAGAAAATATCTTCCGGCCGAAATTGCACCAGAGCCGGCTGTGGCTGGTATTCGCGTTTGGCCTGTTGCATGGGCTGGGTTTCGCCTCGATGCTCGCCGAATTCGGCATGCCGCGCGATGACTTCGCGCTGGCCCTGGTCAGTTTCAATATCGGCATCGAGATTGGCCAGCTGCTCATTATTGCCGTGGCCTGGTTCGCCCTGGCGATCTGGTTCCGCAACCCACGAACCTATCGCCATTTTGTCGTGATCCCGATGTCAGCAATGATCGCGCTGGTTGGCCTGTTCTGGTTCTGGGAGCGCCTGGAGTGGGTCAGTTGAGCGGTTGCCGCAGGCCTGCGGCAACCAGCCTTCGCTAAGCCTTACATGGCCATTTCCAGGTCATCGATGACCGCATCGATACCGGCCTGGGCACATTGCTCATCGGTCTCGCCGGAGGGTGCGCCACTGACCCCAACCGCACCGACCAATGCGCCGCCAACCTCGATCGGCAGCCCACCGGCCGACATCAGGATTTTCGGCGCGCGACCCACCGGTGAATTGGCGCGGTCGCCGAGGGCCGAGGTCGCCGCGTTGAAATTGGCCGCGGTGTAGGCCTTGCGCTCACTGATCGGCACCGTTATCTGGGCGGCAATGGTATCGCGCAGGGTGACCTGGACGATGCCTTCACGGTCAACCACGGTGACCCCGATCTGGATGCCCATCTCGGTACAGGCAGCAACGGTAGCCTGTGCTATCATCAAGGCGGTAGGCATTGTCATCCGCTTGGTGCTGACCATCCCGGGTTCCTCCTGGGCCACGGCAGTCTGGGTCAGAAACAGGGTAAGAATTAATCCCAGGGTGATTCGTCTCATGGTTACCTCCATTGGTTTTATTTGAGCTAAACGCTGCGATTATATCAGCGATCTATCCTTCGCAAATCATCAACTCAGAGAGAAATCCATTATGCACAAACCACCCGTGTTGATTTTGGCTTTAATGATATCCGGCAGTCTGCTATTGGCCGGCTGTCAGGAGCTTGCGCAAAGCGTGGAAAAGGTGCGCCCGGTGATCGAGCAGGTGGAAACCGCGATCCAACAGGCCGAGGTTGAAGAAGAGACTATCAGCAGCCAACAGATGATCGCTGCGATCAAACAAGCCCTTGACCAAGGAGTCGACGATGCGGTCAATCTGCTTGGCGCGGCCCAGGGTTTTCAATCCAGTGCGCGTTACCGCATCGCTATGCCCGAGCAGCTGCAACAACCTGCAGAACTACTCCGGCAATTCGGCCTGGGGAGCAAGGTAGATTTGTTCCAGGCGCGACTGAACGATGCGGCCACTGCAGCGGTCAAACAAGCTAGTCCGGTCTTCGTCGCTGCAATCGAGCAAATGAGCGTCAAGGATGCGCTGGCAATTCTGCAGGGCGCCGACAATGCGGCAACGCTGTACTTTCGTCGCAATACCGAGCAGCAGCTGCGCCAGCAGTTCGCGCCGGTTATCCAGCGTGCGACCGAGCAAAACCGGGTGGTCCAGGCTTACAAGTCACTGAATAGCAGTATCCAATTGGTATCGCCGTCCAGTGAATATACCGTTGATATCGATCAATATGTCATGGATCAAGCCCTGGCTGCCTTGTTCGACCGGATTGCGCGGGAAGAAAAATTGATCCGCGAGCAGCCGGTCAAACGGACCACAGAATTGATGCAAAAGGTATTCGGCAAATTCGGTAACAGTTGATAGGTGAAATGATGAATGTAAGAAATCTGGTTTTTTGGGTGCTGCTGATCCTGGCACCGGGTATATCCGCGGCGGATTATCGAGTCGAAACTGTAACCAGTGGCCTCGGTGTGCCCTGGGGCATGACGTTTATCGATGCTGACCGAATCCTGTTCACCGAACGCGGGGGGCGGGCGGGTATCGTCGATACCCGCAGCGGCAAGGTCAGCTACCTGAGTGGAATCCCCGCGGTCAAGGCCGAGGGCCAGGGTGGTTTGCTCGATGTCGCGGTGGAGCCCGGATACACCAGTGGCGGCTGGATATACTTTACCTACAGCAAGGATCAAAGAGGTCGCGGGGTGACCGCGCTGGCGCGGGCACGCTTGCAGGGTCAAGCCCTGCAGGGCTGGCAGGACATCCTGGTCACCCAATCGGCCAGCGGTGGCGGGCGTCATTACGGTAGCCGCATCGCCTTCGATGACCAGGGCTATCTGTATTTCAGCGTGGGTGATCGTGGCGACCGGCCGAATGGGCAGAACCTGCAGACCCATGCCGGCTCCGTGTTGCGCATCAAGCCCGATGGCAGGTTACCTGCAGACAATCCTTTTGTCGGTATGTCTGCCGCGCTGCCGGAGATCTGGAGCTTTGGTCATCGTAACCCACAGGGACTGGCCTGGGATGATCAACACAAGCGCTTATGGTCGATTGAACACGGTCCGCGCGGCGGCGATGAAATCAACCTGGTGGAAAAGGGCAAGAATTACGGTTGGCCGGTGATTTCCTACGGCAAGGAATACTGGGGGCCGTTAGCGGTCGGCGAGGGCACCGAACGTGCGGGGATGGAGCAACCGGTCAAGTATTACGTGCCATCGATCGCACCGGGCAGTCTGCTCGTTTACAGCGGCGAGGCCTTCCCCGAATGGCAGGGCGATCTGTTCAGCGGCGCCCTCAAGCTACGTCACCTGAACCAGGTCAAACTCGATCAAGCGGGCCGGGCGATCGCGGAAGACCGGCTGTTGGAAGATCTCGGTGAGCGAATTCGGGCGCTGGTGCAAGGCCCGCAGGGCTGGATCTACTTTTCCACCGACAGTGGCAAGATCTTCGTGATCAAGCCCTAGTTGCCGGATCACGATATTCCTTGACCCACATCACGGTGACCCCGGCCACCGCCAACGGCATGACAATGAAGTTGATCAGCGGGATACTGGTCAGCACCATGACACTGCCGCCAAAGCCGAGGGCCAGACCACGCCGGGTTTTCAGGACCTGTTTCTGTTGCTTGAAGCTCAGGTCGTGATTACCCATCGGATAATCCATGTATTCCAGCGCCAGCAGCCATGAGCCGAAGAGCACCCACAGCAACGGTGAGATAAGGTTGATCACCGGGATCGCGGTGATCAGCAACAGGCCCAGAGACCACAGCGCGATGTAGCCCAGTTTGCCCAGTTGCGACAGGATACTGTCCTTGATGATGGTCAGCAGGCCGACCCCGGAATTGATATCCTCCCCGGTCAGTTTTTCCTCGATTTTTTCCGCCATGATGGCATTGAACGGCGCGGCCACGATATTGGCGATCGGGGTGAAGGTAAAGAACACGATGACCGTCACCATCAGGGTGATAAACAGCCAGATCAGCCATTCGAGAAAGGCCAGCCACTCCGGCAGGGAAGTCATGACCCACTGCACCATGGGGGATAGTTGTTGATAGCCAAACCAGATCACAAAGCCAAACAACAGGATATTCAGTAACAGCGGCATCACCACGTAACGCCTGATGTCCGGTGACTTGATGATGGAAAAGCCCTGGGCCAGGTATTGGCTGCCGCGGGCGATATCGCGAAGCATAGATAAGTTCTGGGGTTGTTAACAGGCGGCATAGAGTGCCATGTTGCAGTTATGCTGGCAATTGCCATCTGCGTTTGCGCCGAACGCTAGCTGGCAGGCTGCTCGTATGCTTGCAATCCGCGGCATGCGAGCACAGCGCTGCCGTAACTGGCCTGGGTGTGTTGCGCAGGCGCAACCGGGATACCCAGCAGCTGTTGGCGCATCTGGGCCCATTGCGGATTGCCAGCGCCGCCGCCGCTGGTCAGGATCCGACGCGGGGACCTGGCACCGAGTTCAATCAGTCTGGCATAGGCCAGACCTTCGATACGGCTCAGGCCTTCCAGCAGTGCCTGCAGGAATACGACGTCAGATTCCGGCCTGGGCGTGATAACCGGTTGCTTGTGCGGATCATTGAGTGGGAAGCGTTCACCGGTTGCCGGCAACGGATAATAATCCAGGCCGCTGGGGTGCTCGAGGTCGATTCGGGTCGAATAATCCTGCAACTGCAGATCGGTGAAATACTCGCGCAGGATGCCGGCGCCGGCATTGGATGCGCCACCGCAGAGCCAGCGTTGGCCAAGTCGGTGGCTATAGACACCGGTGGCCAGGTCCTGCACCGGCTGGTCATTGAGCAGTTTGACCACCAGGGTAGTGCCAAGCGACGTCACCGCGTCACCCAACTGGTCACAACCGGTGGCGATGAACGCGGCATTGGCATCGGTGCTGCCGGCACAGATCTGACATTCCGGCGCCAGCCCGAACTGGGCCGCAAATGTCGGGTCAATCGTCGCGAAAACCTGACCGGGTTCGAGCACCCGGGGCAGGGCATTGACATCGATGCAGTCGCTGATCCACTCCGGCCATTGCAGATGTTCCACGTCATAACCCAGCTTCAAGGCATTGTGATAATCACTAATGCCCCAGGCACCGGCTAGATAGTTACTCAGGTAATCGGCCTGGCTGAGAATAATGAAATCATCAGCTTGCCGAGAGTGCGCCAGCTGTAAAGCCTTGACCAGGCCAGAGCTCGGACTCAGGGTGATGTGCTCTGGCTCGGGACAGTGCTCTGCAATGACGGCAAGCGCTTCGCTACTGCTGGCATCGTTATACATCAGGGCCGGGGTCAACACGCGGCCATGGCGGTCGCATAACAGAATGGTGCCTGAAGTACCATCGATCGCCAGCCGTCGGATTTCGGTCAGCTCGAGTTGAGTGGACAGCTCAGCCAACAGCCGCGCTAATCCCTGTAACCAGACTGCTGCGGATTGTTGCAAACGGCCGTGGTCGTTGTCTGCCGGCGCCAGCGGCTGGCTGGCTTCGGCAATCAGCTGTTGTTGCTGGTCGATAACACTGGCGCGACAACCGGAGGTGCCAAAATCGATCCCGAGATACATCGGCACTCAGGGCAGCGACCGGGCGGCCAGTCGGTTCAGGGCAGTTCCACCGGGGTTGGCGCCTGCCAGCCCTCAGCGCGATGTTCCGCGATCACCTCGGTATAGATGCCGCCGCGCACATTGAACTTCGCGGTCAGGCGCATGAAACGTGGTGCAGTGGCCTTGACCAGGTCATCGAGGATGCGGTTGGTGACCGCTTCATGGTAGGCGCCCTCATCACGATAAGACCACATATACATCTTCAGTGATTTGAGTTCGACGCAGTGTTGATCGGCGATGTACTCCAGCTGCAGGGTGGCGAAATCAGGCTGGCCCGTCATCGGGCACAGGCAGGTGAACTCGGGGATGTCGATACGAATCGTGAAATCACGCTCGGGTTGCGGGTTATCGAAGGTATGCAGTTCTTTGCTTGGTTGGTTTGACATAATTCTCTATCGGGTAATTTTTTGATGACCTTGTTGCAGGGCCTTGTCGACGTAGGCGCCGTACATCTCCAGGGTGTTGACGCCGAGGATGCGTTCGCTGACTTCCTTGCCCTCACCGTCAAGGAACAACAGGGTGGGGGTTAGCTGGACGTTGTGCCGTAGCGAGAACTTGGAGGGAGAGGTTTTGCTGCCATTGAAATCCCTCAGGCCATAATGGCTGTCGATATGCAGTCGGCGGATCAGCACGTAGTCCGTGTAATCGCCACTGCGCAACATCGGCTTGATGATATTGTCTTCCAGGGTTCTACAGTAGCCACAATAGCTCGCCGACATCTCCAGCAGGATAACCTTGCCCTCGGCACGGGCCTCACGACCCAGGGCCTCGAGGTCGTTGACGTCAATGATCTCCACGTAGGGCAGGCTCTGTTCTGCATCATCGTCTTCGTAATCGTATTCACCGCCGTAGCCCTGCGCCCAACCCAGGGCCGGCAACCACAACAGTAATATCAGTTTGGATAACTTCACCATCAGCGACCGCTTGTTCAGATAAAAGGCACACACAGCTTCAAACCCTTACGGACTGCGAATCATACAGAAACGTATTATCATTTTCGAATATTTCATGACCTGTTGCTGGCATAACGCTTGTCTGTTCGTCGTGGTATTGAGCTGGCAAATAATGTATATAGCATGGACAGGGATGAACAATAACAGTTCTCTACTCGCGGTTATTTTGGGTTATACTCCGTCGTCTTTTAACTGCAGCTTTTATCATTAGATTGTATGCGACTGAGCCAGATTAAAATCGCCGGTTTCAAATCCTTTGTCGATCAAACAAAGATCCTGTTCCCGGAAAATCTGACCGGTATTGTCGGGCCCAACGGCTGCGGCAAGTCCAATGTCATCGATGCGGTGCGCTGGGTCATGGGCGAGTCCTCGGCCAAGCACCTGCGCGGAGAATCCATGGAAGACGTTATCTTCAGTGGGTCCTCGGTGCGGAAACCGGTGGGCCAGGCCTCGGTGGAACTGATCTTCGATAATTCCGAGGGCAAGGTCAGCGGAGAATACGCCAAATACACCGAAATCTCGGTCAAACGCCTGGTGACCCGGGCCGGCCAGTCCAAGTATTTCCTTAATAGCAGTCGCTGTCGGCGGCGTGATATTGCCGATATCTTTCTCGGTACCGGCCTCGGCCCGCGCAGCTATGCGATTATCGAACAGGGCATGGTGTCACGCATCATCGATGCCAAGCCGGAAGACCTCAGGGTTTACCTGGAAGAGGCGGCCGGCATCTCCAAGTACAAGGAACGCCGGCGCGAAACCGAAAACCGCATCCGCCATACCCGCGAGAACCTGGACCGGCTCAACGATCTGCGCGAGGAAATCGATAAACAACTGGCCCGGCTCAAACGCCAGTCCCAGGCCGCCGAGCGTTACAAGACCCTGAAACAGCAGCAGCGGCGCTTCGAGGCGGAATTGCTGTTGCTGCAGCGTAACGCGTTCAACCAGGAGCTGGAGCGGCAGCGCCAGCAACTCGACAAGATCGAAACCTCGTTGCAACAGGCCATCGCCGAGGTCCGCCGGACAGAAACCCTGATCGAGGAGGGACACCAGTTACTCACCGCGGCCAACGATGAGCATAACGAGATCCAGGGTCGGTTCTATGCGGTAGGCGCCGAGATTTCCTCTCATGAACAGGAAATCAGCCACCAGAAAAACCTGCGCGAGCGCAACCAGCAGGACCTGCAAAAGGTCGAACAGGCGGCCGATGAATCCCTGACCATCATGCAAAGTGATGAAGCCAGGTTGCAGCAGCTTGAAGTCGAGCTTAACGAGATTAACCCTAGCTTACAGGGGCTTAACGACAACTACGAACAGGCCCAGCAGCGCCAGATCGAGGCCGAGCAGCAGATGAGCCAGTGGCAGTCGCGTTGGGATGAATTCAACCAGCAGTTCCACCAGTCGCAACAGGCGGTGCAGGTGGAAAACAAGGCGATCGAGCACATCGAGCGCCAGATCCTGCAGGCCGAGCAGCGGATTACCCGCCTCAATGCGGAGAAACACAGTCTTGATCTGCATGGTTTCGACAGCCAGATCGAGCAACTGACGGAACAACTCGGGGGCAGGGAACAGGAACTGGCCTCACAACAACAGCACACCCAGCAGCAGGGCGAAAGCATCAATGCGCTGCGCGACAGCATCGAGCAACAGTCGACTCTGTTGGACCAGCAGCGTACCGAGGTGCAGAACCTGCGCGGCCGCCTGTCCTCGCTGGAAGCGCTGCAACAGAACGTGCTCAATGAATCCAGCGCTGAACTCAAGCAATGGCTGGAGCAGCAGCGACTCGACCAGAGCCGGCTTTCACCTGCAGCATTTCGGTCAGGCGTTGGCTCTGGTCGAGTTGCTGTCGCTCCAGCCACTGCTTGAGTTCAGCGCTGGATTCATTGAGCACGTTTTGTTGCAGCGCTTCCAGCGAGGACAGGCGACCGCGCAGGTTCTGCACCTCGGTACGCTGCTGGTCCAGCAGGGTA
>JAAUXZ010074364.1_pt1 | contig 27831 bp, 25 predicted proteins | sample 7278131 | NCBI WGS metagenome assembly JAAUXZ01 (sample SAMN14350119, study PRJNA611818) | marine sediment metagenome | isolation source: surface marine sediment (3m) | place: French Polynesia: Moorea | collected 2018-08 | reverse complement strand
GAGGTCCGTTTCGGGGATGCTCCAGATACCCCAACTCGGTTCGTCGGCGAGCCAGGCGCGCTCTCCCATGGCAACCCATTGGTCGGCCTGTGCATCCCAGTGCGCCCGGTTCTTGAGTACGTAGTCGGGTAGATCGCTCATCTGCGGGGAGGATAGAAGGCCCTCCGCCTGCGTGCGGTTCGGCTACGAAATGCCAACGGAACGCAGAGTTTGCGTCAGCAAACTCACAAGCAACCCGCCTCTGTCGGGTTGACGTGGGCCCACCTGGATTTGAACCAGGGACCTCATCCTTATCAGGGATGATCAGGGGACTGAGTTGGGGTTGGCGATTCGACAATAACCGCTGTGGCACAACGGATATAACCTCTCATTAGCTTGCGTCACTTCTGGACGTTTCTTGTCCTGTTGTGGACGCGATGTGGACGCGACTGCGGCGTGGGCCTCGTGATCAGTCTCGAGTCTGACCATCGGCTTAAAAGTCCGTCCTGGGGGTTTCAGTTGGTTTGCATCATTCCGGAAAAACATCTTCTGACCGGAAAGTCCTTGCTCGTTGTCGCTCATCTGTTTTCACCTCCTTGCGCTAGCCGCGCGGATCACACGCGGACCGCCGTCAGCGCTACAGCGGGTGCAGCCGAAGGTGATCCGAGCCCTTACACGAGCTCGTGATGATGTGGGACTGTCCGATTCTCGGCATATCTGCACTTGGTGTTGTTAATTGTCGGTGGGGAGATGCGGCCTTCGAAGGTGATGGCGTAGGCGTTGAGTGCTGCCTTTCATCGGTTCATCCAGCGTTTCCTTCTCTTGCCGGTGGGGTCCAGACTACGCAACACCGGGTACAAGCATTTCAACGCGGCCTGTTCGGTGGGCAAATGACCCCTGGCTCGGGTGGCTCGGCGCATCCTGGCATGCAGGGACTACACCGCATTGGTATCTGGTATGTAATGAGGGCGCCTTGTCCTGGTCAGTCGCTGACCTGTAGGTTCGTGGCTGTCGGGTTCGGGGTGTTGTGGAGGAACAGCTAGGGCAGGCCGATCTATACCGTGAGCTGCGAGCTCGTGTTAGTACTTGGCCGCCCCTGCGACTGGCCCGATTGCGCTGCGAGCGCGAATCCGTTTTTGTCGTGTCCGCCCGGTGGTTCCTCAACGCTTGCCTGTTGAGAGGAGAGCAACGGTGAGATCGATTGGGATGGATGTTCATCGCTCGTTTGCGCAGCTCGCTGTCGTCGAAGACGGCTTGTGCCGGGACGAGGGCCAAATCGGAGTCAAGCCTGAGGAGCTGCTGGCTTGGGCTGATGAGTTCCTTCTGCCTGACGATGAGGTGGCGTTGGAGGCAACGACCAACAGCGACGCGATCGCGAGGATGCTGCGACCGTTGGTTGCCCGGGTGGTGGTGTCGAACCCTCGCAAGACTCGGGCGATTGCCGAGGCGAAGGTCAAGACCGACAAGGTCGACGCTCGGATACTTGCCGAGTTGTTGGCTGCAGACTTCCTGCCAGAGACGTGGGTTGCTGACGACCAGACCCGAATGAGACGCCGGCTGGTGGCTCGCCGCACCCATCTGGTGAAGCAACGAACCAGGCTGAAGAACCAGGTGCACGGGATCCTGGCTCGCAATCTGGTGCCGACATGCCCACACGCTGACTTGTTTAGCGGGGTGGGTCGCAGGTGGCTGGCCGAGCAGTCGTTGCCGTCTGATGAGTGGCGCAGCGTCGACGCCCTGCTACGCCAGTTGGACTTCCACGGCGACGAACTAGCCGACGTTGAACACGACATCGCAGTTGACGCCATCGACGATCCGGTGATTGCCCGGTTGATGACTGTCCCCGGGATCAACGTCACTGTGGCGATGTCGGTCGTTGCCGCGGTTGGTGACTTCTCGAGGTTCGAGGACCCGAACCGGCTGGTGTAATACCTCGGTCTGAACCCAAAGGTTCGTCAGTCCGGGAACAGTACGGCGGTTCATGGACGAATCACCAAAGCTGGCCGCTCCCAGGCAAGGGGCATGCTTGTCGAAGCAGCATTCGCCGCGGCACGTGCCCCAGGGCCACTCCGGGCGTTCTATCGACGCATCAAAGAACGACGCGGGTTCCAGGTCGCCACCGTCGCCACAGCACGCAAGATGACAGTGCTGTGCTGGCACCTGATCACCAAAGGCGAGGACTATGCGTTCGCTCGTCCCAGCCTGGTCGCTCACAAACGACGCACGCTCGAACTCGCTGCCGGCGCCAAATCGAGGCGAGGACCAGTCGCCGGGCCATCACACGACTACCACATCAAGCAGCTACGAGACGCCGAAAAGGCTCTTGTTGAGCAAGAGGAACGAGCCTACGAAGTCCTCGTCTCCCATTGGCAACCCCGCAAACCCCAAAAGGACCGTTGACGATTACATCCGTCGAGTAGATCACCTTTCTGATCTCCGGTGAGTAGTCCAGGAATGGAGCGAACTCGGTCCACCCGTTCTCCCACAATCGTTGATGGCGGGATACTTATCACCCCATGTTTCGATGAACGGACTCTGTCTGCCACTGATGCCCAGGCGACTACAGTGAACACACAACCGGATAGGAGTGCAGCTTGTCAATACCAGCAGAGGTCTTGATGACGGCGAGAATCGACCGTGAATCGCCTGTTCCCTATTACTACCAGCTGCGCGAGATCATCCGCAACGAGATGGTCGGCAACAGGTTGGTGCCCGGCGACATGTTGCCCAGTGAGCGGGAGTTGAGCGAGGGCTTCGGCGTAAGCCGACCCACCGTACGCGAGGCGCTCGATTCGCTTGTGTTAGGCGGACTACTTCGGCGGGAGAAAGGCGTCGGCACGTTCGTTGCCGACCCGAAGTTCCAGGAGCGTTGGTCGGGACCGGTCGTCGGGTTTTCTGACTCGCTGCAGACTCAGGGTCTTGCCCTCTCCACCCGGGTTCTCAGCTTGTCGGTGGTGTCCCCTGACGCTCAAGTGCGAGAGGATCTGTTCCTCGGCTCTGAGGAGAAGGTCATTGCACTGCGGCGCCTGCGGTCCATTGCGGCGGAACCGATTCTGGTGACTGAGTCGTTCCTACCCGAGAGCCTATTCCCCGGTCTTGCCGATGTGGATTTCACCTCCGAGGGCTTATACCAAACGTTGCGCACCAAATACGGGGCCAAGATCGTTCGCGTGCGACGCGCTATCGAGTCGGTGGGCGCTACTGACGAGATAGCCAGACTGCTCGGCCTCGCCCCTGGCGGACCCGTCATGTACATCGAGAACACTGCGTACTCGGAGCGCGGCCCGATCGAGTTCTACTTCGCTTGGCGGCGCGGCGATCGGAGTCGGTTCGAGTTCGAGTATTCGGTTTCAAGTACCTAGGCGAGTCGACGACTTCGAGTTTTACTTCGCTTGGCGGCGCGGCGATCGGAGTCGGTTCGAGTTCGAGTGATCGGTCTCAACGCCTGGACGGCCACTGGTAAGGACAAGTTAACAACTTGACGCCATGTCGTCATGGCGATAGGCTTAGTCCAGAAGGAGGAGGAGTCGCTGGGTCACAAGGTCGCCGTCGTTTCCCGTTCTTTCGGCAGTACGTCGAACGAACCCTGGGAGATCCTCCACGAGCAAAACTGCAGTGTTGTCCGTGTTGACGAGAGTCTCGACGACACCGCGCTCGTCGACGGCATCCGCGATGCTGAAGCAATCATCATCGGGGGCCACCCTCTCACCGGTTCCGTCATCCGTTCGTGCCCGCGGCTGCGAGTCATCAGCATGAACGGCGTCGGTGTCGACCACATCGACATTGAGGCGGCCACCGCACAGAGCGTGGTTGTCACCAACTGCCCGGGGACGAACGCCAACGGGGTGGCGGAGCTGACGATTGCGCTCATGCTGGCAGTGGCGAGGCCAATCGTCTCGGGCAATCGGGCGCTGCAGAGCGGTCAATGGGGACATTTCCCAGGGATCGAGATCGCCGGAAAGACTCTGGGCGTGATCGGCATGGGCGCCATCGGCTCGACAGTGACGCGACTTGCCTCGTGCCTCAGTATGAATGTGCTTGTCTGCGACCCGCATGTTGTCCCTAGCGCCATCGAAGCCGCGGGCGCGGTTCAGGCCGGATTCGAGGAGCTGCTCACCTCTGCTGACTTCGTCAGTCTGCACGTACCTCTCAGCGGCACCACTGCCGGCATCATCTCCGCAGAAGCCCTGGCGTTGATGAAACCCACCGCGTTTCTCATCAACACGGCTCGCGGCGAACTTGTCGACGAGGCGGCGCTGGCGAATGCCCTGCACGCCGGCCGGCTGGCCGGAGCGGGACTCGATGTCTTCACCGAAGAACCGCCTCGACACAGCGACCTCATCGGACTCAGCAACGTCGTGGGCACACCTCACATGGGTTCGCACAGCATCGAGTCGACAACCAGAGCCAGCGTAATGGCGGCTCACAACACCGTGCTTGCTCTCAAGGGCGAGCCCCCCCTGAGCACGGTCACCTGGACGGACAGCAACGGAAGCCAACGAGCAAGGACAACAGGAGGAGTGTAGGAATGCTGAAGAAATGGACGAGGATCATCGCTGTCCTCAGCGTCGCGGCGCTACTGGCCGCAGCGTGCGATTCCGGCGATGACACAACTGCTACGACCGCAGACAACGGCGAGACGTCCGCCGCCACTGAGGCTCCCGCCGAGGGCGGCGTAACCGTCAACTGGGCGGTCCTCGCCGGTTTCTACACGGACTGGGCCGAAGAGGTTGCAGCTGAATGGGAGGCAGAAACCGGGAACAACCTAAACGTTGTCGGCATCGACTTCCCGGTCCTCTACGAGAACCAGGTGCTCGAGTCGGTCAGCGACACGGGCGCCTATGACATCCTCACCTACGACGTGGGGTGGAAGGCGGAGTTCTCCGAGAGCGGACACCTGCTCGCGCTCGACGACCTGCTGGCTGCGGCCGGCGATGCGGCCTCCGGCTTGAACGATGTGCATCCGGCTCTGCTCGAGACCACCAGCAAGTGGCGCGGGCAGACGTACGGCCTTCCTTACTACACGTTCACGATGGGCATGTTCTATCGTTGTGACCTCTGGGAGGATCCAACCGAGATGGCCGACTTCGAAGCGGCCTACGGTTACCCGCTCGCGGTGCCCCGCACCTATGACCAGATGGCCGACATGGCTGAGTTCTTCAGGCGTGCACCGGGCGACACCCTGAAGGGTGAAGCCGTTGCCGAGGACTTCTACGGGATTGGGCTGATGGCCGGCCGCTTCCCCCACGTCCAGGACGAGATCAACTCGATCGCCTGGACCAATGGCGCAAAGGTCATCAACGACGACGGGACGCCGGGAGTGACCGATCCCGAGTTTGTAGCCGCAGTCGACCTGTATGTGAACGAGCTGCTGCCGTTTGCGCCTCCGGGTGCCGGCACATCGGCATTCAACGAGGTCGTCGGCCAGATGCAGTCCGGCCTGATCTCAATGACGGCGGGTTTCTATCTCGACCAGTACCCGAACATGATCCAGACCGAACAGCTGATCGAAGGGGCACGCATCTGCGCCGCACCATCGCCGGGTGCCCACACTTGGGTCGGCGCCTTCGGGCTCGGCATCTCGCCCGACTCGGAGAACCCCGAAGCAGCCCTGTCGTTCTTGTCATTCCTGTTCAGCGAAAGCGCCCAGCGGCGTTTCGCCGAGGGCGGAGGATCGAGCACGTTGACCGGCATCATCAGCGACGACGCCCTCGTCTCGGCAAACCCGCTGACGACCGGGCACTACCCGACGCTGCTCGAGGTGCTCGACCACCAGGTAGCCAGCAACTACATCGCCAACTACCTGTTCGTACCCCAGGGTGGGAAGATCTATGACGAGATGACCACCTGGTACTCGGCGGCAGCCGCCGGGGAAGAGACTCCCCAGGGAGCGATGGAGAAGATGGCCGAAGCCATCGAACGTGCCTGTGGAGGCCCCTGTGAGGTCGCCAACGACGCTCTTGGAGCAGGGTATAGCCCGACTCCGGCGCCGTTCCCGTACGACGAGCTCGGCTACTAGGAAACCCGGGGTGCCGGGCCGATATCCTTGCTCGGCACCCCCTCGAACTCGAGGCGAAGAAGATGACCCTGACGGACGAACAGGTCAGCACGGATCTGACATCCAGGTTCCGTGTCTCGGATCGGATGTATCCGTATCTGCTGATCACGCCCGCCATGATTGTGGTCGGCTTCTTCGCCCTCTATCCCCTCGGCTACGCGGTCTACCTCTCACTGCGCCACGCCGATCTGACGACCGCGATGGGGATCGGTGAGTTCCTCGGCCTCGAGAACTACCACTTCGTCCTCAACGACGAGTTCTTCTGGAGTGCGGTGCGGAAGACCCTGATCTTCTCGATAGGCGCCGTCGCCATCGAGTTGACATTGGGCATGGCGATCGCACTACTGCTCAACGGGATGCGCTTCCTCAAGGGCATCGCCCGGAGCCTGATCATCCTCCCCATAGCGGTATCGCCGCTGGCTGTTGGGCTGATCTGGAGGTACATGTACCACGCCGACTTCGGTATTTTCAACGCCATCGTCTCCACGTTTGGGATCCCGGAGCAGAACTGGCTCGGCGACCCGGGACTTGCCATGGCAAGCATCATCGCCTTCGACGTCTGGCAATGGACGCCGTTCGTCGCATTGATTTTCCTTGCCGGCCTCCAGTCGGTCCCAAGTCAGGTGTACGAAGCCGGCGCCATCGATGGGGCGTCGTTCTGGCAGTCGTTCCGCTACATCTCGGTGCCGATGCTGTCGCGGGCGATCATCTTCGTGAGCCTGCTCCGCTTCATCGACGCCGTCCGCCTCTACGACTCGGTGTTCGCTTTGACGGCAGGAGGGCCGGGCACCGCCACCGAGGTTCTCACGTTCTACATCTACCGCCTCGGACTTCGCTTCTTCCGCGTTGACCTTGCGAGCACGATGTCGATCCTCTTCCTCTACGCAACGATCGTCATCGCCGGTCTGGCGTTACGCCGGATCATGATCCAGCAATCGGAGTTGGCGGAATGACTACTCGCATCGGCGCGTCCACCACCCGCACCCGCGTCCTCGAGTCTCTGCGCTACGTCGCCATCGCGGTGCTCATCGCGATCTTCCTGCTTCCAATCGTGTGGATGATCGCGACTTCCTTCAAGCAGCCGACCGATATCCTCGCCCGCCCGCCGGTCATCTTCTTCACACCGACATTCGAGAACTACCGCTTTGCGTTCGGCGAGGCCGACTTCGGCCGCTTCATCGTCAATACGGTAGTGGTCGCTCTTGGGTCGACGACGATCGTCGTCATCGTCGGCTCGCTGGCCGCGTACAGCTTCGCCCGGTTCAACCCCGGCAACGGCAACTTCATGTTCTTCATCCTGACGACACGGATGATGCCGGCTATCGCGGTCATCATCCCGCTGTTCGTGATCTTCCGTGACCTCGGCAAGACATCGATCGGAGACACGCTGCTTCTGGGCTTGGACCAGCCGGGGGCGTTGATCGTCGCCCACACGGTGTTCAACCTCCCCTTTGCGATCTGGCTCATGCATTCGTTCTTCCAGGACGTGCCCCGCAGCCTCGAGCAAGCGGCGCTGGTCGACGGCTCGTCTCGCATCAAGGCGTTCTTCAGGGTGGCGATTCCACTGGCATCGCCGGGGATAGCCGTCACCGCAATCTTCAGCTTCTTCTTCTCATGGAACGAGTTCCTGTTCGCCAACGTACTCACCAGGGACGCCGCCAAGACGATCACGGTCGCGGTATCCGGTTTCCAGACCCAGCAGGGCATCCTGTGGGGCCCGATGGCCGCCGCCGCAACGGTGGCTGTCATCCCGACGCTGATCTTCGTGCTGGTGTTGCAGCGGTTCATCGTGCGCGGCCTCACGATGGGTGCGATCAAATGAGGCGCGTGCGGCCGTCGGAGGTCTGGGATCGCTTCTTCTGGTCATTCATGGTGACCGTCTTCGCCAGCCTCGTCTGGATGAAGTTCCTTCAGGACTCGATGAGATTCGAGGATGGCGGGTGGGTCGTCGCCATCATCATCGGAGTGCTCTGGTTCTGGCGCGGCATCCGAAAGCTACAACGAGCCACCGAATCGAGATGAAAGCGAGAAACCCGTGACCAAACCCGGCGACTACGAGATCCTCTACCACTGGAACCACCTCGACTGGCTGTTCCCCAACGACGACGCCGCGGCCGCCTTCCACCAGGCCGAGTACTGGAAGGGGGCGATGGCGGCTGGTTTCAAGATCGACCGAAACGGGAACCACTATCTGTCGGTGCCGCGGTGGGCGCCGGGTATCCCGGGAACGGTCAACCGGGTGGTCGTCGTCGATGGCAGGCCGGTGCTCGACCCGTTCCCCTCGTGGGAGATGAACGAAATCGGCAAGCCCGCCGCCCTGCAATCGGTGCTCGGTTGGGAGATCGACGAGAACAACCGGGCCTGGTTCCTCGACCAGGGGCACATCGAAGGCTCTCCCTGTGAGGAGGGAGCCCAGAAGCTGGTGTGCTGGGATCTCGATACGAACACCCTCGTCCGCTCGGTGCCGATCCCCAGCGAGATCGCCGACTTCACCGCGTCGTTCCTCAACGACCTGGTGATCGATAACACCAACGGGTTCATCTACATCGCCGACTCGGGCATCTTCTCCGACCCGTTGCAGGGACAGCTCATCGTCTACGACATCAACAACGACCGGCTGCGCCGCGTGCTCCACCAGCACGTGAGCACCCAGGACGTTCCCGGCTACTGGTTCGAGATCGACGGCTCCAAGGTATGGCCCGACGAGCCCATGCGGACCGGCGCCGACGGCATCGCCCTCTCCGCCGACCGGCGCACTCTCTACTGGTGTGCGCTGACCGCACGGCACCTCTACTCGATCGACACGAGCGTCCTGATGGACTTCGACACCGATGATGCGACCATCGAGGCCGCCGTGGTGGACCACGGGGACAAGGGCACCAACACCGACGGCATGAGCGCCGACAACAACAGTCTCATCTACTACACGATGCTCGAAGGGAAAGGCATCGGCGTCTTCGACCCGGCCGTCGGTAGCTATGAGACCGTTGTCACCGACGACCGGATGGTATGGGTCGACGGGATGACGTTCGACAACCAGGGCAATCTCATCTTCAACAACAACCGCCTCCACCAGCTCTTCCGCGACGAGCTGGATTGGGACGACCCCTACAACATGATCGTGTGGAAGCTCCACCTCGGCGAGGGGGTCAAGTCCTATCTCCACGGAAGGGCCGATTCGCTTGGCTGAGCCTCTGATCGTTGCCGTCGACATCGGCACGAGCAGCGTGCGCGCCCTGGGGTTCGACGCCGCCGGGACCGTTCGCTTTGGGGCGCAGACACAACTGGAGACCGACCATCCACGACCCGGATGGAGCGAGCAGGACCCGGACGCCGTCGCAACCGCAACGGTCGAGACCTTGAGAACAGCGCTGGCTTCGGCTCCGGATGGGTCTCCGTTGCAGGCCGTGACATTCTCCGCGCAGATGTACAGCATCCTTGCGATCGACGGTGCTGGACGGCCGCTAACCAAGTCGCTGCCGTGGACCGACATCAGAGCGGCAGCAGAAGCGATGGCTCTGCGGGAACGTGACGTAGCGGGCGCTCTCGTTGCCGAGACGGGCTGCCCGCTCCAGCCCATCTACCCGCTCGCCAAGATCAGATGGCTACTCGCCAGCCACGACCTCCCCGGCGATGTGCGTTTCGTCACCATCAAGGACTACGTGATCGCTCAGCTCACCGGTCGCTACCTCACCGATTGGTCGACGGCGTCCGCCACTGGGCTGCTCGACATCGCTGCCCGGCGCTGGTCAGCGGTGACACTCGACGCCGCCGGGCTCACTGAAGCCCAGCTTCCTCCGCTCGATTCGCCGACAGCGATCCTCGACGACGTGAAGCTGAGCGACCTCGGCCTGGGCACCGACACCGTGCTGGTTCTCGGTGCGGGAGATGCGCCCTTGTCGAGCATCGGGAGCGGAGCAACCGATCCTGCGGTACTTGCCGTCAACATCGGAACCAGCGCCGCCGCTCGCAGGTTCTCCGCGAGGCCCGACGTCGACAGGTCCGGGAGGCTGTGGACGTACGTGGCCACCGATGAGAACTGGATAACGGGTGGCATCATCGGAAGCGCCGGGTCAGTCTACGACTGGATCGTCGGTCTCGTGCTCGGCGACACCGGCGACGATGCTCACCACCGAGCCGTCGAACTGGCGGCGACAGTACCCCCCGGCTCGGAGGGATTGCTCTTCCTCCCCTACTTCGCCGGGGAGCAAAGCCCCCGCTGGCGGCTCGACGCCCGCGGCGCCGTGTCCGGCCTCGGCCTCCACCACGGCAAGGCCCACCTGCTGCGCGCAGCCCTCGAGGGGATCGCCCTCGCGTTGCAGCGGGTGCGGCTGTCGATCGACGAGGTGAGCTCGTCCCCAATCCGTGAGGTGGCCGTCACCGGAAGAGTCGCCGCCGCTCCGTTGGTGAGGCAGCTGCTCGCCGACGTCCTCGGGCTCCCCGTTGTCGTGCCGAAGGAACACGAAGGCTCGGCCCGCGGGGCGGCGATACTCGCCGCGGCCGCACTCGGCCTGATCACCGATATACGCGCCGTCGACGGGCCGGGATGGGCGCAGACCCCCCGGGTCCATCCCTCTCCGCAAGCTCACGATCAATACCAGGCCGTCTATGCGGACTTCGTCTCCGCGTCACACAAGGAGCAACCATGATCACCGGATCACTCGTCCCCAACATCACAATCTTCACCGAATCGGGCGCAGTGGACATCGACAAGACCAAATGGCACATGGACTGGATGTTCGGCCACGGGGTTGACGGGTTGTTCCTCACGGGATCCTACGGCGCCGGCCCACTGATGTCGGTTGACGAACGGACGTCGGTATTCGCTGCGGCGCGCGAGGTCGCCGACCGCTTCGACGGCAGGACGTTGATCGCCCACGTCGGGTGCATCGACACGGCATCGACGGTGGCATTGGCCAAGGCTGCGGAGACGGCCGGAGTGGACGCCATCGGGGCGGTGCCTCCCTACTACTACAGGCACGGCGAGGACGCCATTGTCGGCTTCTACTCCGAACTGGTGGGCGCCGTCGGCCTGCCCGTGTTCGCCTACAACAACCCGGCGACTTCCCGGTTCTCGTTCACCATCAAGACGGTGCGGCGGCTCCAGGAAGCGGGACTGGCCGGGATGAAGGACAGCCCGCTCGATGTCGGGTTCGTCAGCCGGGTGTTCTACGAGGCGAAGCTGGCCGGCTCCGACTTCCAGATGATCCTCGGTACGTCAAAGGGGTGGCTGCCCTTCTATGCCATGGGCATCCGGGCGATGATCGGCGGGATGAGCAACTGGGCGCCAGAGGTGATGACGGCCCTCGTGGCGGCAACCCAAACCGGAGACACCGAGCGGGCCGAGCGGCTCTACGTCACGATGATGGACCTGAGCGCCAAGATGCACTTCACCGACAGCACCATCGCTTCCCAGATGGGACTCTACGCCCGCGGCTTCGACGGCGGCTTCGCCAGAAAGCCGATGTCGTTGCCCCGACGCGACGACGCCAAGTATGCCGAGATTCGGGAATGGCTCAAAGACGGCTTCGCCAGCGTCGGTCTGGACCTCGACGTCCGGTAGCCCCCCGTTGCCACCTACTTGAGCTTGCATTCCCGAACTGGGCTACGCCGGAAACCTCGACGCCGAAGCCCAATCCAGTAGCCGACGTGGATTCTCGATCATGATCGTCGCCACGAGCTCGTGCCCGACCACGGCCTCCAGCCGGGGCAAGAACCGTTCCGGCAGGTAGGCCAGCCCCGGCATGCCGCCGTAGGCGACGTAGCGGGTGCGACGAGCGACATCGCCGCCGAGCACGATCCTATCGAGCGAAGACGCAGCCACATCCTCGATCAGTTGGATGAGAGCGGAGTCCGGCCAGTTGCGGTGGCGGGCCACACCGTCGTAGCCCAGGTATGCGCCGACCGTGGCGAGTTCACGGTGGAGACCGGCGTCCGGGTTGCGGTCGGCGTGGGCAAGCACGACCCGGTCCGCTTCAACCCCGCCATCGCCCAGCAACGCCAGGACCTCGAAGGCTGCAGAGCCGTATTCGAGATGGACCATCACCGGGGCATTCGTCGCGTCATGTGCAACACAGATGGCTTCGATCACGCTTCGCTCGAACGAGCCGATCTCCCAGTACCCGATGCCGGCCTTGAGTATCCCCGCCCGGATCGGCCCACCGCTGGGCGCAACAGCAGGCGTCTGCCCTTCAGGTGTGTCGACCGCAGGCATACCCTCATCCAGGTCGTTAGTGAATCGTTGCGCCAGCTCGTCCACACTGAGACGCAACAGCCAGTGCTCGTCACCGTAGTGGGGACGGCGGTGTGCTCCAGTGGTGAGCACCACGTGGAGGCCGGTCCGGGCACTGATCCGAGCCACCCCTTCGGGGTCCCGCCCCAGCCCGGTTGGGGTGGCATCGACCATCGCATCGATACCGGCCTCGTGGAGCAACGCCCCCTCGTCGCCACTGAGCTGCTCGTCGTCGAGTTCGTCGCCGCGGAGCAGCGGGCTGACCTGGAAGAGGTGTTCGTGGTAGTTGGTCCGCCCGAGTTCGGCGGAGTCGATGTCGCCCAGCGCGGTCCTGATCATCCGCGCGCACTCGCAACCGCGGCCGCAAACTCGCCGGCACGGCGCTCGATCTCATCCCAATCCTCGTCGGTGATCAGCCGTGCCGAGCACAGCTCACCGCCCGCCCCTACACAGATCGCCCCGGCCGCGAACCACTCGCCGACGTTGTCGGCCTTCACCCCCCCGGTCGGCATGATCGGCACATCCGGCATCGGCCCCCGCAGCGCCTTGAGGTAGCCCGGGCCACCAACCGAGCCCGGGAAGACCTTCACCGCATGCGCGCCGAGGTCGAGCACGGTCATCACCTCAGATGGGGTGAACGCACCGAAGATCGCGGTCGTGCCGGTGTCGAGCACCGCACGAGCCAGTGGCGGTGTTGTCCCCGGCGTGACCACGAACTCGGCGCCGGCTGAGACAGCGGCTGCGGCCTGTGCCCCACTCATCACTGTTCCGGCACCGAGCACCACGTCCGGCCTCTTGCTTTGTGCGAGGGTGGCGATGGCATCCGCGGCGTTTGGCGTCGAGTAGGTGATTTCGATGGCGGTGACGCCGCCGGCGACGAGCACCTCGGCGGCGTGGACGGCTCCGTCCGCGGATGGGGCACGGAGTACGGCGACGACGCCGGCCTTGCTCAGTCGGGACAGGGTCTCGGTGTGGGTCATCTCGATCTCCTAGGAGTGAACCGGGTGGATGGGGTCGCCGCCGGAGAGGACGGTGAGCACTTCGTCGCATGCCATCGTGCTGGTGCGATCGACGGCGTCCCTGGTGTGGGATGCGATGTGGGGCGAGAGCACAACCCGGTCGGCGATATCGGGGGCGGCGAGCCCGGCGTCGTTGGAGCCGTACTCACCGCCAAAGGCGTCGGCGGCAACACCGCCGATGCGGTCCTGGCGAAGGGCGGCAACCACCGCCGCTTCGTCGATGAGCTGCGCTCGGCCGGTGTTGATGATGAGCAGGTGACGTCGCGCCCGGGCGAGCCATCCGGCGTCGATGAGTGCCGCGTCGCCGGGGGCGTGCAGGCTGACGGCGTCGCAGCGGGTGGCGAGGTCCTCGATCGGTGCGGGGGCGGCACCGGCGTCGACTATGTGGCGGGGATCGGCGAAGGGATCGGCGACGAGTACCTCGCAACCGAACCCCCGCAACCGGGAGACGACCCGGCGCCCGACAGCACCGAATCCGACGACCCCAATGGTGAGCGCTCCCAGCTCACGGCTCGGACGCGGCTGCCAGTCCCCTCCCCGCACCGCTCGGTCGGCGGGAACGACGTGACGCAACAGGGCCAGCATCAACGCCAGACTGTGATCGGCTACGGACTCGCTGTTGGCGTGGGGTGTGTTGGTGACGACGATGCCCCGCTCCCTCGCCGCGGCGAGGTCCACACCGTCCACTCCCACCCCGTAGCGAGCGATGATCCGCAACCCGGGTGCAGCATCCATGTGGGCGGCGGTGACTGGCCCGGTGCCGGCGATCCAGGCTACGGCTTCGGCAAGTAGCGGCCGGAGCGCGGTGAGCTCGTGGGTCGGGTCGGAGCGGACGACCTCGAATCCGGCCGCGTCGAGCCGGCCATCTAGATCCAGTACTCCGGAAGAGAAGGACCTCGAAGTGACCAGGACGGTGCTCATGGCACGCTCCGTGGCGCCTCAAACCAGGGCTGCAATCTCGCGTAGGCGTTACGGAACCCGGCGAGGTGCTCCCGGTAGGCGCGGTGACGGACGCTGTCGGGAGCGAACCGGGCGGTGATCTCAGAGAGGTCAGCGGCGACCTCGAACCCGTCGAAGACCCCGACAGCAACTCCGGCGGTCACCGCGGCACCGAGGCTGTTGGCCTCTTCGACGATGGTGCGCCGGTGGACTTCGCAGCCCCACACATCGGCGAGCATCTGCAGCCACACGTCGCTAGCGGCACCACCGCCGATGGCGTGGACACGGTCGATGGTGGCGCCCGACTCGCGAAACGCGTCAACACAGACGGCAAGGTTGAAAGCCACCCCCTCAAGCACTGCCCGGGCGAGATGGGCCGGACCATGGTGCTTGGCGAGCCCGACGAACGCTCCTCGGGCGCGGGCGTTCCAGTGCGGAGACCGCTCGCCGAGGAGGTGGGGAAGGTAGAAAAGGCCCTCACTCGCCGCCGCAACATCATCGGCCGCAGCAACGAGGCGGACGAAGCGGTCGGGGCCACCGTCCGGTTCCAATACGTCGGCGATCCACTCCAGGGACGCCCCGCCCGCTTGCATCGTCGCCGTCGGGACAAAGCTCTCTGGGACCACATGGTTGAACGTCATCGTCCGCATGTGCTGGTCGTAGAGCGGTTGCGACGAAGCGAACGACACCCAAGAGGACGATCCGAGATAGGTATAGGCCCCTGAGCCTTCATCCACGACACCGGCGCCCACTGCTGCCAGCGGCCCGTCACCGCCCCCGACGACGACCGGGGTACCTGCCTTCAGGCCGGTACGGGAGGCAATCTCGGGAAGCAATCCGCCGGCAACCGTTGTCGCCGGCACGATCTCAGGAAGGATGCCTTCGTCGAGTGCAGCGGCGGCCAGGATGTCATCCGACCAGGTGCCGGAGCGTTGATCGTACAGGTTGGTCGATGAGGCGTCCGACGGGTCGGTCACCAGCCGGCCGGTGAGGCGGGCAACCACGTAGTCCTTGGCGAGGCACACCCGAGACGTGGCGGTGAGCACATCGGGCTGGTTGTCACGCACCCACAGGATCTTGGCCAGCGAGTAGGTGGGGTGCAGGCGGTGGCCGGTGATGCGGTAGACCTCGGCGACACTGATCCGGTCCTTGAGGCGGGCGACCTGTTCGGTGCTGCGGTGATCGGCCCAGATAATGGCCGGCCGCAGCGGGTCGAGCCGTCTGTCGAGGAAGACGGCTCCCATCATCTGTCCGGAGAACCCGACTGCCTCGATCGCGGCCGGGTCAGTGCCGGTTCGTTCGAGCAGCGAGCGTCCCGCCTCACAGACCGCGTCGAACCAATCCTGCGGGTCCTGCTCCGCCGTTCCTCCCGGGCCGAAGGAGGCGTCGTAGCTCACCGTCACCGAATCGAGGAGCCTGCCAGCGGCATCGTGGATCGACGCCTTGTTGCCGGTCGTTCCGAGATCGTGTGCGAGCAGCATTGTGATTCGCCTCCGAGGCCGGCCCTACTCGCTACCTACGGTGAACGGCACCAACCGGTAGCCCGTGGCAGTCGCCATCACCCTGTTCCCCATGCCGTGGTCGAGCACCCACTGGTAGTCGTGGCCGGCGCTGCCCGGATAGACGGCGAGGAAGCTGTACGGCTCGGCGCCGGTGTTGATGCTGCGATGCGCCCAGTGCGGGGGGATGTAGCCCAGGACACCCGGCGCCATTTCGATGTACTCGGCCTTCTCTCCGTCGAATAGCAGCAGGCCGCCCGTTCCCTCCAGGCCCAGGTAGATCTCGGCCTGCGGGTCGGGATGCTGATGTCCCTTGGTCATGTAGAACTCGCCGCCGCAGTTGCCGGGATGGATCGTGGTGATCGACTGGGGCAGCTCGCGGGGGATCTCCGGGACGGGGGTCGACATCACCGTGTAGACGACACGATCGTCTTCCGCCAGGTCCGATTCCCACTGCCGTTTGTCGGCAAACAACCCATCGAGGTCGGAAAGGCGCCTCGTCAGCGTCGGCCCGGCCGGGGACACCGAGATCCGGTCGATCTCGATCCGCATCGGGGAGATCGGGGGTGCGAGAAAGGTGGTCATCGCCTAGCTCCGGTAGCCGTGGACGACTTTGCCGAGCGGGAGGTAGAGGTCGCCCTGGCCGAAGAAACCACCGAGGATCTTGTTCGGTTCGAGTAGATAGGTGGGGTCGATCTCGGAGCGTTCGTAGTTGACGGAGGCCCGCCCACCGAAGAAGCGGCCTTCCTGAGCGGTGAACTTCCCCTCGGTGAGAACCAACTCGCGCACCGGGGTCCCTCCCTCTTCGGCGCTCGGGATGTACTTGAGAGAGAACACACCGTCGGGACTCCAGGGCACCTCGTCCATGACAGCGTTGTACTCGGGAACCACGATTGCCTTGAGAATGTCGTGGTCCAGGCGGGTGACCTTCCCGATGGTGGCTTCCTGCTCGTAGGAGATTCCGATCTCGGCCATCTTCTTCTGGTAGCCCCAGATCTCCCGGCCGGCGGTGAGCGGCAGCGGCGTCGACACATACAGGAACGGCTCGTAGTCGCCGTCCAGGCCGTCGTACGACACCTGCACGTAGATGGCCATCTCGCTGAAGGCACCCTGCGTTGTGCCCAGCTCGAACTCGGAGACCCAGGTGATGACCTTGTTGGTCCGCACCTCGAGTGGTTCGGGGACGACCCGCTCGATGTTTTCGATGTCTGTCTCGTAGACGACGAGCTGTACCCGCATGTCCTTCCAGACCAGCGGTGGCTTCCCGTACAGTGGCGATACGACCGGGTTGGTGAATCCCCAGTCTTCAGGTTTCAGCATGGTGTCCTCCTGGTTCAGGGTTCTGCTCTCGTGACCTGGTCACCCAGGTCGGAAAGGTGGGCCTCGGCTTTGCCGAAGAGCGGCAACATCAGCTCGTAAGCTGCGGCGGTGTCGGGGTCCGGGGAAGTCGTTGATTCGATGTCGTGCACGTCGTCGACGAATTCGAACCCGTTCCACACGCCGCTGCCGACGGCGGCGCAGGCAGCCGCACCGAGCGCAGCTGCCTGCTGGTCGATGTTCGACTTCACGATGGTGATGTTGTAGGCGTTGGCCAGGATCTCGCGCCAGAGCACGCTCCGGATTCCCCCGCCCACGACGAGCATCTCGTCGCTGAGGGTGGTCAGCCTCCGCAGCTCGTCGAGCGCGATCCGCAGCTCCACGGCGATCCCCTCCATGGCCGCCCGGATCAGGTCGCTCCTCGTGCTCCCAAGGTCGAGGTTGAGGAAGGCACCGCGTATTTTCGGGCTCGCGTTGAGCGACGTGCCCCCGGCCATGCTCGGGTTGAAGAGCACGCCGTTTGCCCCGGGTGGCGACGATGCCGCCTCGGCGGTCATCAGCTCGTACACGTCCTCGCCGCTCGCCTCGGCGGCAGCGACGAGGTCCCGGCACAGGTTGTCGCGCACCCAGCGGAAGCTGGTGCCTGCGGCGAAGGTCGATACCGCCGACGTGAACAAGCCGGGGACGACGTGGGCGAAGGCGTAGGGTCGGACGCGATCGTCGATCAGGGGTGATGCCGAAGTGACGGCAATCCAACTCGAGGATCCCAGCGAGTTGTACACCCGGCCCGGCTTCATGGCACGAGCGCCGAGAGCCATACACGAGTTGTCCACTCCACCGGAGACCACTGACACCCCGCGGGGTAGGCCGAGTGTTTCCGCTGCCTCGGCAGTCAGCTCACCGAGGACATCGGTCGAGGCCACGATTTCAGGCAGCAACTGCGCTGGCAGCCCGCTGGCGGCCACAAGATCGGCGTCGTAGCGGCCCCCTGTCAGATCGTAGACCCCGGTGCCGGAGGCATATGAGTGATCGGTGGAGATCACGCCGGTGAGGCGGTAGTTGATGAAGTCCTTGGTTCCAATGACGTTGGCAGCCGCAGCGAGCATGTCTGGTTCGTTGTCCCGGTACCACATTGTCTTGAAGACGCTGTAGAGATGCGCCGGGAATCCGTTGCCGGTGGCGGCGTACCACTCCGGCTCGCTGGTACGTTTGAAGAACTCGGCGGCTTGTGCGGTAGCCCTGGTGTCTGACCAGATGGGCGTGGCCTTGCGAAGCAAGGTTCCGTCGCCGCGCAGCGGCACTGCGCCCAGGCTGTGCCCGGAGATACCGCAAGCGACGACGCTGGACGGGTCCACGGCGGAGGAGGCAAGAACAGCGCTCGTTCCAGCGACGATGGCGTCCCACCAATCCTCCGGCCTTTGCTCATGCCAGCCCGTACGCGGGTAGCTGGTCGGGTACGCAATGAAGCTCTCCGCCACGCACCGGCCCTGCTCGTCGTAGAGCGATGTCTTGTTGCCTCCGGTCCCCAGGTCGTATGCGATCACATGGCTATCCACGGCCACTACCCCTAGCGCTCCGCCACCTCGCCCGCGGCGACGCCGCCGAGGACCGCCGGGACGTGCTTGGCGGCAACCCCGAACCGCGTGACACCAAGCTGGTAGAGGGCATCCAGGGTCTCCGGATCCCGGATCCCACCAGATGCTTTGATGGCGATCTGATCGGCGACGTGGTCGCGGATGACGCTGACGTTGTGCAAGGTCGCGCCTGTCGGGGCCCACCCCGTTCCCGTCTTAACGAAGTCGGCCCCGGCGTCGAGCGCAATATCACATCCGGCACGGATCTGGTCGTCGTCGAGATAGTGGCATTCGAGAATCACTTTGACCGGCAGCCCCTCGGCTGCTTCGACGACGGCCGTCACGTCGGCCAGGACGTGCTTCCGCCGTCCAGAAAGATGGGCACCGACATCGATGACGACGTCGACCTCGTCCACTCCCAGCTGGACCAGCTCCCGTGTCTCCAGCACCTTGATATGGGTGGTCTGGCCCCCTGAGGGGAAGCCAACATTGGCGCCGAGTTTCACTTCCGGGATGTCGACCAGCAACTCCTTGGCGCGCCGAGCCTGAGCGGGGAGTGTGGTGACCAAGAAACACCCGTACCGTTGGGCGCACTGGATGGCAGCAACGAGCGCAGTGTCGGTGCTGTCCGTGCGTACCTCGCTTACATCGAGCATCCGGGCTAGTTGCTCGGGGTTCGGAGGCGGGTGGTCCATGCCTGCACCTGTCTAAACGAGTGGTAATCCTGTCATTACATCTTAACATGTATGCTAGCGGTGTCCGCGACCCGAAAGACGACGAGATGTACGAGCCGGCGACCACCCCAACCATGTACTTCATCGGTGTCACTACCGGCAAGTCCTCGATCATGCGTGTCTTCCCGGCATGGGCCCGGGAGCTGGACCTTTCGGCTGAGATCAAGGGCATTGACTTCGAGCCACGCTCCAATCCTGCCTCCTATCGGGAGGCCGTCTCCTTCATCAAAAGCGACCCTAACTCGCTGGGGGCATTGGTGACCACCCACAAACTGACCCTTCTGTCGGCGGCTCGGGATCTGTTCGACGAACTGGGCCCCTACGCCGAATTGCTAAGCGAGGTGAGCAGCATCTCCAAGAGGGGCGGCAAGCTCATCGGCCACGCCAAGGATCCGATCAGCAGCGGCGCTTCCCTCGATGCGATCCTCCCCGACGGCCACTGGTCGGACACTGGGGGTGAACTGCTGCTGATCGGTGCAGGCGGGTCGTCCCTGGCGCTAACGATCCACCTCCATTCGCAGGCGGCCTCCGATGGAGACATACCCAAGCGGATCATCGTCACCAACCGCAGCCAACCGAGACTTGACGAGATGCAGGACATCCACAACCGCATCCGGTTCTCGATTCCCATCGACTATGTGCTTGCGCCCTCGCCGGTCGACAACGACGCAGCCGCCGCTCGGCTCGCCCCGGGCTCGATGGTGGTGAACGCCACCGGACTCGGCAAGGACATCCCCGGCTCCCCCTTTACCGACGCCGTGGTGTTCCCCGAGGGCGGGTATGTCTGGGAGTTCAACTACCGAGGCGATCTGATCTTCCTCGACCAGGCGAACGCGCAGTCCAAGGAGAAGGACCTCACCGTCGTCGACGGGTGGGAGTACTTCATCCACGGCTGGACCCAGGTCATCGCCGAGGTGTTCGACATCTCAATTCCCAGCTCGGGACCGCTCTTCGATCGCCTCAGCAAAGCTGCCAAGGCGGCGGCGCGGGGCTAGCTAACGAATCTCGCGCGATCGTGTTCGTCTAGGGCACCACAGATTTCACCTCCTGCGACGCGTATATGTCGGGCCTTGATTCCCTTCTCGATCAAGCGGCAAACGAGGTACTCACCTACCTTGAGTTCACACCGCGAACTCCACGAGCGCGCGTGCCCGCTCCTTGACGCAGCGATAGATCCCACGCACAGGTCGAAGAGGCAATCCTCCGTACAACATCGCCGGATCTGTTACCGAAACGCACATTCGGCAAGGTGCATCGAGGTCGGCACGTCACAATGCGCCCCGCCTGGAGTCCGGCGACCACCCCCCGGTAGTACGTGGGCTGCGGCGTTGCTCTTTCTGATACGCCACGTCAGGAACAGGCGAGGTGTTCATGGTGAGCTGGTCGGATCCCATCCGGTGATGAGGGCTCGTGAGGCGGCCGAGCCTGTGCATGCCGGTTTCGGTGAGTTCGAAGTCGTGGACATCGTTGTTCTGATTGGTTCTTTCGGGGTTGGTGGGTTTCAGGGAGGACGACGAAGCTTTGCTGGGAGGGACCAGCGGATGAGCCTCGAGTCCGGCCTCCAGCACGTTCTTGGGTCAACCCAGCCAACAACCCATCGGGGCCAACCAGTTCCACACCGTCCTCTCGCGCGCGTTCGACGAGCTCTTCGGCGATCTGCTTGTCTTCCGGGCGATCTTGTCTTCGGCTCTCTCGTATCAGTCACTGCTGTCCCTTCCGCCAACCCACAGACGGGCCAGCATCGCAGGCCAACAGGCATCTACACCGGATTTCTGACACTCCCACGATGATGGTCGAGGCCGAACTCGTCAGCGACGTGTTGATCGATGGCCGCGATCTGGGTGTTGCGTCGGACGAACATGGCGGGAGCCATATCGGCGCTGGCTTGTCGTGTTTGGTGGGTGAGGTGGGTGCATTCCTCGTGGCCGGGTTCGGGGGTTGTGAGGTAGAGGGTGTTGGCGTGGCGTCCTCGGCTGAGGGCAACGTAGGCCCATTCCCGGTCGGTGGTTCCGGTGATGACGGTGAAGGTGCGGTCGGTGGTGATGCCCTGGGCTTTGTGGGCGGTGAGGGCGTACCCGTGCACGACATTGCCGTCGTTGAGATACCAATCCGGTAGCTCTCGGGTCTCGGGGTCGCGGTCGAGGCGGACAGTGACCGTTCCCGCATCCTGGTTGACGGCGGTGATGGTGCCGAGGTCGCCGTTGAGGACATCGAGCCCATGTTGGTTCCGGCGGCAGAGGATCCGATCACCGGCCTGGATAGCCACGCCCGGTCCATCGAGTGTGGGGCCGTCGAGGTGCCCGGATGCGGCGAGGTGCTGTCGTGCCTGCTGGTTGAGTTCGGTGACGGTGTCGTTGTCGTGGGCAAGCAGCAGCGCCGAAGATATGGCGCCGGTCGATTGGACATGCCGGTACCAGTCGACGCTTGCCTTTGCAATCGTGTCGGTGCGGTTGCGTCCGAGGATGAGACGCCGATGCTCGACATAGGCCTGCACGGCTTGTTGGATGGAGCCGTTGCGGAGTTCGTCGAGTGCTTGGCGTTCCCAGGCGGCCTGTTGCCGCACGTTTTTGGTGAGTTGGACGGCGGGTAGCCGGTTGGCGAGGGCCTTGAATAGGCCACCGGCGTCGATCTCGGGGAGTTGCTTGTCATCCCCGATCAGGATCAGCTTGCCTTCTGCTTGTTCGACTAGATCAACGACGACGGCGAGTTGACGGGTACCGACCATGCCAGCCTCGTCCACAACCACAACCGCACCGGTCGGAAGGCCAGATCCGTTGAGGAGGCGGGCCAGGGTGGTGGATGGGACGTCGGTGTCGGTTTGTAGGCCGGATGCGGTGCGGGCGGCGAGGGCAGCTCCGACGATGGGTCGTCTGGTGAGGTTGGCGAGTTGGTTGATGACGGCGATGACTGCTGTCTTGCCGCTACCGGCAGGACCGAGACCGATGTCGATGGTGTTGCCGGAGGTTGCGAAGCTGCGCACCATTTGGCGTTGCCCGCTGGTGAGTTCTGGTCTGTGGTGAAGCCAGGTTTCGACGAGACGGTGGGGTGCCTGCCAGCGACCCTCGCCGACGCCGGCGATTGCGTGCTCGATGATCCGCTGTTCGGTGGCCAGGAGCTCTGCGGTCGTGTAGTTGGGCAGGTTCGGTGCGGGGAACGGTTCACCTCCTCGGGTTCGCATCGCAGGCACCGTCCCCTCGTCGACGACCACCGCATGGTTCTGCTCGTCAAGCGAGTCCGCCTCATCTCGACCGGCGGGTTCGAGCTGCGGGCTGGGCAGAAGCGGGATGATGTCGCCGCCTGCGAGGAACCAGTCGGCGAGGTTCTTGATCTCGGTTCGGGTGCCGCCCTCGGGGAGCGCGGCGGCGATCTGTTGGATTACTTCTGGTTCGGCGAATGTCGATCTGTGTGCGGTCAGTCCGTCTGGTGACGCCAGGTCCGCAAACAGCGCTTCCACATCCGGCGGTGTGACCTGGATGCTGCGATCGACAATCTGACCGATCCTCTCTGGGGTGAGACCGACCGCTGCGGCCCGTCGCTGCCAACCGGCCTCTAACTCTTCGACGGATTCGTTGGTTTTGGCGGTGCGGGTGGCGATCGTCGCTACCTGGCGTGCCGCCGCCGTTTCCGGCAGGTCGTTGTCGACCCGCCAGGTTTCGAGCTGTTGGCGCCGCTGGGAGAAGGCTTCGATCTGGGTGCGTGTGAACCCGGCCATGTCGGCGACACCGTGGTGTACCGGCTGCCACCGCACCCCGAGGCGTTGGGTCAGCTCACGGCGTAGTACCGCTTCGTGCAGGTAGCCGGCGGCGAGCTGATGTCGATACAACAGTCTGCCGTCGATGCTGCGCCACACCCCATCGTCGCCCTTGACCTTGTTAGCTATGACGACATGGGTGTGTAGTTGTGGGTCGTCGGCACGGGACGTGTACTCGGTGAACGCCGCAGCCACATACCCCGATGTTGCGATCGGCCAGGTCTCCACTCGGTATCTCAGCCGACCGTCAGGGCCACGAACCCGGTTCCCGTCCTTGTCGACGATCGGTGTCTTCGTAGCGCCGCGGGTGTCGGATGCCACCGACTCCAGATACCCGAGTGCCTGTGAAGTTGCTTCCTCGAACGCCTCGAGGACTTCCTTGCGGGTCAGCTCGTCGCCCAGCGCCCACAACAGCGACACCGACTTGTCCGCCGAGAAGGTCACATCCCACGCCGTCACCCCATCTTTGCGGAGGCGGCGGCCCAGTTGCTCGCCGGTGCCGGGATGTTCCCCGTCGAACAACCGCACCAGACCCTCCGCCGACACATTGCCCGCCAGGCCGACTTCGGTGGTTCCGGATCCGCACCACCGGCCCGTAGCGGTGCCGCCCCGTAGGTAGTAGTCCTCCCGCGGTGAGATCTCAACCAGCTTCTGCAGGTAGTAATCCTTCACCGCCTTCGCCAAACTCAACACGAGACACCACCCGAAGCAACTGGTTGCAGATGCGTGTGTCGATCAGGCCGTTGTGACGGTCGAAGCGGTACGAGTGTCGTTGCGGCGATTGTGGTCGTGTCGGATCGAGGATTGCCGAAAAGGGATCTTCCACAATGGTTGGGGCCTGTCGGGGGTCTCATAGCTCCGACTAGACACCCTGACCCTCTCACCAGAGTCTCAAGAACCCTCCCAAAATCCTGTCCGAAACCCTGTCATCCGGTCCCGGCCGGCCCGCCAGCAATAAAACCTCACCCGCCGAAATCGCCTGCCAAATCGGCGTTTCCGACGCAATGACAGCTCCAAGTGCAGCGAAATGGGACTCTGGTGAGAGGGTTGGACTTCATGCTCAGAGGATGGAACGTCTCGATCGGCTCCTCACTGTCCAAGGACTCGCCAACTATCTCGGAGTGCCCGTATCGACCATCTACGCGTGGCGATACCGACACGAAGGTCCACCCGGCTTTCGCGTCGGTCGACACGTGCGCTTCCGGCGGAGCGACGTTGAAGGGTGGCTCAACGATCAGCTCGACAAGGTTCGAGGACAAAGAACTTGAAGAAGTGCCGGGGGCAATAGGCAACTCGGTGGTAGTTCTGACAGTCGCCCCCAATCTGCATGGCGATCTTGAGGGTGGCGCCACCTTGGACATGGCGGTACGGTCGGCGAAGGTGCTCTAGGAGGTGGACGACGTGGGTTCGGTACGAAAGGTGAAGCATCGATCCGGCAAGGAGAGCTGGCAAGCACGGTGGCGGGATCCGTCGGGCAAGGACCGGTCCAGGAACTTCGACCGCAAACTAGACGCCAGCCAATACCTCGTCGGCCTGGAGTCCGACAAGCTCCGCGGGCGCTATACCGACCCTCGTCTTGGCCGGACTCGGCTCGCCGTATGGATCCGGGAGTGGCAGGCCACACGGACGAATCTGAGTCCACAGACGCGGCTCCGTGACGAAGCCTCGATTCGTAATCACGTGCTCCCTACCTTCGGTACCGTTCCGATCGGGCAGCTACGACCAGCGCATATCGCACGGTGGGTTGCGGACCTCGACGCCAAGGGCTCAGCGCCGGCCACTACCCGCAAGGCCTACCAGCTCCTCGCTGCCGCACTGTCTGACGCGGTGGACAATGGGCTCATCCCGCTATCGCCATGTAGGAACGTGAAGCTCCCCAAGCTCACCTGCCCGGAGATGAGGATTCTCGAGCCAGCAGAGATCAAGGCTCTGGCCGGTGCCGTCGACGAGCGCTACCGGGCGATGATCCTGGCCGCGGCGTACACGGGGCTACGTTTTGGCGAACTTGCTGCCCTTCGGATAGAGCGATTCGACGCCCTGCGGAGGACAATCCGAGTGGAAGAGAGCCTCGCCGAGATCCGAGGGCAATTCCTAGTCAAACCGCCGAAGTCGGACGCCTCTCGCCGGACGGTCTCGGTGCCGTCGTTCGTAGTCAAGGAGATGGCGCAACACCTCGCTGAACATGCCGACGGTTCCGGCTTCCTCTTCACCGCACCGTCCGGTGGCCCGATTCGACGTACGAACTTCCGCCGCCGCATATGGCTTCCGGCAGTCCGAGCTTCGGTCGGGGAGCCGTGCACTTTTCACGATCTCCGACATACACATGCAGCGCTTCTAATCGCCGTGGGCGAACATCCAAAAGTCATCCAAGAAAGGCTCGGTCATGCCTCGATCAAGACCACGCTCGACACCTACGGGCACCTCTTTGAGGGTCTTGATGAAGCTGCCGCCGACCGTCTCGACAAGGTGTGGCACTCCGCTGCTGTGGACGCAATGTGGACGCGGCGGGATCAGGAGGTGATCGAGCTTCCGGGCAGATAACCGAAACCCCTTGCAACGCAAGGGGTTTGATTTGTGGGCCCAGCTGGATTTGAACCAGCGACCTCATCCTTATCAGGGATGCGCTCTAACCGAGCTGAGCTATGGGCCCCATCGGGCAGGCGATTCTAACAGGCGGAGGATGCGATGGCTCTAGCCGGGTCGGAGGGCCGTTTCTGTCCATTAGCGTTACACCTATGGCGCGCAAGCGGAAGAAGCCGGATTCAGCCATCCGGATGGCGGATCTCCGCAGCGGGAAGATCACTGCTGGCGAGATAGCCGCAAACATAAAGCAGATGGTTGCGGGCAAGATCGCAGAGAAGTACGCCGACGATCCAGACAAGTTCGCCCGTCTGGTCGAGGTGGGACTTGTCGACGAGGCAACACTTCGTTCCCTGCCAGAGGGAACGAACTTCGACACAGCGGTTCGTCAGTTTCGCGACAGGCTTGCAGCCATGGCCTCGGAAGAACCGTCTGTCCTTGAGCGACTCGATGTACGTCCACTGGAAGTCCTTCCGGAGGACGCGCCCCCGGACGAGAGCCTTCCCGAGTTGAGCCGGGCTGTGCTCTTCAGCGACCTAGAGGGCTTCACCGAATACACGAGTACAAACGGGGACCGCGAGGCGAGTGCGATGCTGAGCGACCACTACGACACTGTCGATTCCATAGTCAGCGGTCGAGGCGGCACCGTCGTGAAGACCATCGGCGACGGACACATGCTGAGCTTCACCGAGCCTCGCGCGGCGGTCCTTGCCGGGGTGGAGCTCGCAGACACCGCCGCAGGACCACTTCAGGTGAGGGTCGGTGGTCATGAGGGGAGCGTCCTGTCAACCGAGAACGACCTGCTGGGCCACGTAGTGAACGTGGCAGCTCGCGTCGCCGACACCGCCTCAGGCGGTCAAGCGCTTGTCACCGATCCGTTGCGCAACGCGGCCGGTCGGGTGCGCGGCGTCGAGTTCGAATTGCTGAGCCCCCGGCAGCTGAAGGGGATTGCTGAGCCTTACGAGGTCTCTCGGGCGTTCTTTGTCTGAGCACCTGCGAAGTATCCGAAGAACGCTGCCGCATATACAATGCGAGCCATTCCTGGGGACGTAGCTCAGTCTGGCAGAGCACCTGGTTTGCAACCAGGGGGTCGTCGGTTCGAATCCGATCGTCTCCACGCGGACTTGCTTCGCAAGCCCGTTGGCAGTTCGCAGGTGCTCCGAACAGCACCCCGAATCGCTCGCTCTGGAGCTGGTCTCCGAGCGATCGCCCAGCGGCACTCAACGGAGGGAAGTACCGATGGCTACTGCAGTGATCGTCGATGCCGTCCGCACCCCGGGTGGGAAGCGCGGCGGCAAGCTCAAGGACTGGCATCCGGTTGATCTAGCCGCTGAGGTCCTGAAAGAGATTGTTAAGCGGAACAACATCGATACTGGCATGGTCGATGATGTGATCATCGGCTGTGTGTCACAGACCGGTGAACAGAGCCTCAATGTGGGACGCAACGCCCTGCTCGCTGCCGGCTTTCCCGAGCATGTTCCCGGTATCACCATCGATCGTCAATGCGGCTCGAGCCAGCAGGCGGTCCACTTTGCCGCGCAGGGTGTGATGGCCGGCGTGTACGACATCGTCATTGCCGGCGGTGTGGAATCTATGACCCGCGTGCCGATGGGGATCACGATGCAACAGGGCCCCGGCTTGCCGTTTGGTCCGGCCATGCTGCGGCGCTACGACAATGGCATCGTGCCCCAGGGCATCTCGGCTGAGATGATCGCTGAGCGATGGAACCTCACTCGCGAGGAAATCGACCGGCTCGCAGCTGATTCCCACCAGCGCGCCGCGCTTGCCACCGAGGAGGGTCGCTTCGAGCGGGAGATTGTCCCCATCGAGGTCAAGAATGAGGACGGCACCACCGAGCTGATGACCCGGGACGAGGGAATCCGCCCCACGACCACCGTTGAAGCACTTGCCGGGCTCAAACCCGCCTTCAAGGAGGACGGCATGGTCACCGCCGGCAACTCGTCACAGATCACCGACGGCGCTGCCGCGGTATTGGTGATGAGCGAGGCCAAGGCCCGCGAGTTGGGGCTCGAGCCCCGTGCCCGTTTCAAGGCGTTCTCTGTCGTCGGTGTAGATCCCGTGATCATGCTCACAGGTCCGATCCCGGCGACACAGAAGGTTCTGGAGAAGGCCGGGATGCAACTCGAGG